>Ga0209374_1000502_pt1 | contig 43327 bp, 33 predicted proteins | sample SaaInlLV_DNA_10m_FD_184683 | JGI IMG/M metagenome (GOLD analysis project Ga0209374, IMG submission 184683) | Marine microbial communities from expanding oxygen minimum zones in the Saanich Inlet - SI075_LV_DNA_10m (SPAdes) (version 2) | ecosystem: Environmental > Aquatic > Marine > Unclassified ... | reverse complement strand
CGAACTTGTTCAGCCCATATTTTTTCTTCTCCAAGCATATAAACCATATCAAGAATATTATCATAGTAAACATAATTTTCCTTTTTTTCAAGAATAGGTAATATTTTTGGAATAACATTCGGGTCTTTAAAAGCGCCCAAGTTATCTATCGCTTTCTTTCGAATGTCTAAGGGGTAATCGCTGTTACTTGCAATTTCTACAACTGCAAGTTTGACTTCTGGTTCATTGAACTCTCCAAGAGCAGAAAGCATTGTATTTAAGAGTGTATAATACTGGCCTTTTCCAGTATTATATGTATTCAAAAGTGCCAAGATAAGGTTTTCTTGTTTCACACCAGCCATTGTATTTATAGCAAATTCACGAACTTCTAAATTAGTGTTTGGATCGCCCAGCAATTCAGCGAAAGCGGTTGCAACATCTTCGGGGCTTTTTTTACCTAATATTTGAACTGCTTTATTTCTAATACCCAACCTGACATTTGGATCCTTTGCAATGGCAGTAAGAACAGGTATTACTTGGTCACTTTCTAATCCACCTAATATTTGTGTCAGCATGCTTTCTGTTCTACTCATGTTTGCTTTTGCAATTTCATATAGGTCCAGTAACACAAGAATTTGATCTTTAGTTCTCACTTTATTCAAATTCTCGGCTATAGTTAAATGTAAGTTATTTGTTCTATCTTCGAGAATATGCATGCTCTCAACCATTGCAAAACTTGCTTTTGGGTTTTCTCTGAATAGTGCGAGCATCTCTATTGAAGACTTCAAGAATGAAAAATCCACAGCGCTTGTTGTCTCAACCATTTTTGCAATAGCGTTCAACGCCATAGGGTGCTGAGTATTCGCTAACATTCTACCGGCTTCTATTCTCGCTTTTATATGTTGATCATCATCATTATAAATTTGAATCATCTCTTCTAAAGCTTGAATATCTCCATCTTGATATGCACTCCTTAGTTTCTGAATATTGTTGAGAAAATTTGGATCGTCAGGGTCAATTATTGACTTTTTTCCAAAAAAACTTTTAACAGTTGCACAACTCTGAAAAAGTGTAAAACAACAAATTATTATTATTAAATGTTTAATCATCATTTTCCCATTGATGCAGTGTCAATTCTTCACCGTCAAAGACTGCATACGATGGCTGGTCTTGCCAGTCGCCGAGAACCGCCAGTTTCCCTTTCCCTGCATCTATTAATTCATTTAGATGATAATGACCACAGACCATGTAGTCAAACCCTTTTTCAAAGTGACTAGAAGCCTGTTTTTTAAGTTCTGTTCTAACCTTATTCTTGATTTCAGTTGGTAACTCTGGATGGTTTTCTGTTCGAGAGACTTTCCTGGCAATTTTATATGCAGTAGTTGGGTGTAAGGACCGAAAGCACCAAATAAAAAATGGAGAACGAATTATTTTTTTTAAAATTCTATATCCATAATCCCAACTTAAGAGTCCATCTCCATGGGTAATATAAAAGTTTTTTCCTCTAATAGAAAAAGTTGTATCGTCAAAGTAAGTATGGCTCATTAGTTTTTCTTTCATGAAATCTAAAACCCAATAATCATGGTTTCCGGCAATAAACCTTAAATCTACTCCAGCTTTTCGTAATTGAAATGCTTTATTATAAAAATCAAAATATGATTTAGGTATCATATCAGGGTATTCAAAATAAAAATCAAATAAATCGCCAACAAAAAAAAGTGTGCCTCTTGTCGTTCTGACAAAATTTAAAAACCTATATAGGGATTGTCTTTTAGCATCTTCTTCCGAAGATTCAGTTAACATTAAATGCACATCTGAAATAAAATAAATTGGTAATTCCATGATTTAAAAAATATCTTTATAAATTTAGTTTTAATAAGAGTGTTAAATTTAACAATAAAATTTACTTTTCAGGACATATTGACATTATCTTGAATTTTTTCTTAATGTATGAAACATTCTATTAATGTATTTCGTTAATTCTAATATGACTTTATTAAAATATATAACAGCTACTACCCTATTAATCGGTTCACTTTTTGGACAATCATTTGGTAAAAATAAAGTTCAATACAGAGATTTTGATTGGTCATATATCCAAACGCCTAATTTTGATATATATTTTTATGGTGATAACCAGGACTTAGCAGAGTTCACCTCAAAAGTTTCTGAAGAAGCCTACGATCAAATATCTACTCACCTTGCATGGGATTTGAAAAATCGTGTTTCTATTTTAGTTTATAATTCTCACAATGAATTTCAGCAGACTAATATTATTGGTCAGTATATGTCTGAAGGCATTGGAGGAGTAACCGAATTGTTTAAAAATAGGATAGTTTTTCCGTTTGATGGTGACCTCGAGCAGTTTAGACATGTTATTCATCATGAATTAGTTCATGCCATGTTGAATGATATGGTTTATGGAGGTACCGCTCAAAATATGATGGCGAGTAGAACTAGAGTTCGAATACCTCTATGGTCGAACGAAGGATTGGCTGAATTTTTAAGTTCAAATTGGGATACAAAGGCAGATATGGTTTTGCGTGATATTGCCATCCATGAAAGAATGCCGACTGTAAACGAGTTAAATTACTTTATGGCATACAAGGGCGGGCAGTCCCTTTGGCGTTTTATTGCTGGGAAGTACGGTAGGGAGAAAGTTGGAGAAATATTTCGTTCAATGAAGAAAACGCAAAGCGCCGAGAAGGGTTATCAATTAGCCTTAGGGATGAAGTGGGATGAATTATCGGATCAATGGCACAAGTATTTGAAAAAAGAATATTGGCCAGATATAGCCGATAGAGATCCTCTTGAAGACATGTCAGAAAAAATTACTGATCATAAAAAAAATAGAAATTTTTACAATGTGTCTCCATCTCTTTCTCCGGATGGAAGTACTGTAGCCTTATTATCGGATAGGTCTGGTTATTTTGATGTTTACCTTTTAGATGCAGCCACAGGTAAGAAAAAAGCAACATTAGTCCAAGGGAGTCGCTCTGTTAATTTTGAAGAACTTAAGTGGTTGCAGCCTGGTATATCATGGTCCCCCGATGGAGAAAAAATAGTAATTGCAACTAAATCTGGTTCTTCTGATGCACTGCAAATAATAGATGTTAAATCAAAAAAAGTAAAAAAAATTGCGATTGCTATAGACGGCGTATTTTCTGCTGCATGGAGTCCATCAGGAAACGATATTGCATTTGCGGGTAATCATAATGGCTCTAGTGATATCTATATTTACAATTTCGAAAAAGACAACTTTAAAAAAATTACAAATGATGTTTTTTCAGACTCATATCCATCTTGGAATCAAAATGGTGAGGAGATTGCTTTTGTTTCAGATCGAGGTATTTACATAGATGGTAAATACAGCGGGAGAATAGAAGATCACGATTATCGTCAAACTGATATTTATGTTGTTAACATAAATAGTGGCGAAATCAGTAGAGTTACGGACACTCCAGATAACGAGAGTTATCCTATTTGGGCAAATACTGAAAGAACACTTTTCTATACTTCTGACTACAATGGCGTTTATAATCTATATAAAAATTCATTCCTTAAAAGTAGTAATACCGATTCTGATAATAATATTAGTGATCCAATAGCAATCACAAATGTTTTAACAGGTTTGCAACAGCCTACAATTTCTAAGGATGATAAATCAATAATTTTTGCTGGGTATTCTGGAGTTGGTTGGGACTTGTATGGTTTGAACAACCCACTAAATATGAGCAGTAAAAAAATAGCCCCTACACAATTTATTAAATCAAGAGATAAAGAAGATTTATCTGTAGCTGATATTCGTGATACAGATAAAATTGAAAGAATTGATTTAAATACAAGCTCTTCATATTCAAAGTGGGTATTTGCTAAGGGGTATGAGAATTATAACTATTCATTGGATGATAAGAGCCCTAAGAAAGAAATAGCGGTCAAAGACACTTTAGTCGATGGTGCTCATATTCCAAAATCATATAAAACAAGATTTACATTAGATATGGTTAGTGGGAACTTGCAAATAAGTAATGTATTTGGTGCGACCGGTATGACTTACTTCGCTTTTAGTGATATTTTGGGTAATCATCAAATACAATTTGGTACAGAGATGGTACTCACTCTTGAAGATAGTGATTATTTTTTATCATATGGTTATCTTAAGAATAAAACGGATTACTATTTTGTAGGCTTTCAGAATGCTGACTTTTTTCAAGCTGGCTATTATTCACTTGGGCGGTTGAGGCATTATGGGTTGCAATCTTATATATCGCATCCATTTAGTCGCTTTCAAAGAATTGACTTTGGTCTTACATGGCATAATATTAGCTATGATATTCTAGATCGGGTAATCAATACATTTGGGCAAGAAGAATTAATAAAAAGGCCCGGGTCTTCGACAAATTTTTCTACAATTTTACCACGAGCTAGCTGGGTCATTGATAATTCTATTTTTGGATTTACTGGGCCAATTGATGGGTACAGACAGAATATTTCTGTTACAGCTAGTCCTGGATGGAAAACTGATTTTAAGTTTCAAACTATAAAAGTAGATGCGCGAAAATACTGGCGCTTTGGACGTGATTATACTTTAGCCGTGAGAGGGTTTTTAGGAAGAAGCCAAGGTAAAAATGCTCAGAAATTTTTTCTAGGTGGAATACCATACCTGCTTACAGATTTTCAAAGTGGCACGACAAATGGAGACAGTGATGCTTCTGCATACAGGAGTGTTTTAACAGATACTTCAAATTCAAACTTAATAACTGACGTCTACTTTACAGAATATGCGTTTCCAATGAGAGGTGCTCGTTTTGCAGAAAGAGTTGGTACGTATGCTTCACTTTTTAATTTTGAGGTAAGGTTTCCATTTATTAACTATCTTGCTTTAGGATTCCCCCTAAAAGTTGTGTTTGGAAATATTAGAGGCCATGCATTTGTTGATGTTGGAGCAGCTTGGGATTCATCTAAGGAATTTTCTTCAAATAGTTGGCCAGAAAGATATGGCACAAATGACACAGCAAAATTTTCTCCTTGGGTCGTTACATCTGGATTAGGCGTAAAGGTTAATTTAGGATATTTTTTATTGAGAGTTGAATCTGCTTGGGATAAGAACCCAAGCGGTTATTCAAAGCCACAATGGTATCTGTCCTTGGGCCCTGATTGGTAGAATATCTACCTTGATTCCGTCAACCATAGAAACCAACTTCTCCTACTTCTATGGCGAATAAAAAAAACAAAATAAACTTTTTATGCTCTGCTTGCGGCGATGACTTTGCCAAGTGGAATGGACAATGTCCTAGCTGTAAGGAGTGGGGTACACTTTCCGAGTTTAAAGTTTTAGGCAATAAAAATATAAAAAGATCTAAGGTTGATTACCGGGATTATAAGGCTCTCAATGATATTTTAGAATCTGACCCTGGAGAAAGAATAACTACTAGCATGACAGAAGCAGACAGGGTGCTTGGGGGAGGTCTTTTGCCTGGATCATTACTCCTATTAGGTGGAAGCCCTGGAGTAGGTAAGTCAACATTAGCATTACATATTTGTTCTGGTGTTAACAAACCAATTTTATATGTCTCTGCAGAAGAAAGTGAAGAGCAAGTTGCTATTAGAGCAAAGAGAATAAGAGTTAAATCTGATAACCTTCATCTATCGAGCGAGAATGATTTAAATGGAATCCTTATGCACATAGATAGAATTTCACCAGCTATGGTCATCATAGATTCAATCCAAACTATTGTAAATTCAGATTTAGATTCTCTTCCAGGTTCCCCAAGTCAAATCAGAGATTGTGGGCAAAAATTTTTAGAAGTCAGTAAACAAAATAATGTTATAATAATGATTATTGGGCATGTTACTAAGGAAGGGACTATTGCTGGGCCAAAAATGTTAGAACATATGGTAGATACTGTACTTTATTTAGAAGGTGACGATAGATACGAACATAGAATTTTAAGAGCTGCAAAGAATCGGTTTGGCGCTACAAATGAGGTAGGCATTTTTCATATGAATGAAGATGGTCTTAATGAGGTTTCAAACCCGTCTGAAATGTTTTTGTCAGAAAGAAGTAAAAATATACCAGGAACTTGTATTTATCCGTCTTTAGAGGGTACTAGGCCTATATTAATTGAAGTTCAAGCATTGGTTTCTACTGCAAATTTTGGGACACCTCAAAGAAATGTAAATGGTTTTGATTTAAGAAGGCTTTCCATGCTTTTAGCAGTTTTAGAAAAAAGGATGGAGTTAGTTATGGGAATTAAAGATGTTTTTATTAATCTAGTGGGAGGTCTAAAAGTAGATGATCCGGCAGCTGACTTATCAATTTTATGTGCAATAGCTTCAAGTTTTATGGATAAATCAATTGATGAAACAATCGTTTTTGTTGGAGAAATTGGTTTAGCAGGAGAAATTAGGTCAATCAGTCGGTTAGGGCATAGATTAGCTGAAGTTTCAGCTTTAGGTTTTAGTGGCGCCGTAGTCCCATCAGCAAGTATGAATGGAAAATTAGAAAAACATAATCTAAAGATTTATCCGGTTGACACAGTTAGGCAGGCCTTCGATATATTATTTTGAAGTACTCAATAACTCATTTTGACAAAAAAACCTCTGCTAGAACAGGTATAATCACAACAGATCATGGCAATATTCAGACCCCTGTGTTTATGCCAGTTGGAACTATTGGGGCTGTTAAAACATTTTCCCCTCATGAATTAGAAGGTTTAGGTGCAGACATCATCCTTGGAAACACGTACCACCTTTACCTAAGACCGGGGACTGATATTATTCATGAAGCAGGCGGTCTTCATACATTTTCAAACTGGACAAAACCGATGTTAACGGATAGTGGCGGATTCCAAGTTTTTTCATTAGCAAACTTAAATAAAATAACAGATGAGGGCGTTGAGTTTCAATCCCACTTAGATGGCAGTTCTCATAATTTGACGCCAGAAAAATCTATGGAAATTCAGCGGTTTTTAGGTTCAGACATAATTATGGCCTTTGATCATTGTCCTCCAGGGAAAGCAGATAACAAAGAAGTAATCAAAGCTGTAAAAAGAACGAGCGATTGGTTTAAGAGGTGTAAAATATATTTGAGAAATAATCCTAGATTATACAGCCACGATCAAACTCTATTTCCCATAATTCAAGGTGGGGTGGATGAGGAAATGAGAAGAATAAGTATTGAAGGGTTAGTTGAACAAGCAGATTCGGGTATCGCAATTGGGGGGCTAGCTGTAGGAGAGGAAAAAAATGCGATGTTTGACACAATTGACTTTTGTGATTCGTTGCTTCCTAAAGATAGGCCTCGGTATTTAATGGGTGTTGGAAAACCTACAGACATTGTAAGAGCAATCAGATTAGGTGTGGATATGTTTGATTGCGTAATGCCGACAAGGAATGGCCGAAATGGTCAAATATTTACATCTGATGGAACAGTCAACATAACAAATGGAAAATATAAAAATGACCATTCGCCAATCGATAAAAATAGTAAACATGCCTACGGACGCATGTTTACAAAGTCATATGTAAGGCATCTCTTCAATGTTAAGGAGATATTAGGATTACGCATTGCCTCGACCTTAAATATCTCTTACTATATTTCATTAACAAAAAAAATACAAGAAACTATTCAATTGGGTGAATTTGATGCTTGGTCTAATAGTTGGCTTAATGACATGAAATTAAAAAAAGGCATGTAATGGCCAAAATGGAAACTCGAGTCATAGATGCTTACGTCTATAGAAAAACTCCTAAAGGGATAAAGTATTTAATTTTAAAACGCGCAAAAACAAAAATTTATGAGCACCTTTGGCAAGGCGTAGCCGGTAAAATTGAAAAAGGCGAAGAAGCCTGGGAAACAGCAATTAGAGAGCTCAAAGAAGAAACAAATTTAAAGCCTGTTACCATGTTCATAGCTGATCATATAAGTAGCTTTTATGAAAAGCATAGAGACCGAATTAATTTTGTGCCAGTTTTTGGCATTGAAGTTGATTCGGATGATATATCGCTATCAAGCGAACATTGCGAGTTTAAATGGGTTGAATTTGAAATAGCTTTATCTCATTTAGTCTGGAATGGACAAAAAAAAGGGATTAATGTAATTAATGATATGATTATATCTAATGACGATAGAATGAAATGGTCTGGAATTAATCTATCTGATACGGTGTTTTGATAAATATTGTAAATATTTCTAGAAGAATAAAATATTTATTTGGTATTACAATTTTATCTTGGTCTTTATTTATAGTTCTACGTTTTTCTTTTTTCTATGTTTTTTATGAGCCTTCCAGTTTAATAGATATTTTAAAAAGCTTTTGGATTGGTAGTAGGTTTGATTTGAGGCTATCTATCCTTTTGTCATTACCCTGTTTGATTATTACTATTGCTCCTATAGTAAAATATTGGAAGTTTTCTTATACAGTTTTTGCTGCAAATTGGACTTACTCATTAGTATTAACAGCAGCAATTTTTTTTTACATTTTTGATTTTGCGACCTATGGTTATACTCAGCAAAGAATTGATATAACCGTTTTTACATTATTAGAAAATTTTACTATATCATTAGGGATGATATGGGAATCCTATCCGGTCATACGATTGTTATTACTCGTATTAATAATATGCGCACTTTTTATTAAAATTCACAACTGGTTAATAGGTGTAACATTAAAAAAGAAGAAAGGATTTCAAACTAAATATCAGAAAGCCTTTCAACTTATATTTTGTTTTTTCATATATATATTTGGTTTTTGGGGCACGCTTTCCCAATATATGTTGTTGTGGAGCGATGCATTTTTTAGCAGGAGTGCCTTTATTTCTGCTTTAGCGTTAAATCCTATTTTATATTTTTATGATACAACAACTTTTCAAGAAGCTGATTTTGAAATAGATAAAGTAGAGGAATCATATCCTATTATTTCAAATTATTTAGGAACGAATAACCCAGATATAAATAATTTAAATTATGTTAGGGAGATTGAACCAAGTATAAAAATGAGCAATCATCCTAATGTTGTGATAATATTTATGGAATCAGTTGGTCTAAATAGGTTGGGTATTGCTGGGAATCCGTTACACGCGACTCTTTTTCTTGATAGCCTTTCGTCCAATGGGTTATACTTTCCAAAATTTTATATACCATGGGTTAGCACCTCTAGATCTGTTTTTACGATGCTTACAGGAATTCCAGATGTTGCAAGGAGAACTTCATCAAGGAATCCTATTATCAGAGATCAATATAGTATCATTTCAGAATTTGAAGATTATGATAAATATTATATGATAGGCGGAAGTGCGAGCTGGGCTAATATTAGAAGCTTGGTATCTTATAACATAAAAGGAATGAAGCTAATCGAAATGGATGATATAAATCGACCGCGACTGGACGTTTGGGGAGTATCTGATTTAGATTTGTTTAAAGAAGCGGATAATATCCTTAAAAATAAACAAGATTTATCCAAACCAAGTTTTATGATCATTCAAACAGCCGGTAATCATCGGCCTTATACAATACCTGATGACAATGATGGTTTTATAACAAAAAGTATAAAGAAAGAAAGTCTTAACAAAGCAGGATTTAAATCCATTGAGCAGTTCAATGCAATGAGACTTTTAGATCATTCAATAGGTAAGTTTTTTGATTTAGCAGAAGAGTCGTCATATTATGAAAATACTATATTTGTCTTATTTGGGGACCACGGCACAGCTGACCCTCAAGCAAAGCATATGGGTCTTGAAGATTATGAACTTAAATTAAGATCATATAATGTTCCATTAATAATTTTTTCCCCAAAGATAATTCAAAATCCACAAATAATAAACCGTGCATCAGGTTTATCTGATTTGATGCCTACAATCGCAGGACTCTGTAAAATACCATATATGAATAAGACGATTGGAAGAGATCTTTTAATATCTGATAATAATCTTGCATTCTTAGTAAATAAGAAAATGAATCCAACTAGTTATGGAGTAATAGATGACCAATTTTATTTGAGAGTCTTTCATGATGGATCTGGATATGAATTGCATAATATTTTAGATAAAGATCCTATAAAAAACGTCAGAAGTATTTTTTCTAATGAGGCAGACTCATTAAAGAAAATAGCTGATGCCATTTATCACACTTCAAAGTATATGTTATATCACAATAACAATTAATTTTATATATTCTATTATATATGAAGTTTATAAATAATCAATTAAGGCAGGTTTAAATGTTATCTATTGGATCCAGTGCTCCTGAATTTCAACTAAATGATCAGGATGGAAATACAGTAAATATAAAAGATTTTGAAGGTCAAAAAGTTTTACTTTGGTTTTATCCAAAAGCAAGTACGCCTGGCTGAACTATCCAAGGTCAAGGGCTCCGGGATGAGTTCAAGAATTTTGAAAAGTATAATACAGTAGTCCTTGGAATGAGTGCTGATTCAATAAAAGCTCAAAAGAATTTTTGTAGCAAGCAAGAGTTTCCATTTCAATTATTATCCGATCCTGAGAAAGAAGCAATAAAATCATACGAAGCAATAGGGTTAAAAAAAATGTATGGTAGAGAATATGAAGGGATTCTTAGAATAGCTTATTTGATTGATGAAAATAGTAAAATAGAAAAAGTTTATGAAAAAGTTAGTCCTAAGACTCATGCTGCCGAGGTTTTAAAGGACTTAGTTTGATAACTATAGATTATTGATAATTAGATAGTTATCTTTGAATGACATTAGTTCTTCTTCTAAATAACCACTCATTAGAGAGTGGCCTTTAATCCAAAGCTCATTTTCTTTGACTATAAAATCTGTAAGATGAATTGGATTATTTTTAACTGCTAACACAGCGCTATTCTCTTTACAAAGTGCGATGTCGTTTGCTTTAAAATCTTCAATGTTTCCCAAATCTTTACGTAATCGGTAGCCTTGTTTTTGACTTATATCATCATAAGTAAATGTGTACTGAGGGTCTTTTTTTGTAAATGGGCACATAGTATAAATAGGTAAAATTGCACAAATAACGACCCAAAAAGTCGAGTTCGCTTTTAAGTCACAATAAAAATCCATGCCGGATTTTAGGTCCAACGCTTTTTGTATACTATTTGCATTAACAAGCAAGCTGTAGTGTGATAAAAAAATACTTTTATCCACTGTTATCATAATGATGGCGGTTTCATCTAACAAAGCTTTGTATTTTGGAATAAAAACTGAGGGGTATGATTTTAAAGTTTTTTGAAAATCGATTTCAAAATTTATTCTTTTCGCGTTTAACTTTTTATTTATTTTAACATTACTGTTTTCAAGAAATACACCCTTTGCTCCCATGTGCCAAAGACCATAAAGTAACAATAATGACTGCAAAGATGAATTTTCTTCAATTACAACATTGTCTTTTGGATTAATACCTTGCTCGGTTAGCCAATTAGCCATCTTTTGAATGAGTTCGTAAAATTCAATATTTTTAAGATTATAATCACTAAAAATACTTTTATCTCCATATTTAATTATTTGACCCTCGATAATTGCTTGAGTGCCGGGGTAAGGGATCATGTATTCTATGGGCTCTATATTACCAATCGTTTGCGCACTGTATAACTGAGTTTGTGGATTCATGTTATTGAGGAGAGATTATAAAAATAAATACCGTAATTAAGATTACTTTTTAGGTTTAATTTTTCTAGTTATTTGAAAATTATCAGTAGGTCGTGTATACCAGTCACCTGCTAATCTCCCGATAGGTTCTAATTTTTCAATATCGATTTTATTATTGGATATTATACTATCTTCTATATGGAACAATACAATGCTACCAATGACAATAAATCCACTACCTGCACTCCCATCCCCTATCTCAACGATTTGATTTAGATTACATTCAAGACTTATTTTTGCTTCTTTCAGTATCGGGGGAATAATTTTTTTTGATTTTGAGGTACTTAAACCAGAAATCTCAAATTCATTAACATTGCTATCATAATCTGTTGAGCATTCAACCATTTGCTCAGCAAATGACTCAGAAACTATATTGACCGTAAACTCTTTTGTGTCTCTTATATTGACTAAAGTATCTTTTTCTTTTCCATCCCACCCTCTTCGAGCAGGTGCAAACATGACGGTTGGTGGATTAGAACAAACACCGTTAAAGTATGAGAAAGGTGCAATGTTATCAACTTTTTTTAAACTAGTTGTACCTACAAACGCAATTGGTCTTGGGACAATTGATCCAATCATCAGCTTATGTGTTTCCTGAAATGTTATTTTATCTGGGTCATAAATCATAGTTTAAGAACTCCAAGAATATATATATTTTTCATCTTCTACTTTTTGCGAATCAGTTGTCAAGTGGACTGGTTTAAAAGTATCTATCATAACAGCAAACTCATTAGTCTCTTTAGCTCCAATAGATTCTTCGATTTTCCCTGGCTGTGGTCCATGTGTTAAACCCATGGGATGATATGTTATTGATTCTGGTTCGACGCCTTTTCGACTCATAAATTTCCCATCGACATAATAAATAATTTCTTCAGAGTCTACATTACTGTGCGCGTAGGGAGCGGGTATTGAATTTTTATGGTAATCATATAACCTAGGCACAAAAGAACAAACGACGAAGCCTTTAGATTGAAACGTTTGATGAACGGGAGGTGGTTGATGAATTTTCCCGGTAATTGGCATGAAGTCTTTAATGTTTAGTTTCCAAGGATAGTAATATCCATCCCAGCCAATTATATCAAAAGGGTGATTTTGATATTCATAAGATTGAAAACATTCTCCGTACTTAACATCAATTAACGTATTTTTTTCTAAGGTTGGTTCATCGTTTTGAGGGGTTATAATATCTCGTTCTGTATATGGTGAATGCTCTAATAGTTGACCGAATTTATTTCTGTAGCGTTCAGGTGTTTCAATTGGCTCTTTTGATTCAATGACTAATACTTTTAATGGAGAATTAATTTTCATTTTCCATATTACGCCTCTTGGAATAACTACATAATCTCCATATACTATATCAAAACTCCCAAAATTTGTTTGTAAGGTCCCATCCCCAGAACTAATAAACAATAATTCGTCAGCATAAGCATTTTTATAAAGAGTGTCCATCGACCTATCTACATGACATTTGGAAATTACTAAATCAGTATTTAGAAATAGTGTTTTTCGAGCAGATACAGCATTCCCTTTACTTTGGATATTTGATGTTTTTAAATGATAATGTTTATTTATTTTTTCGATTACATGAATTTCATTTTTGGTTTTAGAACCTAAGTTTTTTACTGCAGTTGGTGGATTTATATGATATACATTCGAGTACATATGGCTAAAACCATTTCTGCTAATTAGCTCTTCCCAGAAAAGATTTTTATTGCCATCTCTGAATGCAGTGTGTTTTTTTTGTGGTATCTTTCCTCGTTTTTGATAAAAAGGCATAATTAGTTATATAATTTTATTTTCTAAAATTCCTAGTTTTTCAATTTCCATTGTAACAGTGTCACCTTTTTTTATCCATCCACCTGTATTTTCAGGTCGCAATTCTAGGATACATCCAGTACCAACCGTTCCAGAACCGATGTATTCTCCAGGAATGACTTTTGTGTTCATACTTGCACGTTCAATCATATCACCAAAAGAGTGATAAAGATCATTTGTGTTTCCATCTGAAATGAGTTTTCCATTTACATGGCAGGTCATTCTTAAATGCAGTTTTCCTTTTTCATCCCAATCATTTTCAATTTCATCTGGAGTAACCATATAAGGACCAAAACTAGAAGCAAAGTCTTTCCCTTTTGCTGGTCCTAGACTCATAGGCATTTCTTCTCTTTGGAGGTTTCTAGATGACCAGTCATTTAAAATTGTATAACCAGCGATGACACTTTTTGCATTTTCTGATTTAATATTAGTTCCGCCATTACCTATAACAATTGCAAATTCTAATTCATAATCAAGTTCAGTTGTAGCGAGAGGGTATGGAATATCTTGATTATGACCAAAACAACAGTTTGGATTTGAAAAATAAAATATAGCTAGTTTATACCAATCTGGGTTCATTTCTAAGCCTCTGAGTTTTCTTGCAGCGCGAACATGCTGTTCAAATGCATAAAAGTCTCTAAAAGCAGGTGGATCGGGAACCGGTGGTAGAATAATTGCATCGGATTCTTTGATAGAGAATTGAGTATGGTCGAGGTGCTTTACTTTGGCTTCCAATTCTTTGAGTAATAAAAAATTCTTATCCCATTCATGGAGCGCACTTTTTAACGATTGCGGAATAGATAAAAATTTTTCATCTTTAAATTTTTCATTGATGAACTTAGAAGATTTATAAATGTTAATTATGCTGTCATCCATTTTAAATCCAAAAATCTGCTCTGAGTTTAATTGTTCTTTATAAGTTAATAATTTCATTATGTTAAAGATTTCCTCGCTGGCTTTGCTCTCTTTCAATTGATTCAAATAATGCTTTAAAGTTCCCTTTACCAAAACTGTTAGAACCTCTTCTTTGAATTATTTCATAAAATAAGGTTGGGCGGTCTTGTATCGGTTTCGTAAATATTTGTAGCATATATCCTTTTTCATCGCTGTCTACTAAAATCCCTAATTCAGCTATGGCATCTAGGTCTTCTTGAATATCATCTATTCTATTTGATAAGTCTTCATAATAAGATTTAGGTGTAGGGAGAAACTGGACTCCATTTGATTTTAATTTTTTTACAGTACTAATTATATCTTTTGTGGACATTGCGATATGTTGAACACCTGGGCCATTGTAAAAGTCGATGTACTCTTGGATTTGGGATTTTTTTAAACCATTTGCAGGTTCATTAATGGGCATTTTTACCTTTTCATTTTCATTTGACATTACAATAGATCTGAGTGAGCTATATTTTGTAGAAACGTCTTTATCATCAACAGACCAAAATCGATGCCAACCAAAAATTTTTTCATAAAATTCACAAACCTTTTTCATATCACCATCCGGTTGGTTTCCAACGACATGATCAATGTGAATAATACCAGTAGAAATATCAGTGTTTGGTGTTTGAATGTTCTCATAACCAGGTAAAAAGGTGCCTTTATATTTAGACCTATCAATGAAAGTGTGTGTTGTATCCCCGTATGTTTGAATGGTTGCAATTACTGCCTCACCATAACTATCTTGAATGAGTTTTGGTTTTATTACGCTTTTTGCTCCTTTACTAGTCGTCTCTTTCCACGCTTTTTCTGCATCATTAACGGAAAAAGAAATATCCTTCACGCCGTCACCATGTCGATCTATATGCCTACTAATATCTGTCCCTGAAATTAATGGCGAGCTTAGAACAAATTTGACCTGATTTTGTTGCATAACATAACTGACTTTTTCACGATTTCCCGTTTCAAGCCCCGAATATGAAACAGGTTCAAATCCAAAAGCATGCTGGTAGTAATATGCAGATTGTTTTGCATTGCCGACATATAATTCGCAATGGTCAAAGCCGCTAATTTTAAAATTTTCCATATATTATTTTAGTGGATGATCGATTTCAGAGCATTGAGTAAAGTTACGTTTTCTTCAGATGTCCCAATAGATATTCTAATACAATTTTGCCATCCAAATGAGGACAGTTTTCGAACAATAACACCTTTATTTAAAAGTTTATTTACAATTACATCAGCATCATCACTATTACCCCATATTGTAGTTATAAAATTTGTATAGCTAACAATGAATTTAATATTTAAGGATTTGAACTCATTAAATAAGTGTTCTCTTGCTATTTGATTCTCGCGAACAGTTCTTTCTAAAAAATCAGTGTCATCAAGTGCGGCTATCCCAGCCGCTTGAGCTGGCATAGATGGCTCAAATGGGGCTTTAACTTTATTTAGGTTTTCTATGAGATCTTTGTGAGCCAATCCATAACCTAACCGCAAACCACCAAGTCCATATGCTTTGGAGAAGGTCCTTAAAGTAATCACATTATCATAACGGTAGAGCATTGAATCAGGATAATCAGATTGGTGCTTAACATATTCATAATAGGCTTCATCAAGAATAATCAAGACTCTGTCAGGAACATGATTATAAAAAGCATCAAAATCAGATTTAGTAACGTATGTTCCCATTGGGTTATCAGGGTTAGCTATATAAATTATCTTTGTATAATCTGTGATTTTTTTTGCCATTTCTTGAAGATCATATCTTCGATCTCTCATTGGCACCCAAATTATTTTTCTTCCTGATGCATTTGCGAGAACACGAAAACCAACAAAAGAACCTTCTGTTCCGATTATTTCATCATCATCTAATAAGAACGTCCTCATTATCGTTGACATTATGCCCTCAGAGCCTGAACCAATAGTAACATTTTCTATTTCAACCTTAAATTTTTCTGCTAGTTTACTTCTAAGTTGATATCCAGACGCATCTGGATATCTATTCAAGTTTTTATATGTTTTTTCAATCGCTTTTATTGCGAGGGGGCTAGAACCATGAGGATTTTCATTCGATGATAGTTTTATATATTTTATTCCATCGTTATTCAACTCTGCTTCTTGAATTGACTTCCCCGGTTTATATTTTTTAAGTTTTTTTATATAAGATGGTACTAATGGCATATTAGAATACTTTAGACTTAAAGTCAGACTCCTTTAAATTAGATATGTCCAATATTAATGAAGTTATTTAATAGCAAAACAATTATTCTTTTTTTCTTTGTCGCATATTGCGCTTGCAATATTTATTCGTGTGCAGCAATTCAGGCCCCGCCTGGAGGTCCAAAAGATAATACTCCACCAACTTTATTATTTTCAATTCCTTCTAGTGGGGCTACAAATTTATCCTTGAAAAAAGTTGAATTGGTTTTTTCAGAGTATTTACTTGAAAAATCAGTAGCCAGTTCGATTAGTATTTTACCTAAAACTTTTTCACCAATATCTGTGCAATACAAAGGTAAAAAATTGATTATATCCCTGCCGGATGATCTCTTAGATAATCAAACGTACATATTGCTTATCAATAGAGATTTAAAAGATGAAAATGGAGTTTCAATAGATGAAGGAATTCAATTAGCTTTTTCTACAGGTGATATTATCGATACGTCTGAATTGAGTGGAAGAATATTTTCTGACGGTGAGGCTTCGTGTCTATTGTGGAAGATAAAAGATTCAACAGATCAGAGTGATTTTTTTAAGCGTTTGCCCGATTATAGTATAGATGCAAATGATAAAGGTGTTTATAAGTTTAATTATTTATCTAATGGTTTTTATAAAGTTTTAGGTGTAGAAAGGAGCGAGTCTGGCTCTTTGATAGATCCTAACTCGTCTATATATGGCGTTCCGTTTTTTAAAAGAATTCAAATTGATTCTTCAAACTCTGTTGTAAATAATATTAATATTTTTTTTCCAGAATTTTCACGATCTGCAAGTGTTGTAAATGGTAAATGGGTGGATGATAAAACAGGTGTGATAAATTTCGATAATCCTATTGATGATTTCGAAAAATCTATTCTTGTTAGTGTTAAATATGGGGACAATGATATTCAGGCAAAAACTTTTCTTGATAATAAAGATAGTAAGATAGTGCATTTTTCATTGGAAGACTCTATAGGCGCAGATATAAAAACATTAATTAATGTTGAATCAGTATTTGAAAATGGGATAATGGTGATTGATTCTGCGGTGGTATCAGCTCGAACAAAGTCATCTCAAGACACAACATATTTAAAAATTAATAATTATAGCACAGGTTCAACTTTAAAGATTGAAGAAGAAATTATTAATCCGTTCGATATCTATTTTTCAAAAATCATCTATGAAGAAAATATAGATAATGCTTTTTCTTTATTAAAAGATTCTTCAATTATTGATTTTAATTTGGTTCAAATTAGTCCAATGCATTATCAAATAAATCCAGTTAAAAATTGGCTGCCAGAGACTGAATATTCTATAAATATAATGAGGGAGAATTTTAAATTAAATAAGGGTCGAAGCATCAAAGACTCAACGATGATTATCAAAATTAAAACATCTAAATCAGAACAATTTGGAAACCTCATTGGTGATGTTGTTTCACCTCACCCCAATTCTATAGTTGCAAGATTAAAGTCATTGGAAAAAACGTCTTATTTTTATGATGCTTATGTAAATTCTAATTCATCTTTTAAAATTAATAAAATACCTGAGGGGATTTATTCTTTAATGTTTTATCAAGATTTAGATAAAAATAATAAATATTCTTTTGGACATTTAAGTCCTTATCAGTCTTCAGAATGGTTTGAGATTAGATCCGATACCATTTCTATTAGAAGTAATTGGGACATGGAAGTAGCAAAAATAAATCTTAGCGAGAAATAGATGCATTGTGTGATATTAGCAGGGGGGAGTGGTACTAGGTTCTGGCCTTACAGCAGAAAAAATAATCCTAAACAGTTATTAAATATTGTTGGTGATCATTCAATGCTACAGATTACCGTAGATAGATTAAGAAAATTAAAATCAACATCAGAAATTTATATTATCACAAGGAAAGAGCTTTATAATGCAATTCTCGATACTACTAAGAATATTAAACCCGAAAATATAATTATAGAGCCCAGTGCAAAGAATACCGCCCCTGCAATTGCATTAGTCGCCCAAAAAATTTACATGGAAGAAAAAAATGCGATTATGGGTGTTTTCCCGGCTGACCATTTAATTGTCGGGCATAACAATTTTGAAAAATCACTTGGCAATGCCTTTAGTATTTTAGAAAAAGAGCAAAGTTTGGTCACAATAGGAATTAAGCCAACTTTCCCTAGTACTGGGTATGGTTATATTCAATATGAACGAAACTCTACCAATGGCTTGGGGTACCATGTCAAAACTTTTGCGGAAAAACCTCACGATACATTAGCAAAAAGATTTATAAAAAGCGGGGATTTTTTGTGGAACGCTGGAATTTTTGTATGGAAAGTGAACACTTTATTATCTTCCCTTCAAAAGCATATGCCAGATTTGCACGATGCTATGAAGAAAATTGGCAAATGCTTAGCGGAGTCATCCTCCTTTGATGACATCTGGGATAGTATCGTTCCTCAATCAATTGATTATGGTTTAATGGAAAAAGCCAATAATATTTTTGTTATCCCAGCTGATTTTGAATGGAATGATTTAGGATCTTGGGATGCTCTGTATGACATTTTTTCAAAAAAAGACAAAGATAATGTTGTAAGGGGATTAGGAACAATAATAGAAGGTGAAAATAATTTGATACAATCTAATAATAGGTTTACGGCTATAATCGGGGTAGATAATCTTGTGGTCGTGAATACTGATGATGCAACGCTAGTCGTGCCCCGAGATAAAGTTGAAAAAGTGAAAGATCTTGTTAATTGGCTAGATGAAAAAGGCCATAAGGACTTGTTGTAATTGAAAAATAAAGAACTACTGGAAGAATTTCACTCGCTCGCCGATAAGCTCGACATAAAAATTATGAAAGGGAAAGGTGACTTTTCAGGCGGAGATTGTATTGTAAACGAAAAAAAAGTCATAGTTATAAATAACATTAAGCCAATTGAGCAAAGATTAAATACACTAGCTAGCTGTTTTAAAAATTATGATTTGGAAGGATTATATATTGTGCCAGCTTTGCGAAAATATATTAATGACGCAAATAGATTAGAGTTCAATTAGGATTTCTGTGCATATATTTAAAGTTGCTATATTAAATAACATTTTAAGTGATTATCTTAGAAGATTAGATCTTTTAAAGAATTTATTTTTTAGCAAAACCAAAAAAATATGAAAGCAAATAACTTAATGAAAAGCGAAAATGAATAATTTATGGGCTCCCTGGCGCATGGAATACGTTCGTGCTCCTAAAAAAAACCTTAAAGGAACATTTTCTCAGAAATTAGATAATGGGACTGATGAAGATAATATGATACTTTTTAGAGGGTCTCATTCTTTTGTTTGCATGAATCTTTATCCCTATAGTAATGGTCATATAATGGTTATCCCATACGAAGTTGTGGATAAGCCAGAAGATTTAAAAAGCATAGTTTTATCTGAAATAATGAATATTTCTTCTCAATCAATGAGCATAATTAGAAAAAAAATGAATGCAGAAGGATTTAACTTTGGTTCTAATATTGGTGCATCAGCAGGAGCAGGGATTGCTGAGCATCTGCATTTTCATATTGTCCCGAGATGGAAAGGTGATACTAATTTTATGCCCGCGATTGGCAATACAAAAGTTCATGTACAAGGTTTACAAGATACTTATGCTGAATTAAAACCATTTTTTCAAAATATGGAGTTACCTAAGTGAGTTTTTATCAAACATGGTTACCATTCATTTATCTATACGGGATTGGTGGTGTTTCTTTTTTATTTGGAACTTTTTTAATATTTAGAACAGGAGCTCTGAACGTAAATGATCCCGTGCATAAGAAATGGGTTTGGGTATTGTTCTATGGATATTTCTTTTATGCTTTTATACATGCACTTTTTATTTATCTAGCGATTGAGAGTGTTTAATGGAGAATATTTTAGGAACAAATTTAGATAGAATAGTTATACTCGCTTATTTTGCAATAGTAATGGGTTTTGGTGCTTATTTTGGTAAATACAGCAAGACAACATCTGATTATTTTTTTGGCGGAAGACGGTTTGCTTGGTGGCTCATAACGATATCAATAGTTGCAACGGGAATTGGCTCTCATAGTTTTGTTAAATATTCCACCAAAGCATATCAGTACGGGTTTTCATCGACGATGACTTACATGAATGATTGGTTTTTTATGCCACTATTTTTGTTTGGTTGGCTTCCAATAATTTATTACTTGAGGCTTGGTTCAATACCTGAATACTTTGAACGAAGGTTTAGTCGTGAAGCAAGATATATCGCTACTTTTATGATATTGATGTACATGATTGGTTACATTGCCATTCAGTTTCTTACTTTGGCGACTGCTCTTTACAAGATATATGGCATTCCGTTAATGCTCACAGTAATTTTAATTGCAATTGCGACGACCATCTATATGCATTTTGGGGGACAAACCTCAGTTATCTTTACCGATTTGATTCAAGGTTTTATTTTAATTTTTGCTGGGTTATTACTTTTTTATTTAGGACTTAATTTTCTCGTTGATAACACATCATATTCATCTGGTTTAAAAGCCCTATGGGAAAACCTTTCCCCGGCAGAAAAGCTCCCTCTTGCTAATTTTAATTCACCACCTGATTTTAATTTTGTAGGTATATTTTGGCAAGATGGTATTGCCGGGTCTATTGGGTTTTTATTTTTAAACCAAGGCCTAATTATGAGGTTCATGGCCGCTAGAAGTGTTAATGAAGGAAGAAAAGCTGCCGCATTTAATGTATTAGTTATTTTACCAGTATCAGCAATCGTGGTTTCAAATGCTGGGTGGATAGGAAAAGCCATCGCAAACTCTATTCCGGGTGCTCTTCCTGTTGACCTTGCCCCTAATGATGTATTTGTATCTGTTGCAAACCTAATTACTTCTCCTGGTGTATTTGGTTTTATAATCGCAGCATTATGCGCTGCACTTATGTCGACATCAGACACATTGGTAAATGCATCTTCTTCAGTCATTATTAATGATATTTATAGACCCCTAACAAAAAATAAAGCTTCAGATGAAGAACAATTAAAACTAGCTAGACTTGCTTCTGTTTTGGTAAAAATAATTGCAGTTTGTTTGGTTCCATTTTTCAATTCTTTTGATTCAATATATGAAGCTCACGGCTGGTTTCATTCAACGTTCACGCCACCATTAGTTGTCGGCGTTTTTTTAGGTATCTTTTGGAGGAGATTTACATCAGCTGCGGTAATTGCAACATTTGTAGTTGGTGCTTTTTTAATGATTCTTGGCCAAATGTATCCATCGCTTGTTAGTCCTTTTTCACATGGAATTGAGTTTAGACCTGGAAGAGGATATTCTTATATCGGAGCACTGTATAATCTTGTTGTTTGTGCTGGAGTCGGGGTAATCGTAACATTGTTTACAAAGCCAAACCCGAATAAAAATCTTACGGGATTAACCGTATTTGATGTTCATAAGCTTAAAAATATTTTTAAAGGTTCTGACGTTAATGAATTAACTGGTAAACCAGTTATCGTTAATTATAAAATTAAAGATTTGAAAGAAGACATGGTCTCTTTTTCAGAAGATGATATGAAAATTGCGAATGCTAATAAAGGTGACCTAGTATACATACAGGATTCAAGGTGGTGGCTCGGAGGGCTTAAGTCAATACACGCAACTTATGATACACCGCATAAGGAAAGTGGCATAGTATATATAAGTCAAAAGCAATGCGACTCAGGTATGTTTATTGATGGCTTGCCTCTTAAATCAGAAAAGGAAATGTAATATTACATTATCGGGGCTGCGATTACCGCTTAAACCTTTTTAGTAATGAAAAATAAAAAAAACACTCCAAATTATCGCGATTACTTACAACTAAAATTACTACTAAAATCGCAAGAATTAGTAAGCGATAAATTAGGTAAAAAAGCTCACGATGAGATGCTCTTTATAATTACGCATCAAGTATATGAGCTTTGGTTTAAACAAATACTATATGAAATCGATTCAATTTTTGAAGTTTTCAAGATTAAAAACGTTGATGAATCAAAAATTGGTACTGTTGTAAGTAGACTTCACAGAATTAATGAAATAATTCAACTTCTAATTGATCAGATAAAAATTTTAGAGACAATGACACCAATGGATTTTTTAGAGTTCAGGGATATGTTAACGCCAGCTTCCGGGTTTCAAAGTGGGCAGTTTAGAATGATTGAAAATAAAATAGGTCTTCTGAAAAATGAGCGGCATGCATACGGAGGTAAAAATTATAAAGATAAAATACACAAAAATGAGTTTAAGGATGTTGAAAATTCTGAAAATTCGGATTCTTTATTTATTTTTGTTGAGAAATGGCTTGAGAGAACGCCTTTTTTAGTATCCGAAGATTATAATTTTTGGGATCAATATAAAAAAGCTGTAAAAAAAATGATTTTAAATGATAAAAAAATTATAGAAAAAAATGAAAGCCTTTCTGAAGATGAAAAAGAAAGTCACTATAATCAATATAATTCAACAGAAAAAATGTTTAACTCGTTTTTTGATGAGTCAGTTTTTTCAAAAATGAAATCTAGTGGCCAGTTTAGATTGTCATACAAAGCCACGCATGCAGCACTCCTAATTTTATTATATCGAGATCAACCGATATTACATAATCCTTATAGATTACTAAGTAAATTAATTGACCTTGATGAACTCCTTACTACCTGGAGATATAAACATCATTTGCTAGCGACAAGGATGATAGGTAAAAAAATAGGAACTGGTGGTTCTGTTGGAGCTTCATATTTAAAAAAAGCTTTAACTAAGCACAGAGTATTTGAAGATTTAAGCAGTCTAACAACCTTTTTAATTCCACGATCTGAATTGCCGAGTTTACCTGAGGAAATCATTCGAAAGCTAAGTTTTCATTATGATTCATAATATTAATAGCTTAATTATAAGCTAAGGTCTTCCTCGATTAATTCCAGACCTCTTTCTATTGCGTTTTTTAGTTGTAAATCAGATTTAAACGTTATTAAATAATTTTTTAAAAATTGGACTTCGTTTCTGATAGACTGTTCTTTATAAATAATCTCATAAATAATCATACATAAAAGCCATTCTTTATCATATTCTTTATATATAATTTTTAGTATTGTTATATAATCCTCACTTGCTGCTTTTTCATTTCTAAGTTTTTCAACTTTTCCATATAATTTGTTTAGGTATTCAGTGTCTTCTGTGAGGTTTGATGAATGATATGAAATATCTTTTTTAGTTAGTTCTAAATTTTGGTAATTATTCCAATCAGCTGGGCCACCATAAATAGAGACTACCTTATTTCCACATGCGAGATCATATTGGCCCCAGGCTGGTCTAAATAATACATTGTCCTCTAGTCTAGCGGAGGCATTATCCAATGTTATTAAAATAGGTTTACCTTCAAATTTGATTATATTATTTATTATGCCTGAAACAACTAAGCCATTGTAAAATTTTATTGTTGAATGCTTTTTGGGTTCAACGTTAATCGTTTTTAATTCTTCATCGCTTAATTCGTATAGTGACTTATTCAGTGGGATAATATTCCCAAGCGCAGCGCCATAACCGGAGGAATGAGTCTTCGTTCCGTGGCCATCTATTTCAGAGTTGTTGTAACATAGCTGAGTCCTTCCGAGGTAGTTTAAATATGATGGTTCATTTTTTTTATTGTAAATACATTTATTTAAAACACCTGACACTTGTAACCCAGAGTCAAAAACTGTAGTCGTTGTGTTTTCTGATAAAATGGCTTTTTCCACAGCAGATTTACCTCCAATAGCATAGGCCATTGTACGACTATAATCGTTCAAAATAATTTTCAAATTATTAAAGCTATTTGTCACGAAAAGTTTTGGTTGAGGTTTGGTAATATTATAGTCTTGCTTTATGCATTCTAGGCTAATTGGTATTTTTTTTATATTATTTTTTAGACAAGAAACGCTTTCAGAGACTGATGACAATAGGCCTGCCCCATAAATTTTAGGGTTAGTCAAGTCACCAATTAAACCATATTCAATGGTCCACCAATTCATTCTTGCGAGTTCGCTTGCCTCACTCAGCCATGCTTTTTGATTAGATATTGTTTCAAACTCGCATTCAATTTTTTTTAAAATTTTAGGATTTATATTTGGATTTTCTTTTGAGACAGAAAGATTCCTAACTACTTCATATTTTTTTGTATCACTTTTTGATTCAATTGCTTTTTTTGCTACTTCCCCATAACAGCGTAAATATTCAGCATAGTCTTCATTTGCAATTATTGGAGCGTGCCCGGCTGCTTCATGTATAATATCTGGAGCAGGAGTGTATGTAATATGATTATTTGTTCTAATATCAACAGCAATTGGAAGAACCTTTCTTGCCAAAAACTCCATGAAGATAATTGGGGGTATAAACCCTTTCACGCTGATAGCTCCCCAGCCAAAGGCATCTAGTTTTTTATCCATATCATCAATTTTTGGAATATGGTCTATTGGAATTCCAACTTTTTCAATTCCTTCAATATACGATTTTGGAGAATTTTTTTTCAAGTAGGGGATAGATATTTTCATGACGTAACGCCAAACGGCTTGGTCAATATTTGAGTATAAAGAGTAGTCTTGTTTTGAAGTATGCTCTAATAACCGTTCTGGAAGATTTGTTCGTGCCTTGCTCATTTTTTTAAAATATTTATTAAATCTAAATCAAAATAACTTTTATTTCATGAATATTAGTTAAAATAAAAAAATTAAAAAATGTTCACCTTTTCTGTTACTATAAAACAAAAACGAATTAAATTCCGCTCTCTTTTTGATATTTAAAAATACAAAATTTATATTCCGGAGTAGCTCAGTTGGTAGAGCAGGTGACTGTTAATCACTTTGTCGGGGGTTCGAGTCCCTCCTCCGGAGCATTTTATTTGTTCATTTGCAAAATTTGAAATACTATATAGCAATATTCGGTTTAATTATGAGTTCATGTTCAGATAATATATTACCCCCAGATGTAAAAAAAATCCCCAAAGAAATGAAGGCGCATGGAGATATAAGAACTGATAATTATTATTGGATGCGTTTAACTGATGAGCAAAAGTCTGCAAAGAAATACGATGATCAGACCCAGAGTGTTGTTGATTATATCGACGAAGAAACTAAATATTTAAAAAATAGTTTAAAGCATACAAAACCACTCCAAAAAACTCTTTACGATGAGATGGTTGGTCGCATTAAAAAAGATGATGAGTCTGTCCCTTATTTTGAAAACAAGTACTATTATTATTCTCGTTATGAAGAAGGTTTAGAGTATCCAATATATTGCCGTAAACATAAGAATCTAGAAAACGATGAAGAAATTATTCTAGATGTAAATATTTTAGCGGAGGGACATGATTATTTTGCAATTGGAGGAATGTCAATAAGTCCTAATAATAAGTGGTTATCTTATGGAGTTGATACTCTTAGTAGAAGGTATTATAAAATATATTTTAAAAACTTAGTATCTGGTGATGTTTTAGAACAAACTATTCCAAATACTACAGGTGGTGCAGCTTGGGCAAATGACAATAAAACAGTTTTCTATACCTCGAAAAATAAAGTTACTCTACTAGGTGAAAAAATATTTAGACATAAAATAAAAACTGATTATAAAAAAGACGTTCTTATGTATTCAGAAAAAGATGAAACATACTATAATGGTGTTTACCGATCAAAATCAGGTCAATATATTATTATTTATAATAGCAGTACTTTAGTTAGCGATTATCATATCTTGGATGCCAATGAACCAGACGGGAAGTTTGTTAATTTCTCTCCAAGGGGCAAGAAACATGAGTACGACATTCAGCATTATGAAGATTACTTTTATATAATATCAAATAAAGAAGCTCCAAATAATCGTCTAATGCGAACGAAGGTAAATGCGACTGATATATCAAACTGGGAAGAAATTATTGCCCATCGTAAAGATGTTCATTTATTGGGACTAGAAATTTTTAAAAATCATTTAGTGTTTAGTGAAAGAAAAGATGGCTTAAGAGCTATTAGAATAAAAAATATGATATCAGGTGATGATAGATATATTGATTTTAATGAGAGTACTTATTCTGCATACATTTCTACAAATGAGGAATATAATACCAATATCCTTAGATATAGTTATTCTTCGATGTTAACACCCTCTTCTGTTTATGATTATAATATGGACACCCAAGAAAAAAAATTACTTAAGCAAAGCGAGGTTATAGGTAAAGGTTATGATCAAAGTCTTTATGATGCAGAAACTATCTATGCTACGGCTAGAGATGGTGAAAAAATTCCTGTCTATTTAGTTTATCGTAAAGATTTAAAAAAAGATGGTCCTCAACCGCTTTTATTGTACTCCTATGGCTCCTATGGTTCAACATCAGATCCATACTTTAGCTCTGCAAGACTAAGCTTACTAGATCGTGGGATTATTTATGCTTTAACAAATATAAGAGGAAGTCAGATTTTTGGCAGACAGTCATACGAAGATGGCAAGCTATTAAAAAAGAAGAACACCTTCTATGATTTTATCGATGCGGGTAAGCATTTGGTCGAAAAAAAATATACTTCACCTAATCAATTATTTTGTTCTGGAGGAAGCGCTGGTGGTCTATTAATTAGTGCTGTAGTCAATATGGAACCTGATTTATGGAAAGGGGCTATCACGGCTGTGCCATTTGTAGATGTAGTGACAACGATGTTAGACCCATCAATACCACTTACTTCTAATGAGTGGGATGAGTGGGGTGACCCAAGAGAAGAGGAATATTATCATTATATGCTATCTTACTCTCCGTATGATCAAATTGAGAAGAAAAAATACCCAAATATTTTGGTCACTTCGGGGTTTTTTGATTCTCAAGTCCAATACTGGGAGCCACTTAAATATGTTGCAAAACTAAGGGACTTTTGGGTAGGTAATAATAAATTATATTTATACATGGATATGGATGCTGGACATGGTGGAAAGTCCGGTAGATTTAAGATCTACAAAGAAATCGCACTTGAGTATGCCTATTTGTTAGATCTAGTCAACATTAACAATTAAACCTATAATCATAAGATGAGTAATTCATTACAAGCATATGTTACTATAATTATTTCCACATGTATTTGTATCTTAGTTGCTCTAGCTAGCGCGCAGGGGAGTTTAATTGCAGGATCTTTCCCTGTCCTTTTTCTATGTTTGGCAGCTACATTCTTCGTTCAATGGTTCGTCTTTTTACCTTCATATTATTGGTCAACTGAACGGTTTTACGATTTAACGGGTAGCTTAACTTTTATGTTGGTAGCTACCACAGCTTTTTATTATAAAAACCAATTCTTAGGTAATAGAGTAGACATAAGATCGTTAGTAATCACAATTTTTATTTTATTGTGGGCATTAAGGTTAGGAAGTTATTTATTTCTTAGAATTTTGAAAGATAAAGAAGATAGGCGCTTTAAAGAATGGAAAACTTCGTTCCCTTTATTTTTAAGAACTTGGACATTGCAAGGGATGTGGATTTTTTTAACATCAATTGCTGGTTTAACTGTAATCTGTTCTAGAAATATTGTAGACCCAGATTTATATTTTTATTTTGGTTGTGGTATCTGGGTGTTTGGATTTTTATTTGAATCGATTTCTGATTATCAAAAAAGAAAGTTTAAAATAGAAAACCCAAAAATGTTTATACAGACTGGTTTATGGTCATTATCAAGGCATCCTAATTATTTTGGCGAAATAGTTCTTTGGATTGGAATTGCAATTATTGCTTTTCCGGTACTTGAAGGGAGTCAGTTTGTTAGCCTCATATCACCTGTTTTTGTATTTTGGTTATTAACAAAAGTTAGTGGTGTTCCCTTGTTAGAAAAACATGCAGATAAAACTTGGGGTAAGAAAAAGGATTATATAAAGTATAAAGAGGATACACCAATTCTCTTCCCAAAGTTTTTTAAGTAATTTTTTATGTCTTGCAAAAAAGTATTTTTCTGTAACTTAATTTTTTTCTCTCTGTACGCACAAGAAGACCTAAAATACCAGGTCCCTCCGAAAGCAATTCTTGACTTGATTGATGTGACGATGCCACCAAGAGTTTTAGTTGATGATAATAAAAACTACATGATTTATCTATATCGTGATACGTATAAAACAATTGAAGAATTATCTGAAAAAGAGATGCGGCTTGCAGGGTTAAGAATAAACCCAAAGACTAATATTGGTAGCAGAGTTAGTTATTATAATAATATAAAAATTTCATCAGTCGGAAATAGTCCTTCAAAAATTTATGACGTGAAAGGAATGCCAAGAGGACCAAGGCTTTCAAATATAAAATGGTCTCCGGATCAAACAAAAATCGCAATGACAAATACGACTAAAGAAGGTGTTGAGCTCTGGATTTTAGATTTAAAAAGTTCAAAATTAAAGAGGCTAACAGGTCCCAGGCTTAATGCAAACTTAGGCAACGTAATAAACTGGTTTAAGGATAGTAAATCCTTACTTGTAAAGTTCGTTCCATTAAAAATTCACCCGATAATTATGGAGGGCGATTTAATACCCTCCGGCCCTAGGATCTCAACCAATGACGGTAAAAAAGCTCAGAATCGAACATATCAAGATTTATTAAAGAACAAAAATGATGAAAAAAACTTTGAGAGTTTAGCGATTTCAGAGCTTTACAAAGTCTCTATAAAAGGGAAAAAGAGATTGTGGAAAAAAGATGATATGTATCGAGAAATTAGTTTCTCGCCAGATGGTTCATACGTTTTAGTTTCAACAATTAAAAAACCTTTTTCATATCTAGTCCCTTATTATAGGTTTCCATCAACATATATAATACATGCAGCAAATAGTAAAGAAGTAAAAAGACTGGCTAGTATTCCACTTATTGAAGATCTACCAAAGGGTTTTATGGCTGTACGTGAAGGAAAGAGAAGCTTTAAATGGAGGGTAGATAAGCCCGCTTCAATTTGTTTTGTGAGTGCCTTAGATAATGGAGATCCTAAAAAAGATATTCAATTCAGAGATGAATTATTTCAACTTGATGCTCCTTTTAAGAATGATCCAGTTTCAATATTAAAAACTCAGAATAGATATTATCAATCATCGTGGTGCAATGATACGCTTGCGATAGTTTCTGATTATTGGTGGAATAATCGAAATCAAAAAACATATTTTTTCAATCCCTCTAACCCTTCCAAAGAGCCATCAATTATCTCAGATCGAAATTATCAAGATAGATATAGTGACCCTGGAGACTTTGTTGAGGAAAGGAATAGATATGGCGAGTATGTGTTATTATTAAGAAATAAAAACTTATTTTTGATAGGAGATGGGTTTTCAGCAGATGGCCAATTCCCATTTTTAGATGAACTAAGAATTGGTACTTTTAAAAAGAAGAGGATTTATGAGTCAACTATTGAAGGGGAAAAGGAATCTCTTAGAGATTTCAACCCAGATGACAATAAACTTTTTGTAAGGATAGAATCTCCTAATGAATATCCTAATTACTTTTTTAGAAATTTAGATGGTGAATTAAATCAAATCACATACTTTGCAAACCCTTTTAAAAGTATTCAAAATGTTCACAAAGAAGTAATTAAATATAAAAGAGAAGATGGTTTAGATCTGTCAGCAACACTTTACTTGCCAGACGGATATAATTTTAGCCAAAAAGAAAAGCTTCCTTTGATTATGTGGGCTTACCCTAGAGAATATAAAGATAAATCAAGTGCCTCACAGACAACAAAAAACCCAAATCAATTTACATATCCATATGCAGGTTCTCCTATTTATTGGTTAACAAGAGGATATGCCGTTTTAGATAATGTCGCTTTCCCCATAGTCGGTGAAGGGAATAAGCAACCTAATGATGATTTCAGAGCTCAATTAGTTGGTAATGCAAAAGCAGCAATCGATAAAGTAGATAGTCTTGGTTACGTTGATATCGATAGAATTGCAGTTGGTGGACATAGTTATGGCGCATTTATGGTTGCGAACTTACTTTCCCATACAAACTATTTTGCCGCAGGAATAGCTAGAAGTGGCGCTTATAATAGAACTCTGACACCATTTGGTTTTCAAAGTGAAGAAAGAAACTATTGGGAGGCGCCACAGGTATACTACAACATGTCACCCTTCATGCATGCAGATAAGCTAAAATCTCCGATTTTATTAATTCACGGAGATGCTGACAATAATTCTGGTACATACCCTTTACAATCTGAAAGATACTTTAATGCTTTAAAAGGTTTGGGTGCAACAGCGAGGCTAGTAATGCTTCCAAAAGAAAGTCATGGATACAGGGCAAAAGAAAGTATCTTGCATATGCTATGGGAACAAGATACATGGTTAGAAAAATTTGTGAAAAATAAAGAAGAGATTAATTAAATTTTAATATAAACTCGATTATATAGAGCTATTTTGCTCCCACTGCTTACACAAAAGCCTATACAAAATTCGTTCATTTTCATGCACGCTCTCGTCAAGCATAATCACTTCCTTAAAGAGTTCTAGATAAGCAATTTTCATATCATCATCTATTTTATTCTTTAAAGATTTACTCAGGTTAACTACAAACTTTTTAACCTCATTAATTCCTTTTTCTAATATGCTATCTAAAAACTGCGTTCGTAGCTTAAGCAGTTCTTTATCTTCATCATTATATCGATCTAAAATAACATTTAGATATTTTTTTTCATCAGATGAATATTCATAATCACAGTTTGAAATAACATAAGAAATATCAAACATTACAAGCTCTAATAAATGATTTTGTTTATCATTCATTTTATTACCTCATTCTATTTATCATAAATATGTTTACAGTCGACAGGGTTTCTAACGCCATCAATTTGACCTTCTTTAACTTTGACACCGTAAGCCATAATTCTAACCAAATGTTTATTCAATACGTTATAATTAAAATCAATTTTTTGCTCAATATTATCCAGCTTTTGTATCAGCTTGGCTTGCTCTGATGAAAGAGTGGAGCTTGTTGCTCCAGATAAAATTATAATAGAAAAACATAGAAAAAATCCCGATATAAATCCTTTTATGTATGTGGTCATAATTAATCTCCTGAACCTAATTAGATATGAAAGATGATGTAGTATGTTGTTCATACTATCATTTTGATATTACGAACAACCATCTGTTTAAAATTATATTTAATTTTGGATTTTATTATTTCTGTATAGATCTAATCCGGAAGGAATAATTTGGTCAAGCTTGCTTCTTGATTCTTTTAGCTCAAAACTAATTGGTAATTCTTTTTCAGCTTCACTCATTGCAAAAAAAGAAAATTCAACTTTTTTCTTTTGATTTTGTTTGATGTCTCCAAGTTCAAAACTGGATTTTCCAGTATTAAATACAAAGTCGCCATATAATACTGCAAGACTTACATTTTTAGCCATTTGTTGACCATTATTTCTAATATACATTGTTGCTTGGATTACTTCGGCTGGTTCAATCAGGCCATTTTTATTATTTTGATCATTAATATTAATATCCGTTAATACTAATTCAGGAATCGTTAATGATTTTGTATTGAGTAAAACCAAACTTGGTGCATAAATATCATGTCCAAAAGATTCTGTTATATATGCAGAAATTGAAATGGATTCAGTCACCATCATTTTAGTTGCAAAGATTGTTGCAATTATTTTTTTTGTACCGCCAGGTATTATTTTATGAATGATTTTAAATCCTTCAATATCTAAACCGCCAGAATAGTTATTTAAATCTAGAAAAACTTCAATTCCTTGGGCATTACCTTCACCATTATTTTCTAGCTCAATAACTAATTCAGCGCTTTCATTTGTTTCTAGAATTTTTTCGTTTCCTTGGATATTGAGTTCTATTGATGATATCTCCAATTGAGGAGAAGTTTTTGTTTTTTTATAAGATGGATATGTAGCTTGCAAATACCTTGTGACATTTTTCAGTCTATCTTTTTTAACAAATTTGTCTCCCAACCAAGTACCTGACTTAGTGGTATCATCCCGAAAAACAACATATCCCTTTCCATCGCGTTTGTTGTTTTTGAACTCACCTTTAAAAACTTCACCATTATTATAATTGTAAGAGCCCATTCCGTGTTGCTTATCTCTTTTAAAACTGCCGGTATATTGTTCACCATTTTTAAACGTATAGATACCGCTTCCTCTTTTAACACCAGCTTTAAATTTACCTCTGTATATATCACCATCAGGATGAGTCCACTCACCAAAACCATCTTTTATTCCATTTTTATATGAACCTCGATATCGTTCTCCATTTACATGCGTTCCCATTTTTTTGGATAGTTGTTGAGCCGGGGTTATTTCTATTATTAAACAACAGATTATCGAGATGATGATTATATTTTTTATCATAAGGAGAATTAATTTACGATAGAGACTTTATGATATGAGGTTATTTTGGTCTTTTTTCTTTTCTAACGTAACCAGGGTTATTTCTGATTCTACCCCTAGTCTCATTGGAGGACCCCAATACCCAGTTCCTCTATTCACATAAATCCATGTTCCATTGTGATTATGAAGGCCAGCAGTGTAAGGGTTTGCCAATCGAACCGCATAAATAAATGGCCAGAATTGACCACCATGAGTATGCCCAGACAATTGTAAATCTGCTCCAGCATCATGTGCATTAAAAATACTCCAGGGTTGATGGGCCAATAATATTTTCGGCGTTTCTTTTGAAACATTCCTAAACGCTAAATGTGCATCACTTTTATGAGAGGGTTTGATTGTTTTACTTCTATAGTCTGTAACGCCACCTAAGGATATGATTCCATTGCCTCTTCTAATTATTTCATGACTGTCTAATAAATTTGTAAACCCTAATTGATCTGTTTTGTCAAGCCACTGATCTACACCAGAATAGTACTCATGGTTTCCAGTGACAAAAAATTTTCCAATATTAGCGCTTAAATCTTTTAGCGGTTCAACATGTTTTGCTAAATAATCAACAGAGCCATCAACCATATCACCCGTTATAGCGATAAGATCAGGATTTAACTCATTTACTTTGTTTACTACGCTTTCAACGTAACCTTTTTTAATCGTTGGGCCGACATGCAAATCAGATATTTGTGCTATTTTAAGTCCCTCCATATCTTTGTGCAAATTATTGATCGGCACATTCGTTTTCATTATAGTAGGGCCTTTTCGAGCGTTATAAAGTCCTGTCAATGTAGAAGCGCTTGTAGTCGTGATAATTCCAATACTTAACATTTTTTGAATAAACTCTCTTCTTTGAGGGTCAGAAGGTTCAGGTGTATATCCAAATATGCTTGAGTATTTTGCAGCAAAACCTAAAAAAAGATAAATAAGATCTTTTGTAATGACGGCCATGAATGTTAACGCAAAAAATCCTAAGCTAATATACCCAGCCCAAGAAAACCAATCTACAAACTCTTCTTCATAACCTCTTGATCTTAAAATCATTGGTATAATAGGAAGAATGCCTAAAACAACAACGAAACCCCAACTAATAATTTTTAATGTGTTGTTGAGATTTAAATAGGGGATTATACGCAGGCCTACTACCGCATGCATAGTAACTAGTATTGTCGTTGCAAAAATAAAAAAGAATTTCATTTTAAATATATTTATTTATGTTAATAAAGGCATAAAACTTAATTCTACTTTGCTAAAAAGTATTAGTAGCAATTTGCTTTTTATAAATAGGGATGTTTATTCGATAAAAGTTGGTTGCTTTATAATAAAAGAAGTGCCAATCAGACCACAGACTATAATGATTATTTTCACCCAAGGTGCCGCGGCATATAGAAAAATGAATACAGAAAATGAAATGAAAAACCACATCATTGATATTGAAAAGTATTTAGCTTTTTTAGGCATTCCCTTTCCCTCCCTAAATCTCATTACACTCTCGCCAAAGAGAGGGTGACCCACTACCCAGTTGTACATTCTTGTGGAACTATGAAAAAAGCAAGCTGCAGCTACAATCATGAATATTGTAGTAGGTAGGCCAGGAATGACAATTCCAACAAGCCCAAAGCCTGTAAATATGATGCCAGCAGAAAAATATGCTATTTTTATCACAAGATTAGTCTTTTTGTATGCAGTTTTTTTTCAAGTGGAAACCAATTCAATAATATTTATAAACTGTTATATTTAAAGGCTATTACTCCACCGACATATTCTTCAAATTGTATTTTATATGTTGTATGGTTAACAGATTCATAAAAAATAAAAACTCTTTCTGGGTTTTTAACAGATACGGTGTGGCTTTGCATATCATACTGTAGAACTTCATTTGCTCCGCCGTATTGCACAACTGTAGAGTCTTGAAAATAATCGGCCATAAATGTGCTAGGTGATGAATCTATTTCGTCAAATGTAACATCAGAATATGCTGCAGCGTAAGACTGTCCAAGAATCAGACTGGGCATCATGTAAGTCGATTGACCCAAAGACACTGATATCATTTGAAAAGAAAAATGCCACGCAGAAGAAGAGTCTGTTTCTGCGCCAGATGATAAGTTAAAATAGAAACCTGAAGCATTCGTTGCGTCGATATCGTGTGTGATAACTTCTATACCTGCTGTTTCATTATTGTCTGCTTCGTTATCTTCACATCCAACTAGTATAAGTCCGAGGATTGATGTAGTTAATATTAAATGTTTCATTCGTTAAAATTACCTTTCATAGTTTGTTTTAATTTCAAAATAAGCAGTTCTGCCAATGTAAGGTCCATAAGCTTGATTAGTATGGTCGCCAATATTCTTTGAACCAAAAATAATTTGATATGCTGGTGAAGCTTTGTAGATGACTTGAGCGTCAAATGTTAAATATGGTTTTACTAACTTTTCTGAAGATAAGTAATCACCAGTAGCCGGGTTGAATTCTTGAGGGTAGTATTCTCCGGTCCCTTTAAAGTTTAATGCATAAAGAAGTTTTTGGTTACCAGGGGCATACGAAAGCCTTCCTCCAAGGGATAAAGGAATTGTGTTTGGAATTTGTTTATTATCTTTATCTTCATTTTTAACGTAGTTGAAAGTGAAGCTTGATGAAAGAGAACTATTGATAGTCCATTTTGTAATGATTTCTATTCCTGTAAAATATGCTTTTTCGATATTTCTATAACTAAGCAGACCCGGCTCAATAGCATAGTCTTTAATTAAGTTTGAAAAAGTATTATTATATAAAAGTGTGCTTAACTGGAAATTGTTTTTATTACGAAACTCAACGCCAAGTGTAAATCCTTTTGATACCTCTGGTTTTAGATTTGGATTTCCTTGGACAGTATATCCAAATTGTAAGTGTTGCCAATCGATTAATGATTCCATGAAAGAAGGTGCTCTGAAGCCATGGCCATAAGCTAATCGATATATCCAGGTATCACTTTTTTTATAAGATAATGCGAGCCTAGGGCTGAGAACTGTAGTGTCACCGTATGTATCAAATCTTAATCCTGAGACCAGATTGATGTCTGAAGAAATATTCCAGGCAACTTGATTAAAAATGCCAACAATATCTTTTTTCTGAACTCCGCCTGCGATTCGATCACTTTTATATTCTGGTTTTGAAAACTCAAATCCTCCATTATATATTAGGTTTTTGTAGGCTCGGTTGAATAATAACTCATATTCTGTATTTTTTTCTTCGGTCGCGTCTTCAGTTGATATAGAACCATCATTATTATTTACTTTATAGTTCCGAACATAATTTGCGTTTCTAATCGTTTGTTCGATGGAAAAATCATTTTTTATAGTCCACCTATGGTTGACCGTTACTTGGTTACGATCGATATTTGTTTCATTTGTATAAAGTATTAACCCGCTCGATAGTCTGGTTGCACCTTCATCAACTTGATTATATTTTTGATGAGCGATTCGAAAATCATGACCATTAGCTTGCCAATCAATTTCATTGTTAAAGTTGAGTTTATCAATTTGGTCAGCGCTAATATATTCGAATTGTTGACCTTTTAAAAAATGTTGGTATGTTAGGTCTGTTGAAAAATTGAAATTGTTGAATGGAATATTAATACTGCTTTTAAAGATAGAATTTACAGGATCGTTACTGATTTGTTTTGGCGTACCACCAAAGCTACTCGCCCTATAGCTAGTAGATATGGTTGGAGCGTCGTTTAAATCTTCAGTAATTATATTAATGACACCACCCATAGCATCTGTTCCATAGATAGCAGATCCAGGGCCTTTTGTGATTTCTATTTTTTTTAGATTATTCGTAGAAATATGGTTGAGATCTACTCGATTATTAAACTGCCCTGTAATTGGTTGACCGTTTTTTAATATCAAAATATAGCGAGAATCAAGGCCAAGCATATTAAAGATAGCGCCACCATCGACATTTGTGGATGTGGAAACACCAGCGCGTTGCTCCAGAAGGTCGCTAACTGTTGTTGCGCCAGACTCATTAATTTCTTTTTTACCAATTACTTCCGTAGCAATTGGAACATCGCGCAGTAGGTAGCCATTTCTGGTACTTGTAACAACAACATCATTCATTTGAATTAACGTCTCTCTCATGGTAATTATTAGTTCGTTTTGGTTACTATCAAAAATTTCATAATAACTATCAAAAGCAATGTGACTGAAAACAAGTTTCGCTGATTTTTGCCCTTCAAAAGCAAATGCGAACTTTCCTTGGCTATCTGTAATTGTACCTATTCCAGAAAAAGAATCGTAAACATTAACTAGAGGGATAGGTTCTTTACTTTTATCATCAATTACCACCCCGCTTAAAGTCAATTGAGAATGGGCAACTGAGAATGCAAAAAGGAAAAATACGGTAAGCCTGGACATTAGGAAACAGATTGAAAAAGATTAATTAATTTGATGAATAATTGGGGTCTGTTATTAATTGATTTAGCAGTTTTTCCACATCTTTTTCAGAAACAGGATCTTTTTTATCACCCATAAAAACAAGGCCCATAAATAACCCACCTAGCGCTTTAAACATTAGTTCAGGGTTTATTTTTGGAAATTCACCTTCTCTCACGCCATCTTCAAGTAAACCTTGTATTACACCGTACAATCTATGTTGATATTCTTTCCAGGGCTGATTTTCTAACTTAATTGTTTTTGGTGCGTTAAAAAGAAACTCAAACAGTCCGGGCCTGGCCTGAGCAATTTCTGCAATTTTAATTAATAGCTTAATAAATGAGTTTCTTGGACTTCCCTGATCTGCAATAATAGGTTCTAATGACTCCCATATATTTTTCCATCCCGCTTCTAATATTTCGCTAAAAACATCTTCTTTAGATTTGAAATAATAGTATAAAGTTGCTTTCCCGAATCCTGATTCTTGGGCGATGTGATCCATGGTTGCGCCTTCAATGCCATTTGCTTTGAATACATTCAGAGCGCCATCAAGAATTCTTTGCTTCCTTGCTTCTCGCTCTTCAATTTGCCGTTGTGATGGTGCCATTTGTAATTAACCTGCAGTTTGTTTTTCGAATTAGTGGTCGAATATTAAGCTTTATGCAATAGATATGTCTAACCTTATTTTTTGATTTAAGGCCAGGTTTTGGGTTTGAATTTTTAAAAAAGTATAACGGCAAGGATGCCATCAATTGTTTAGCAAAAATCTACCCTGGGTTCTATATTTATATTCAAATTTTTACCACATACCAAGATTTAATCACAGTTTAGAAATTTAATAAGGAGAAATAATGAAAACTATACGAGCATTAAGTTCCATTTTCATTGTGTTTACAATTGCTTTTGCTTCTGACACAAACTCAAATGAAGAAGCTACGAGCGCTAACAATTCAAGTAGTGACAAACAAGTTGTTAATTCTGATGTTGCGCCGATTGACATCAAGTTAATCCAAGAGACTAGAATTAAAAAAGCTATCAAGGATAAGAAGTATGCTGAGTCTACTTATAATAAGCAACTGCAGGAAAAAAGCGCTAGTAAAGCTGATATCCAGAAAAAAGATGTTTTGAGTAGTTGGGCAAAAGATATTCAATCCAAGCTGACGATTATAAATTTAAAAAGAGAAAACGGTAAAAAAGCTATTGAGCTTCCATCGTCTCTTAAATCAAATTAATTAGAGGCGTAAATGATGAATATTAAAAGAAATAATTTTTGGTCAGTGGCGAAAGCAATTGCTGCGTCATTGCTTTTTGGGATTTCGATTGGTAATGCTCAGGGTGTTTTTATAACTGAAATAGCTGATCCATATAATGGATATAATGCTAGGTTTGTTGAGTTGCACAATAATACATCAGGGGATATTGACATTACTGGCTGGGCTCTTCGGCGTTGGACTAATGCAGATACTAATCCGCAGACTGATAAAACACTTCAAGGCGTAATTCCTGCTGGTGGGTTTTTTATAGTATCTCCAAATGCGCTTGGCTTTGAAAATGTTTATGGCTTTGCAGCTAATCAAGATATTGGAGAAGGTGGGCCTGCAGATAGCAATGGTGATGATGATATAGCATTGATCAATCCGAACGGAGAAATTGTTGATTTATATGGAGAGAATGGAGGAATCGATAACTCTGGTACAGCTTGGGAGTTTGTAGACGGCAGAGCAGAAAGAGCTGCAACTGTGACAATAGGTAACTCTTCTGGTGATGTTGCAGAATGGAACATTGATTGTGATTGTGACCCTGATGTTAATCCATCTGATGGTGATGGTGTACAAAATGCTCCCGAAGATTTTGACCCAGGTTCATGGATAGGGGAGACAGAAGATCTTGAGACAGTTACTTTCACGTTTTTAGAGGGTGCGGATAACACGCTTCCTGAAAACCAAGATTATATTACAGAGGGTGTTAAGCTTACTAGAGGATCTAGTGGTGCTCTTTTTAACATTGCTGTTGAAACCGAATATGAGCAAGGCGTTTCTCCTTTAGGAACAGTTTGGGCTATAGGACTTACATCTGACAATGCATTGGATAACTTTTCTGCCTATTCTAGTTTGCACGATGCTGTAAATGGTGCACTTAATGGATTTGCTGAGATTGAAGGTGAAACATTTTCAATGCATGTTTCAGGCACAGACAAATATTTTGATGTTACGTTTAATTCTTGGGCAACTACTAGTATGACAGGGTTTAATGGTCCTTTAACTCGTGGTTTTTCTTATACTAGAGTTGTCGTTGAGGTACATACAGAGCCAGAAGTTCCTAGTACTGTTACATTCACGCTTGCAGATGGTGCAGATAACACGCTTCCTGAAAATCAAGATTATATTACAGAGAGTGTTAAGCTTACAAGAGGATCTAGTGGTGCTCTTTTTAACATAGCTGTTGAAACCGAATACGATGAAGGTGTTTCCCCTGCAAATACTTCCTGGTCTTATGGTGCAACCGACATCACTAATTTAGCGAGTGTAACGTATACGAGTTTGTACGATGCTGTTGGGGATAATTTTTCTGATATTTCCGGAGAAATATATTCTATGAATATTGTCTCTACGGATAAATATTTTGATGTCACATTTAATTCATGGACTGCTGGTGGTGGAGGTGGCCAAGGTGGTTCTAATACTCGTGGTTTTTCATACACAAGAGTTGCCGTTGAGGTACATACAGAGCCAGAAGAGCCAAGCTTTTCGAATTACACGCTGATGCTAAAAGATGCTGAGTCCTACGACGCTGAAGTTGAACCGACATTACCGCCATTAAACGTTGATGGGGAAGGTGTTGTAATCGAAGTTGATTTTGATACATCTGGCGATGATGTTGGTCCTTACGTTGGTGCCTTAGGTCTGTTTTGGGATGCCAACTTTAGTGGGCAGCTCGATGAAGGTGATTTGAACATAGCTGATGAATTATTTAGCGATGAAGATGGGGAAAACGAAGGCACTCCAAATAGGGAGCATGATGATGAAGGTGGACCTGCTGTAATTATGTTAACAGATAACAGCCCAATGGATGAAAATGATCAAGTTGGAAAAGCCGTAGTCCGTCTAAAGGGTTTAGATTTTATGGCTTTGCAAGGGGCGACTTTCTTTTTTGCTGAGCTTAATAAAGATGGTGAATTAACAGGGACAACGTTCAAAGTTGAACCGTTCAGTAGTTCGAGCACAGTTTTCACGGGTGTAGCTTCAAGAAATGTTGATAATACGAACCAGCCAATCCAGGGCGTATTTGTTTCCGTTGAGAAAGTTGATGTGAGTTCTGATGACATGAGCCCAGATTATGAACCAATGGCTGTCGCTATGGGACTAACCGGCTCTAATGGTGTTTATAGTTTAGGTGCTGCTTCATTAATGGCGGGTGATACTGCAGTTGTAGAAGCAGAAACTGTTCTGGATGAAAGATTGATTGTCCTTATGGAAGACCAAGAAGGTGTTGTTGGTAACCAAGCAGAGTTCATTACGGTTGATGGTGAAAATCATATGGCTGATATTTCTGTTATTAGATCAAATACGTTAGTTCAAGGCTATGTTACAGATTCACAAAGCATGTCCTTTAATGGTAGCCTTCATGTTCAATTTTTCTTAGGATCTGATGAAAATCCAATCATGATTGAAAACCATGTTGAAATTGATGAGGGTGGCATGTTTACTTTTTGGGCAATGAATGGTGCAGAGGTTGAAATGTCTTATTATGGGATGAGTGGAAATATTAATAGAAACTTCCTCATAGAGGCTGATGATACTATGTTTAGTGATACAATCGACGCATACGTTTTTAATTATAATTTAGATCTGACTCCAGCAAATGAAGCAGTAATTAAGGGTAGAGCATTTTGGGTTTCTTTAGATTCTAGTGGTACTAACATGGACTACTCTGATATCCCATTACCTGGTGTTGAGATAAAAATATATAACGAAAGTGATATGTTTTTTGCAACAACAGATGCAATGGGTGAGTACAGCATAAGTGTTCCGTCTAATCCAACGGCAGGTGTTATTTATTTTGTTAAAACAGCAACGATTTTAATTGGGTTAAGAAATGATGCGATTGTTGAAGTTTCGACATATACTGGCACTCAATCTGAAGTTGACTTTGAATTTTTTCCATATGTCGAAGAATATGTGATTTCAGGTCAAGTTAAAGATGATCTTGGGCAGGGCGTTTCTGATGCAGAAGTAAATGTTAGTTCTATAGATAGTTCAGGCGAAGGTGATCGTAATCATGAGAATGGATGGTATCATTATACCTACACTGATGCGCAGGGTCATTACGCTATGACCGTTCCAACTGGTATATATGATATGGATGTTATTGCAGATGGTTTTCTAACGGCAATGCAATCCGGGGTAGATGCTACTTCAGATATAGTCGTTGATTTTAATTTAACGCCTGTTGGTGACTTTACTGGTTCAGTGCAGGGGGTTGTCTCTTTCCTAGGTGATTATGCATCTGAAGAGTCAGCCTATATTGAAATCTCTAGTGACAATTACGAAGTGTCAACTTATGCAGATCAAGATGGGTTTTACTCTGTCCAGTTAATTGATGGTGTTTATGATATTTATGTAAATGCAATGGGATATGATTCCTATTGGAAACCTGAAGCGTTTGAAATCATGGGGAATACAGTTGTTTTTGACGTGGAGCTATTTGCATATGGTTACGCAGATGCGCCTCATATGGTAGACTTGTATGATGTTCCAAATGATCAAGGCTTACAAATGCGAGCAGTTTGGGATGCAGGAATGCCGGGTGATTATAATTTTTTCACACAGTTTTCTATTTGGAGAAAAGTAAACAATGCTCCAATTGAGCTCTGGGATTACATTGAAACTGTTCCATGGCATGGAATGGATCCATACGCAGCGGTAGTACCGACATTAGGAGATTCGTCTATGCATGGAATGCATACAAGCACGTTTATGGTTACGGCACATACTTCAGATGTAGGTTCTTGGTTTGACTCTGAACCAATAAGTGGCCATTCAATCGATAACCTTCATCCTGGTGCTCCGATGAGCTTGTCATTTTCTTCAAGTCAAAATGAGGTATCTTTAAGTTGGTCTTCCTCTACAGATGAAGATTTCAGTTATTTCAATATCTATAGACAAGATATGCTTAGCGTAGAGCCGGCAATGGTCTTCACTTCAATTGATTCCTTTTATTTAGATCAAGAGGTGAGTGAATCTGGTTCCTATGAATATTGGGTTACTGCTGTTGATCTTTCTGGATTAGAATCTGAAGCTTCAAGCTTTGTGTCTGCAGTGCTTTCTGCTGATGAAGAAATGGGTATGCCTGTAAACTTCGCATTGAAGCAGAACTATCCTAATCCTTTTAACCCGTCTACACAGATACAATATGCGTTACCAAGTGAGTCTAAAGTCTTAATATCTATTTATGACTTAACAGGCCGTAAGGTAAAAACGCTTGTGAATGAAGTTCAAAGCGCAGGGCATAGATCTGTGATGTGGAATGCAACAAATGAGATTGGTAGGCCTGTGAGTGCAGGGATGTATATCTATTCAATCCAAGCAGGAAACTTTATGCAGAACCGTAAGATGGTATTAATGAAGTAATTAAAACGACGTATCGTTTGTTTGGAAAAGGGGTTTCGTTTGAAGCCCCTTTTTTATTTAATTTAGACTAAATAATTATTAAGGAAATTTTATGATTAAAATTATAAAAGTGCTATTTGCCTCAACGCTGTTTGTTTTATCCACAAAGGTATATGCTCACTGTCAAGTGCCTTGTGGTATTTATGGTGATGCCGTCCGAATCGTGCAAATTGAAGAGGATATTACAACCGTACGCAAAGCGATGAATATGATTAATGACCTTGCAGGAAAGTCCGATGCGCAATCATTAAATCAAATCTCTAGGTGGGTTACAACGAAAGAAGACCATGCTCAAAAAGTTCAAGA
>Ga0209374_1000499_pt1 | contig 43494 bp, 42 predicted proteins | sample SaaInlLV_DNA_10m_FD_184683 | JGI IMG/M metagenome (GOLD analysis project Ga0209374, IMG submission 184683) | Marine microbial communities from expanding oxygen minimum zones in the Saanich Inlet - SI075_LV_DNA_10m (SPAdes) (version 2) | ecosystem: Environmental > Aquatic > Marine > Unclassified ... | reverse complement strand
AAGGCGTTAAATATCTGATTTCACCATCTTTTTTTCCTTTGGCTTGTTGTTCTATAGACATAATTACGCTTTTTCTTTAAGTTTAACTCTTCTTCTTTCGGCCCATGAAATGGCATGCTTATCTAAAGCAACTGTTAGATAACGCATAAAACGCTCGTCACGTCTAAATTCTACTTCTAGGGGACCAATTGCCTCTCCTGGAGCAGTAAATTCAAATAAGTGGTAAAATCCACTCTTTTTGTTCTGAATTGGATATGCTAATTTCTTAAGCCCCCAATCTTCTTTCGATACCATCTTTGCTCCTTTAGAAACGAGTAAGTCCTCGTATTTCTTTACTGTTTCCTTTATCTGAATGTCAGATAAAACGGGATTCAAGATGAAAACAGTTTCGTAATGATTCATAAATTTTATAATTTTTTGTTTTAAAATGGCTGCAAAAATAAGTATTATTTATTGTTTCAACAACATTAAATGCGTTTATTTAATATGTGTTATTTTATTCGTTAAACGGCGTTTTTTGAATTTTATCGATATATTTTTTGTATAATTGTAGACATTAACCATAATAAAACTGTCCCGATGAATTTAAATTGTATAATTGTTGATGCAAATGCTTCACAACGATTAACGACTTTAAAGCTTATAAATAACCACCCTTCTCTCAATTTGGTTGGTAAATTCTCATCTGTACTTGAAACCAAAAAATTCCTACTTACAACTACTGTGGATCTTATAATAATGGAACTTAACCTTCCTGTTTCAGGGGGATTTGAGTTGTTAGATGTTTTAAATGAGCACCCCAACATCACAATACCTCACATTATTGTAGTTAGTGATAACGATTCCTATGCCCTCAAGGCTTTTGAATACAATGTTATTGATTACGTCATAAAACCAGCTTCTAAAACACGATTTGACAAAGCTATCGCAAAAACAGTCTTACAAGCCAAAATGGAGGAAAACTTCAAAGACGATGACGGTGAGCATATTTTTATAAAAAGTAACCTCAAAAAACGTAAAATATATATCAGAGACATCAAGTGGATCGAAGCACTTGGAGACTACGTGAAATTAATCACAAACAACAAGAGTTTTGTTATTCTATCCACCATGAAAGCCTTTGAAAATGAACTTCCAAATGGTATGTTTTTGAGAATCCATAAATCTTACATTGTAAATCTAAAAAAAGTAGAACGCTACGATAGCAAACATGTGGAAATCGAAAAAATGAAACTGCCACTAAGTAGAACTAGAAAAATACAATTGAGTCAGGCTTTAGAGGCTATTGCAAACTAATAATTATCTACATTTATTAGTAACCGAACAGCCCTAAAATCTCTGGTACTCAAAAATCGTAATTTAATTTTTTGAAGTACCGATTTTGTTTTAATAAGCGATTGATTTTGAGGGATTTTAATTAGTATATTTTTATGATATTGGTTTCTTATTCTTGAGACTACAGGAAATTCTGGACCTAACACATTTGCTTTAAACACATGCCTCAAACTTGTTGCTAACCATTCAGCTCCGTCATTTACTTTATTATAATCCTTATGTTTAAGGGTCAATTTGATTAGACGACAATAAGGAGGGTATTTATAAATTCGGCGATCTTCTAATTGTTCTACAAACATGGACTGGTAGTCATTTATAGACACTTGTTGAAGAATGGTATGGTGTGGATTATAGCTTTGAATAACAACCTTACCCCTAGTATCAGTTCGACCAGCGCGACCAGCGACTTGCTGTAACAATTGAAAACTACGTTCATGCGCTCTGAAATCAGGAAAATTAATGAGCTGATCTGCATTTAAAACCCCTACTAATTTTACATGCCTAAAATCGAGACCCTTAGTGACCATTTGAGTGCCCACTAAAATATCGACTTCTTTGTTTTCAAAACTAGAAATGATCCGATCATAGCTGTATTTTCCTCGAGTGGTATCCAAGTCCATTCGAGCGACTTTAGCTTCTGGAAACAAAAGCTCAACCTCTTGTTGAATTTGCTCTGTACCAAAGCCTTTGCTATCTATATCTACTCCTCCACAGGCGCCACAAAACTGTTGCATTGCTATGGAATGACTGCAATAGTGACAGCGAAGTTGGTTTTTGTACTGATGAAAGGTTAAACTGACATCACAATTTGGGCATTCGGGTGTGTGTCCGCAAGTGTTACAGGACACAACTGGAGAATATCCTCGTCTGTTTTGAAATAAAATGACTTGTGAATCCATATCCAAAGCCGCTTTGATTTCTGTGATTAAACGGTCGCTAAAATGACCTGTCATTCGCTTTCGCTTATACTTATCTGTTAAATCGACCAGTTCAATTTCTGGCATGAGCACATTATTAAATCGTTTTGTGAGTGCTACATATCCAAATTTATTTTCTTTTGTAGCGTTATAAAAACTTTCTATACTAGGAGTGGCCGATCCTAATAACGTTTTTGCTTGATAGAGCGCCGCCAATACAATCGCCGTATCTCTTGCATGATAACGCGGTGAAGGATCAAATTGTTTGTAGGACTGTTCGTGCTCTTCATCAATAATCACAAGCCCTAAATTACTGAAGGGCAAAAAAATAGAAGACCGAGCTCCAATAACAACCCGAGCATTTTCGGAATTGTTAAGAACATGATTCCAAACTTCTAAGCGTTCGTTCTGAGAATAACGCGAATGATAGACAGCTATTTGATTGCCGAAATATTTTTCTAAACGCTGCACTAACTGCGAGGTTAAAGCGATTTCAGGCACCAAGTATAACGCTTGCTTACCCTGTTCTAGAATTGCTTCAATTTTTTTAACATATAGTTCTGTTTTACCCGAGGAAGTTACGCCATGAAGCAATACAGTAGTGTAGGTCTCGAAAGCCTGATCTATCTCATCTAAGGCCGTAATTTGATGTATATTTAGTTCTTTTGAAGCATCATCTTCAGAGTCCTGAAACTGAATGCGATCGGTTTGATAATAGAACTCTTCAAAAATCTGTTTATCTATTAATGTTTTTATTTGGGTCGATGTGGCCATGCTTTTAAGTTTCAAGTCGGCAACTTTGATTTGTTTTGTGGAGTTTGCTAAATTGAAATAGCTCAACACAATTTCGCGTTGTTTAGATGCATTTTTTAAAGTTTCAATTAGATCTTGCAACCCATTTTCATGGTGGTAATCGGGATGTAAACGCACACAACGAATTAATTTTGGCTTATATTTCTCTAACAATTCCTGCTCTAGAGCAATGACGTTTTGATCCAATAAACGTTTTAAAACAGGAAATGAATTTTTCCGATCGATTATAGCATTAATTTCCTCAACTTTTAAACTCGATTGTTGTTGTAGTGCTTCATAAACAAGATATTCATTATCTTTAAACATAGTGACATCAAACCCAGATGTTGGGTTTAGAGAAATAATGGTTTCACTTTCAAGCAAAAACGCATTTGGCAGTGCAGCACGCATAATTTCACCCATGCTACAGAGATAATAACTGGACATCCACTCCCATAATTTAAACTGAAATGGATTTACCACTGCTGATTCATCTAAAATACTATGAATCGACTTAGCATCGTAAGCTGTTGGTGCTTTATCGTGTATGCTGTATACCAATCCTGTATATACTTTACTTTTGCCAAAAGGAACAGCAACCCTCGCCCCGACTTTTATAAAATCTGCTTCTGCTTTTGTAATCGCATAAGTGAAATTTCGCTCTAGGGAAAGCGGCAGAATAACGTCGATAAAAAATACGTCTATACTGTGCATTTTTTCTTTAGAAGTTGAAGAGATGAATTCAATTCATGTCCCAAGAGAATAATATTTGCATTTAACCAAAAATAAAACAAGAGAATCAACAAGGCACCTATGGAGCCATAGAGTTCATTGTAGGTGGAAAAATTCTCAATATATAGACCAAATAAATAGGAGGTTGTAATAATAAGAAACGTCGTAAAAATAGCACCTACTGAAAAAAAACTTGATAACTTTCCGTCTTTGGTTCCAAAATAATATAACGTTGCCATACTGAGATAAATCATAAGCACAAAAAAGAAATATTTGGCACGTGTAATCCAAAACAATTCGCTACTTCCATCTCCAGAACCAAATTTTTCAATGATCGGATGAATCAAATAAATCTGAGCATATCCGAAACCAATAACCGTAAGTATTAAAATTACGACTAAAATAATTGCCACGCCTAGGGCATAAAAATATTGTTTGATAAAATTTCGATTGAGCTGTTGATGATAAGCGTTTTCAAAACCAGAAAATACAGCATTTACGCCATTAGCCATCAAAAACATAGAAATCAAAAAAACAGTGGACAACAGTCCACCGGTATTGGTATCGCTAATATTTTCAAAAATATTTTGATTAAAAAAATCCGATGTTTGTGGCGGTAAAAAGGAGTCTAAAAAATTTAAAAAATCACCTTTAAAATTATCAAAAGGAATATAGGGTATCAAAATAATAATGAATAGTAAAAACGGAAATATAGCTGTGAAAAAGCTAAAAGCAATAGCACTAGCTCTTGTGGTTAGTGTGCCTTTAAAAATCCCAATGACATACATTTCTAAGAGGTCATACATCGAAAGCCCCTCAAACCCAGGGAGCTTGATGCGTTTAAGGAATTTAGCTATCCAATTTAGAATGGGAATTTTATCTAATTTATCTTCGATAGCTTGACTCATTTTACACGGCTTTGAGGCTTAGATCCATATTTGTTACAGAGTGGGTTAATGCACCACTAGAAATGAAATTTACGCCGCATTCTGCATAATGTCTTAGAGTCACTTCATCGATACCTCCTGAAGATTCTGTTAAACATTTATCGCCGATAAGTTCAATAGCTTTTTGAGTGTCAGTGTAATTAAAGTTGTCAATTAAAATGCGGTAAACACCTTTATTCTCTAAAATTTCTTCGATTTCATCTAAGTCTCGGGCTTCGACAACAATTTGAAGATCCAATTGATTTGTCTTCAAATAGGCTTTAGTCGTCGAAATAGCATTGGTTATGCCCCCTGCAAAATCGATGTGATTATCTTTAAGCATAATCATATCATAAAGTGCGAATCGGTGGTTTGCACCACCACCAATAGCAACAGCCCATTTTTCTAAAGCTCTAAACCCTGGAGTTGTTTTTCGAGTGTCTAAAATTTTAGTATCAGTTCCTTTTAAAATCTCAACATAGGAATTGGTTTTAGTAGCGATCGCACTCATACGTTGCATTGCATTGAGGACTATTCGTTCCGCTTTAAGAATGGATTGTTTAGAGCCTTCAACATAAAAAGCAATATCGCCAAATTTGACCTTCGACCCATCATTTATGAGCGTTTCTACTTGTAAATTTGGATCGACATAATGAAAAACTTGTTTTGCAAAGTTTACGCCAGCAATGACGCCATTATCCTTGACTAAAAGCTTGGCTTTTCCAGTAGCATTTGAAGGAATACATGCTAATGAGCTGTAATCGCCTTCTCCTACATCTTCCCTAACCGCATTGGCTATTATTAGTTGGACTTCGTTTTTAAATTGTTCGTTGGTAATCATGTTTGTAACTTTATAGCTAAAATATGAATTTATCGCAAATTCATTCCAAATTATAAAACCTTATTTAAAATAATTTAACTTTGGCACATGCAAATTAAACTCATTGCCATAGGAAAGACGGATCAAATTGAGTTAGATCGTCTAATTTCCATCTATCAAAATCGCTTATCGCATTATGTACGATTTTCATTTGAAATTATTCCTGACTTAAAAAACAGTAAAAATTTATCAGAAAAGCTTCAAAAAGAAGCCGAAGGCAAATTAATACTTAGCAAAATATTACCTACAGATCGCCTTATCCTTTTGGATGAAAATGGAAAGGAAATGGATTCCGTAGGATTTTCTAGCTTTCTTCAAAAACAAATGAATTCAGGACTCAAACGGCTTGTATTGGTTATTGGAGGACCTTATGGATTTTCGCAAGACGTTTATCAAAAAGCCACAGGAAAATTAGCGCTTTCAAAACTGACCTTTTCACATCAAATGGTGCGCCTATTTGTCATAGAACAATTGTACAGAGGCTTTACAATTCTTAAAAATGAACCTTATCACCATCGATAATTATGACTATTGTATTTGCAACCAACAATTCAAATAAAATTAGAGAAGTTCAAAACCAACTTCCTGACCATATTAGGCTGATTAGCCTTGAAGACATTGGATGTCTTGTGGACATTCCAGAAACACAAGACACCATTGCAGGTAATGCGATTCAAAAAGCAACATATATTAAAGATCACTTTGGCCTAGATTGTTTTGCGGATGACACTGGATTAGAGGTCACAGCTTTGAATGGTGCTCCGGGTGTGTTTTCTGCTCGCTATGCAGGTCCTCAACGTAATGCGGATGACAATATGAATTTGGTATTAGCAAGACTACAACCAAAACACGATCGTACGGCACAATTTAAGACAGTAATAGCACTGCATTTTCAAGGCGAGTTAATTACTTTTGAGGGGATTTGTAAGGGAAAAATTACCGAAACTAAAAGGGGAACTGACGGATTTGGGTATGATCCTATTTTTCAACCTGCAAATTATAAGGCTACATTTGCCGAACTATCTATGGCTGAAAAAAATCGGATTGGTCATCGCGGACAAGCAGTTGCAAAATTGATTTCCTATTTAAATAGGCATTAAATTAATTAATAGTACCTTTGCCGCTTAAAATTCCTCAGGGTGAGGATGTGTTACATGGAGATTGGTTTTAAGTATGTTCGATACGCCTCTAAGTAACACTTAGTTATATATCGAATACTTAAATTACAACAAATGAATGCATTCAAACAACTTGGACTAGAAGATCATTTAGTACAAGCCATCACAGACTTAGGCTTTGAAACGCCGAGTGAAGTACAAGAAAAAACAATTCCACTTTTATTAGAAAACGACAGTGACCTCGTTGCTTTGGCACAAACAGGAACTGGAAAAACAGCAGCATTTGGATTTCCAATGCTTCAAAAAATTGACATTAACAGTCGTACAACACAAGGGCTTATCTTATCCCCAACACGTGAGCTTTGTTTACAGATTACTAATGAGATGAAACTCTATGGAAAACACTGTAAAGGTCTTAATGTTACCGCTATATACGGTGGCGCTAGTATTACAGATCAAGCCAAACAGGTCAAAAGAGGGGCGCAAATTATTGTAGCAACACCAGGACGGATGAAAGATATGATTAGCCGAAGACTGGTTGATATTTCTAAAATTGAATATGCTGTATTAGATGAAGCTGATGAGATGCTTAATATGGGATTCTTTGAAGACATTACCGAAATTTTATCCTATACTCCTGAAGAAAAAAGTACTTGGCTCTTTTCGGCAACCATGCCTAAAGAAGTGTCTCTAATTGCCAAAAAATTCATGGATAGTCCTGTTGAAGTGACTGTTGGCCATAAAAACATGGGAAGCAAAAATGTTTCTCACGAATATTTTCTTGTAGGTGCAAGAGACCGCTACCGAGCTTTGAAACGCTTAGCAGATGTTAATCCAAACATATTTTCAGTGATCTTTTGTCGAACAAAAAGAGATACTCAAAAAGTAGCTGAACAACTTATAGAAGATGGATATAGTGCTGGAGCGTTACATGGCGATTTGAGTCAAAATCAACGTGATGTAGTCATGAAGTCCTTTAGAGCTAAACAGATCCAAATGCTAGTGGCTACCGATGTGGCTGCCCGTGGAATTGATGTGGATGATATTACCCATGTGATTAACTATCAATTACCAGATGAAATCGAAACGTACACCCATAGAAGTGGACGAACAGGACGTGCTGGAAAATCAGGGGTATCCATGGTAATTGTTTCTAAGAGTGAGGTTCGAAAAATAAAGAGTATCGAACGTATTATTCAAAAAGATTTCATCAAAAAAGAAATACCAAGCGGTATGGAAATTTGTGAAGTTCAACTCAAATCACTGGCTAATAAGATTCACGATACAGAAATTAATCATGAGATTGACCCCTATTTAAATGACATCAATACGTTGTTTGAAAATGTCAGTAAAGAAGAATTGATTAAAAAGTTTTTCTCCGTTGAATTTACGCGTTTCTATAATTATTACAAAAAATCTAAGGATTTAAACACCCCATCAGGAAGCCATACAGAAAACTATCGCGCTGATGACAACTCGACACGCTTCTTCATAAACATAGGAAGCAAAGACGGCTACGACTGGATGAGGTTAAAGGATTTTTTAAGAGATACCTTACAGCTGAACCAAGATGATGTTTATAAAGTAGATGTCAAAGATAGTTTTGCATTTTTTAATACAGACGCTGCACACAAGGCTAAAGTTTTAGAATTTTTCACAGACTTTAAACAAGATGGGCGTTTTATAAATGTTGAAATTACAGAAAAAAAGAGTCGCGATCGCAACCGTGGCGGCGGTGGGCGTCGTTCTGGTGGCGGTGGTTACGGCGGTGGAAGAGGTCGAAATGACCGTTCTAAAAGATCTGGATCTAGGTCCGAAGATAGAGGACGAAGAAGCGACATCAATTCGTCTAGCAGGTCTCCAAGACGTTCAGCTGATTTCAAACCTAGTGGCGGAAACGATTTTTCTCGTGCCAGAAAAAGCCGTAGAAAATAAACTAATGTGTTAATTTTTAGTCAAAGTTTTAATTGACAATATTAGTATAGTATTTGTTTACTACTTTTATAGCTCAAATACACAAATGAAATTAAAATTCACACTTTTATTAGTTCTAATCATTCCCTTTTTGGGTTCTGCTCAAGCATACAATTCTGTCAAAGGAAAAATTGTAAGTTCAGAAACTTTAGTCGCTATGGAAAGTGTGAATATTGTGAATCTCAATCAGGTAATTGGAACCACAACCAATTCAGAAGGAGAGTTTGAAATCCGTGCCAAAGCCAATGACACACTACACCTTTCTTACTTAGGATATAAATCCATCAAAGTAAAAGTCAGTAACGACTGGATTAAATATGGGACTTCCACAACGATTGAGCTCACAGAGTTGGCTTTAGCTTTGGAAGAGGTTAATGTGAATACGTTGAAACTCACCGGCTATCTGGCTGTAGATATTAAGCAAGTGCCTATTCAAAAAAATGTACGTTATAGCATTTCTGGGTTGAATAGTGGCTATGAATCGAGTTCTAGAGCACCAAGTATGGTGACTAAAGTTTTGGGGGCAATCTTTAATCCCGCAGATTTCTTACATAACGTCTTTGGAAAAAAACCTCGGGAGATGCGTAAACTTCGTGAGATGAAAAAACAAGATGAAATTCGAACCCTACTCGCATCGCGTTTCGATAGAGAAATGCTCATTGCGTTGCTACAAGTTGATAAAATTGATTTGGACCTTCTTATTAGTGAATGTAACTACTCTACAGACTTCATTAGAACCGCAAATGACTTGCAGGTACTAGACGCCATTAGTGAATGCTATGAAGAATATAAAATCCTAAGTCGTAATAGGTAATTTGTTGAAAAAAACGAGTTGATCTAATATCCCTCAAATCTAATACTTCTACTTAGCTGTTTTTAGCTTCGATCCAGCGCGCCATATACTTTGTGCTTTGTAGCTGATGATGACTAAGCAACTGTCCAATAACATTTTTAGCGCGGTGCGCTTCCAAATGCCCTAAAAGAGACTTGATACGCTCTGCCAAAACAAGTAAATGTTGGTGTTTTTCAAACCGTGTTTTTAGAACCGAAAAGCCTTTACTATGCGATGCTTCCCATTTAGAGGCACTCGAGTATAGTGCGACGGCTTGGGCCGCAAATTCATCAGAAGAGTCTTCTACAATGCCATTAGGATCTAGATCGCCAAACATACCTTCGGCTGCAACGGAAGACATCGCACAAGGCGTTCCTGCTTGCATCGCCAAAATAAGTTTACCTTTTAGTCCTGCACCAAATCGCAATGGCGCGAGTAGAACTCTAGCGGAATTTAAGGTCTCAAAAGCATTTTCAACAAATCCATGAACCAAAAAACCCTCTTTTTCATTGTGCATCTCTTTGCTATTTACAGCGTTATAAGCGCCATAAATATGCAATTTCGTTTCCGGAAGTACAGTTCTAATTTTTGGCCAGATGGTTTTTTTAAGATAGCGCACTACATCTAAATTAGGAGGGTGTAAAAAATTACCAATAGACACAAAATCTAGACGTTGGTTGTAGGGCTTACAGCTCTCTTGGGGTTGACAGTCTTTTGCTTCGAGCATAAAAGGAAGGTAACACAAAAGTGAGGGCTCAATTTTGAGTTGTTGTGTTAACAAGGTGTATTCCGCTTCAGAAATAATTAAAGATAGGTCACTTCTATAGAGACTTGCAAGTTCGCGTTTAGCGGTATCCGTTGTAAAAAGAAAAGAATCCAGTGGTTGATTGGTAGTGAGCGCCTTTTGGCGGGTTTTTCTTAAAAAATGTAAATCTTCTGTATCTAAAATCCGTAATGCATCTGGGCAGTGTTCGGCTACACGCCATCCAAATTGTTCTTCTGTCATAAACCGATCAAACACAACAATAGTAGGGTTTATTGATTTTATAAACTCATCAAAACTAGAAGCATTGAGTTCAATCGCTTCTACTTTGACTCCAATAGATTCTAAGTCAAAGGCCTTATCTGATTTATTGCAAGTAGTTGCAAAAGTCACAGAATACCCTTGCTCTTGAAAAGCCGTTATAAGTTGAAGCATTCGCGTTCCGGCTGCAGAAGAAGTGGGTTCTGGATAAACAAATCCGATGACCAGTAAACATGGATGCATAGAGTTAAAATTAATTAATTTCTGTTGTGCGATTATAAGTCATGCGAGCCCGAGTCGCCCAGTCTACAAGAGTTTGAATTTGAGTAGGGCTAAGTTGTGCCTCAGCATGGGTCCAAGTATAAGACGCCAATGGCATCGCGGATTTTTCTATTTCTTCAATTAACTCCTCTAATTTATGGTCTTTTTTCTGTTGTGAATAGCTTGCCCATTTCGACGCATTAAAATGTTTTTTACCCTCTTTAATATGACCATTTAGCCAATAGTTTACAGGGGTTATTGAATTGTACCAAGGATAGTTGGTGTGGCTACTATGGCAGTCAAAACAAGCCTGTTCCAATAGGTGTTTAACGGCCTTTGGTGCTTTCGTTTCTACTAAAAACTGATCTACAGTATCTAAATTTCCTTGATTTTTGGTCGGTTGAAAAAATTGGGCAATTACCAACACAATTGCAAGTCCACTTATTATTTTTTTATTATGGGTCATATGACAATTAATTTAGAGCATAAAGTTATTAAAATTATGTTAGTTAGGTTGTCAATTCACCCATTAAATTATCAAACTAATATAGATGAAAAACTTAAAACCAAGTCCATTTACTTCGATTGAAAAACCCTATATTTGTAGCTTCAAAAAAAGAAACTAACTATGTCTATATCCATGTTGAGTGCAATTTCTCCTATTGACGGTCGCTACAGATCAAAAACGGATTCATTGGCAGGATTTTTCTCAGAAGAATCCCTTATCAAATACCGTGTATTAGTAGAAATTGAATATTTTATTGCACTTTGTGAACTTCCTTTACCACAACTAAAAGGGTTTGACACTGCTCTTTTTAAGAATTTAAGAACCATTTACACTGATTTCTCTTCCAAAGATGCACAAGCCATCAAAGACATTGAAAGCATCACAAATCATGATGTGAAAGCAGTTGAATATTTTATAAAAGATAAATTTGATGCCCTTCAAATTTCTGAATATAAAGAATTTATTCACTTCGGGTTAACATCTCAAGATATCAACAATACGGCTATTCCACTAAGTATCAAAGACGCTATTTCCGCAGTTTATATTCCAGAATATAACACACTGCTAAGCTGCTTAAAAGGCTTGGTGAAGGAATGGAGCGAGATTCCGTTATTGGCACGAACACACGGACAGCCTGCCTCTCCTACCCGACTTGGTAAAGAAGTTGATGTTTTTGTGACGCGTTTAAACGCACAATTTGAGGTTTTAAAATCTATTCCTAATGCTGCAAAGTTTGGTGGTGCAACAGGAAATTTCAACGCCCATAAAGTGGCCTATCCAACAATTGACTGGCAAGCTTTTGCCGCTAATTTTCTAAATGAAAAACTCGGCCTTCACCACTCTTTTCCAACCACACAAATTGAACATTACGACCATATGGCTAACTTATTTGATGCCTTAAAACGCATCAATACGATTGTGATTGATTTAGATCGTGATTTTTGGACTTATGTGTCTATGGATTATTTCAAACAAAAAATAAAAAAAGGTGAAGTCGGAAGTTCGGCAATGCCACACAAAGTCAATCCTATTGATTTTGAAAATAGTGAAGGAAATTTAGGAATTGCTAATGCAATTTTTGAACATTTATCGGCAAAACTACCGGTCTCTAGATTACAGCGTGATTTAACAGACAGTACAGTATTAAGAAATGTTGGTGTGCCGTTTGCACATACCATAATTGCTTTTAAATCAACCTTAAAAGGATTACAGAAATTACTCTTAAATTCACCAAAAATTGCTCAAGACCTAGAAAATAACTGGGCGGTCGTAGCGGAAGCTATTCAAACAATATTGAGACGTGAAGGGTTTACCAACCCTTATGAAGCTCTCAAAGGGTTAACACGGACCAACGCAGCGATTACGCAAGACTCTATCGCTGACTTTATAGACAGCTTAGAGGTTAGTGAGGCTATTAAAACCGAATTAAAAGCAATTTCGCCCTCAAATTATACAGGGATATAACAGCTTTAAAAGTATTCCAAAAAAAAAGCCACGACATTCGTGGCTTTTTTAGTGTGATGCAAAGCTGTTACAATAAATATTCCATGAAATTTTCCACATTTGCATTTTCAGTATCAAACTGATCAATGATCGAATCCAGTTTCATGATTTTAGAAAGCTCCATATTTGTACCTAACACTCTAACGATTGCAAAACCATTTTCAGGAGAATATCCAAAAACGATAAGTTCATCAATTTCAGCATCTTCCCCTATATATTTTATATAAAGTTTTCCGTCTGAAGTGTTTCCCGCTCGCATAAGATCATTATAATGTTCTGCTTTTAAAATGGTTTTAATGGTATCCATTTCAGATTGAAACTCTTCCTCAGTTCCATCTTTCACACTATATCCAAGCATGTTTAGTTTGTCAATTGAATCAATTGCTTCTTTTTGGTTTGCAGTGAGCTCAATTTCATCAGGGTTAAGAAACGATATCGGAATGTCCACAGACATAAAACCATTGGCTTCTTGATGTGCCACAAAATAACTTTGTAACGTCAGCTTAGGCGTGCATCCAAAAAAGAGAGCAAAGCCAAAAAGTATTAAATATTTAAAACAAGTTTTCATTTATTTTTTTGATGCTTTTTTAAGCTGTTCTCCTCCAGGGACATTCAACTGGTTTGTCAGTTTCGAAACTTCGCGTAAATCAATATCTCCGGTGAGTGATAAAAGAACGGTTTCAATAACACGCTGTTTACCATTAATGGAAATATTCTCGTTTTTGGTAAGATCCCCTAAACCATTAACAAACATCAGAAGTTCTTTCACATGGTTATCATCTTTACCTTCTGAAACAAAAAAGTTAACCGTTTGATCGCCATCCTTGATCCGCATCAGTTCCTCTAACTTAGAGTTTTTGATGTATTTTTGAACATCTTTTTTCATGGAGTTTGAAACGGCTATGTTATCAGTTGTAAAAACAGTCAAATTATCTAACATTTTTACTTGATTAATAAAATCATCGGCATCCGCATCATTGGTTTGTATGTCGATATTAGCCAACATTTTAAACATTTTTTGGTTTACAACCACAGATGTTACACGCTCCATATCTTCATATTTCTCAAATATGCTTTGTGCGGTCATGATAAGTGGTGTCATGAGCAAACTAAGAATTAATACATTTTTTTTCATTTTTCTTTAATTTAAATTTAATTATTTTAAGTTAAACAGTCTGTTGGTTGAGTTATTAAATTCTTCTAAAAACACAACATTTTGTTGTCCTTTTTCAAAAGAAGTTGAAATCATGTTTAAGGCATTAAAAGACGTTCTTCCTTTGTGCATTTGATTTGAAATTAAATCAAACGCTTTCAGAGTTTCATTATATGCAAATTGTTCTTCATTAGATAGTTGGATAAATTCATCCTTTGAAATGAGTGTCATAAAAGCACTAAACATGATGGTGACAACGGCAGCTGAAGCAATCCAACGGTACTTATTGGGGTTGCGACGCGTCGTTTCTAAAGGTCTTTGGTAGGAAAGTTGTGCATTAGATGAATAATACGCGAAAATGGTGCGGTAAACTTCCAAGTGAGGCGCTACAGTTTCTGTTGAAAAATAGTGTTTTAACTGTGCTTCTTCTTTCAAAGTGGTCTGTCCCTCTTCGTACTTTTCTAAAAGACGTTCAATATTATTTAATTCCATAATTATGGGTCTGTGTTAATTTTTCTCGTATAGTTTTTCGTGCTCTAGATAAAGAAACTCTGATGGTTGCTTCTGACATCTCTAATATTTTTGCGATCTCATGAAATTCATATTGTTCAATATCTCTAAGCTGTAATACTAATTTTTGTTTTGTCGGCAAAGCCTCCATATGGGTTTCAACCCAGTGAAGACTATCGTTAACCTCAATTGATTTTTGTAAGGATTGAGAATGGTCTTCATAATTATTGTGTACTATTTTTAAATTCTGTGCTTGTTTTGATTTTAATCGATCTAAACACCAATTTTTAGTGACGGTCATCGCAAAAGCCTCAGGACTATTATAATCCCTAAATTTATGACGCAACTTCCATAATTTCAAAAGAACTTCTTGAGTAGCGTCTTCAGCTTCCTCAACTGAAACTAATAACCGCTTGGCTACTCTAAAAATCTTATCCTTAAAAGGATTGATTAGTATTATATAGTCTTTATCGTTCATTCTTGATTGGGTAGTTATATAGTATAGACGACCCATTTATTTTTTTGTTACAAGCTAATGGTATAATTTTTAAGTTTAAAAAAAAAGGTTAATTTAGTACTTCATATTTCAAATCTATAAAAATTATATTCAAACCCTGTTTTTATTTTTTTTTATAAACGGCTCCTTTTAAAACTTAACACCCACTAAACCTCTTTTATTATGAACTCAATTTTTAAATTTTCAGTCTTTTTATTAGCGCTAAGTCTTACTTATAGTTGTTTTGAGGATGATGATGACACTGCTATAGAAAGCTCAGAAATTAGTGATTTTGTTTGGAAAGGCATGAATTTCATTTATCTCTACAAGGACAATATCCCCGATTTGTCAGATGATCGGTTTACATCGGATACTGAGTATCGAAAATTTTTAAACGGCTTTGACAGTCCTGAAAATTTATTTGAAAGTTTAATTTATCAACGTGAACTAGCTGATCGATTTAGTTGGATTACAACTAATTATATTGAGCTAGAACAGCAATTTAGCGGCGTCACGAAAACCACTGGTGCAGAATATAATTTTTATTATGCACCTGGAAGTTCGACAAATGTATTTGGAATTGTTCGTTTAGTTCAACCTAACAGTGATGCCAGCTCTACCCCTTTAGTTAGAGGTCATATTTTTAATAAGATTGACGGCGTAACTTTAACCGAAGCTAATCTACGTTCACTTTTAAACCCAGACACCTACACGGTTCATTTAGCAACATACAATACAAACGGAACAGCTGCCCATGATGATAGTCTAACAGAAAGTACAGAAACGATCACGCTGACAAAGACCGTTTTTTCTGAAAACCCAATTTTCAAAACCGAAATAATAACTTTAAATACCAAGAAGGTAGGCTATTTGATGTACAATGGGTTTGTAGCGGATTATGATGCTGAACTAAATGCCGTTTTTGGGGATTTTAAAGCCCAAAACATAGAACATTTAGTCCTAGATCTGCGCTATAATCCTGGGGGCAGTGTAAATACTGCCATTACTTTAGGAAGTATGATTACTGGAATATCGAATAAAGTATTTGCGCGCTTACAATATAATAATGATTTGGAACGCTTTAATACCAACTATAATTTTACAACCACTTTGTCCGACGATACGCCAATTTATTCGTTGGGACTTTCAAAGGTATATGTGATTACCACTGGCAGTTCTGCATCTGCTAGTGAAATGGTCATTAACAGTTTAAAACCCTACATCGATGTGGTGCAAATTGGCACCAATACAAATGGTAAAGCTCAAGCATCTGTAACCATTTATGACTCCCCAGACTTTCAAAGGGAAGGCGCAAATCCAAATCACTTGTATGCGCTCCAACCTTTAGTCGCCTCTACTGTTAATACGGACTATTTAGGAGTACCTTTTAATGGCTTAACTCCTGATATTGAAATCCGTGAAAATGTGACCAATTTTGGTGTTTTAGGCGATAGCAATGAACCTCTACTCGCCGCAGCTCTCGCCGCCATTCAATCGGGTAGATTTGCAATTGACACGCAAGGCATCACGCCTATTATGGATTCTAATACCTTCAAACCACATTCCAAAACCATGTATATTGATTAATATCTGTTGAACTTATAGAATAAGTTTAAACCCTACTCTGGCATTTCGTCCTTTGGTTGCATAGCCAGGTACATCTTCGTAAGCTTCATTTAAGAGGTTGTCAATTCCCGCAAAGAATGTAATCTTATCTTTTAAAGCGCTATGACTTAGATATAAATTAACGATTCTAAAACTATCTAAAAGTGGGACAAAACTGTTTTCGAAACGCTGGTGTGTATATTGGTAGGATACCGATGCAAAAGTCGCTTTTGAAATATCATATCCCGCTTGAAAATTTATTTTATGTTTAGGAATTCTACGGGCTAGGCTTTCTTTATATTCAGTAAAAGAATAATTCATTTGAATGGATAACCTATCCGCAACAGTGGCGTCTAATTCCAACTCAACTCCTCTAGCATGAAGTACATCAGCTGCATTGAGATAACCACCATCTATCCATAATACAGTATTATTTTCTTTCCTGTTAAAAAACAACCCACTTACTCTAAAATCAGAATTAAGCTTAAACTCTACTCCTGCTTCCACGGTTAAGTTCTCTTCGGGATCAAGGTCAGCATTAGCACCAAAATCACCATACAAATGAGATAAGGTTGGTGTTATATAAGACGTACTGTAAGAAGCAAAAAACTTGGTATATCCTTCTTTGGATGGTATTGCAAACGATGGATTTATGTTATATACAAAATTAGAACCATAAACGTTATGGTTGTTTATACGAACCCCTGCATTAATATTTAAACCAAATTCTGAAACAAACACGAAATTTGCATAAGGATCTACAATTGTAAACGTTTCATTTGCGGAGAATGTTGCTCGGTTTTCTATTACATTAAGTCCAAAAATAGTATAAAAACTCTCATCGAATACCGATTTACTGTTCACATCTACTACAACATTCGATGATTTGAATGTCGAAGGAAAGCGAGACACCAATTCGCGCTCATATTCACTAAATGCTGCATTCAAATTGAGACTTCCGTTTGAGTATTTAAATTGAGAAGAAACGCCTACACGTGATTGTGTACTGTTAAATTCGTCTGAAGTATCTGCTAAACTAAAATTTGAGTTATATCCATCTATTTCTGATTTTGTGTCTGAATAATTCCCATAAATATGAAGTGAAAAAGCGTTGCTGAAGTTATATCCAAAGCTTGTATTTAGGCCGTATTTTGAAAACGCATCTTTTTCATTCGCTTCACTAATTACTGCTGAAAGACCATCCGTAGATTGGTTACTGAAAGCGGCTCTGTAGGTGAATTTTTTCAATGTTCCACTTAAAGCTACATTTGTGTTAATATCAGCAATATTATCATTTTGATCTGTTGCAGTTTGATTTGTCCCTAAACTTGTTGAAAAAACAGTACGCATTTTTTTGGCACTTGCAGCTTTAGTTGTGATATTGATTACGGCGGATGCAGCACCAGTTCCATACAATGTGCTAGACGCCCCTTTTATTATTTCTATAGATTCAATTTGACTCAAGTCTAGCAAACGGAAATCATATTCTCCAGCGATTAATGAAGGATCACTAACTTGGACTCCGTCAATTAAAACTAAAACTTGGCGGTTTCGTCCACCACGAACATAAACCCCTAAATTTTGACCCGCATTACTGCGACTACCATTAATTTCTATACCACTTTTGGTATTAATTAATTCCGAAATCGTACGGCCTTGATTGTTTTCAATTTCTTGTGACGATATTTTGATGACGGTTTTTCCAGAATTTTCACGTTTCAACTCGAAACGAGAATCGGAAACCACAACTTCATCTAAAGATTCTTCAGAAACAGTTTGAGAAAAAATTTGAGCTTGAACACATAAACAAAGTGCAATTACTAGGGTAGGCTTGTAGGTCATTTAAATTTAATTACTCGAGATACTAAAGCGTATGAAAACTTCTATCCCGAAAGTTTAACATTGTTTTTTGAATTGGGCAGGTCTCCTGGCTTACGTCTTTTGAATAGTCTTCCCAGAATTTTATTTTCCAGTGACAAGAAATGTATCAAAAACATTTTGCGATGCAAAACTAAGTTTACAGTTGCGGGAACAGCTCTGGATTTTAACCAGATTCCCTTTTAATTGCATACCAAAATAAATTGCTATACAAACCAAAATTCGGGGCAAATGTAAATAATTCTAATACATATAGATGAAATTAATTGAAATATTATTATTTTTGAAAAAACATTATCCTATGTCAACTACCTACTTATCTAAAAAGCAACTCTTTATAATAGCTTTTATGTTAATTGCAGTTTTATTTAGATTACTGCCACATCTTCCAAATTTCACCCCCATAACGGCGATAGCGCTTTTTGGTGGTCTTTATTTTTCAAATAAAACTATGGCATACCTAGTACCACTAGTGATCATGGCGCTTTCAGATTTATTTTTAGGGTTTCATTCCATTTCTTTTGTTGTCTATGCTGCTTTTATAGTCGTGAGTTTTATTGGAACTCAAACTAAAAAACCGAGTGTTTTTACCATTCTCTTAAGCAGTATCAGCTTTTTTATCATTACTAATTTTGGAGTATGGCTTATTGGCTACCCAAAAACATGGTCAGGTCTTGTAGAATGCTACACCCTAGCACTACCATTTTTTAGAAATTCACTCCTAGGAGATTTATTTTATTCTGGAGTAATGATTCTTGGGTTTAATGCTGTTCGAAAAAAATATCTTAACTTAGCTTAAGACATTTTACTTTTTATATTTCTTTAACCAAACACCTGTAAAGGTTTAACTTATCTATAATGGAATTTTTCAGTTTAGCTTGTATTATAATTGGCTTTGTGGTATTGGCTATATATCTTAAACGACCTAATGCAAATGCAGAAATACAACAACAGGTAGAGCAACAATTAAAGTTACAAATAGAACAGAAAAACGCTCGAATTTCACAGTTAGAAAAAGAAAGTGTAGAAAAAGACACTAATCTGTCCAACTTAAACAAACAATTAGAAATTGCTTCTGCAAAAACAGAAACTTTCGAACAATTAAAGACTGAAAAAGCAAAACTTGAGGAAGGCATTAAACGCCTCGAAATAGAAAGAAATCATTTAAAAGGGGAAACCATTTCCTTTCAAAAAGCGGAAGAAGCCAGACAATTAGAATCTAACAAAAATATAGCGGCAGCAGTTACGCTACAACAGTCTTTAGAAAAAGAAAAGGAACGCCTCAATGATGACCGTGTTAAGGAAAAAGAAGACCTCATACATAAAATGAAGTTGAAATGGTCTGAACACGAAAAAGATGTAGAAAATCATATTCAACAAATATGTAGAAATAATATAATTACATACGTCAGTCAAGAAAAATTTCCGCATCCCAGAAATAAACCTGATAATTCTATTGAAATTATGGATCAACTAGTAGTGTTTGATGCTAAAAGCCCTGCAAATGATGATTTGACAAATTTTCCAAAATATATCAAACAACAAACGGAAAGCTTAAAAAAATATGCCAAACACGATAATGTAAAGAACGATTTATTTTTAGTCATTCCTTCAAACACCTTAGATGTTATTGATCAGTTTCACTATAATATTGGCGATTACAACGTGTATATTATCACTAAAGATGCTCTTGAACCCATAATATTAAGTTTGAAAAAAATAGAAGAGTATGAATTTGCAGACAAATTAAGTCCCGAAGATCGCGATAATGTGTGTAGAATCATTGGAAAATTCGCGCATACCACAAAAAGACGGATTCAAATTGACGAATTTTTTGCTCGAGAATTTTTAGATACTTTGAGTAAAGCTGGTACCCAACTGCCCAGGGATATTCTAGAAAATGTAATTAAGTTTGAAAACGCAGAAAAGCTAAATCCCCCCATGGAAAAGCGTAGCAAACAAATCCTAACAAAGGATTTAAGAGAACAGGTTGACAAGTTGCAAAACGAAATGCAATTACGTGAAATTCCAAAAATTGAAACAAAAATTGATTTTGATAGCTAAAACTATGACATTCACCTAAAACGAACGGGCTAAATTAAACCCAAAATACACATCGCTATCACTCCAATCTCCTGTACTGGTTCCAAAAACACCATTGGTATTCATAGATTGAGAATTGGTAAAATGCAACTGAAATACATGTCCGCCAGTCTCTAGGTCTACTCCAATAGAAAATGGATTGATGTAAAGAGACCCCTCTGATCTGTTGAGGTGAACCCCATATTCCATATTTACCGACCAACGTTTTCCTAGCTTGTAACGCCCACCAAAACCTACGCCATATTGCGAATTGTCTTGAAGGTCATTGGTGACGTAGTTATCATGAAAAAATGTAGGGGAAACAATCACCGATAATTCAGAATTGATTTTTCGAGAAATCAAGAGTTGCGCCACATAACTTAAGCGGTGTTTAAACTCCAATTTAGGCAAGTTATCTGTGCTCAAAGCAGTATTGGCCAAAACAGATGTATAGCCTGCAACAGTAAAGGGTATTTTACCAGCTTGTTGTTTTAAGAGTGCAAACTTACTTCCTACCTCATAAATTTTTTGATTGGAGCTTCTGGAGGCGCTAATATTAAAGCGGTCAGAGACGCCATACACAAAGTTTAAGTGAGTCACCGCTTCATCCAAACCAAAAAGGTTTTTGAAGCCATTTTTAACTGTTCCAAAACGATGCGAAACAATAAAGTTAAATCCGCCTTTGGCTACTAATTTGGTAGATTCAAAATTGATCACTTTTAAGCCTTTAAACACGGCTGAAGCAAATGCAGAGGTTTCAGGATCTGTATCAATTTCACTCAATAAGTCGTTTTGAGCAAAAAGAAATACACTAAAAGATAAAAACAGAGTAGTAAAAAAAAATTTCATTTTATAAAGTTAAAAAAAAACCATCAGAAAATGATCTAATGGTTTTTTTAATTATGAATTAAGTACTGTTATTGTTTGACAATACGCTTAGTTTGAGAAAAATCAGATGTACTAATATTCATGATATAAACTCCTGAATTCCATCCTGAAGTATTAATTTTTGAATTGAACTGATCCATTTCTGTTTGCAAAACAAGGGAGCCTAAAACATTATATACAGCAACCCTTGCTTTTTGAATACTCGTAGGAAACTCTACATTAAGTGTTTTTTGTGTTGGATTTGGATACACCTTAAATTCTCGAACTGTGGCAATAGCTTCAGTGCCAAGAGTTGACGATGCTCCTCCTCTAGCGGCATGATATGCTAAATTCAAACTAGAACCATTAGCCCAAAGCATTGGGAAACTTGTGTTATTAGTTGTTGTAAATACATAATCGTTAGAATCTCCAGTATTAAGATCTCTAGTGGCTACAATTGTACGTACACCACTCGCAGTAGTATTACTATCTAAGGCCCAATCTTGAGAACTATCTACATTTGGAGTATTTTGACTTCCAGTAAAATTTCGATCTGAAAGTGTACCTGGATTTCCGTGATAAATAATCACATCATCACCACTAAAACCCATAAAATTTCCAGAATTCACATTCAAACCAACCGCTAGCCATTTGTCATCTGGCCCCACCATTGTCATAGTGACTTTATTAGTTGTACCATTCACATCAAACTGTACAGTGAATCCGGTTGTAAGTGTTACAACCCCTGTAGAAACATTTTGCGCAAATCCGTAAGACGTGAACAAGAACGTAATTATAAACGTAATTTTTTTCATAGTATCCGTGTTTAAATTAATTTTTTAAAATTGAGTTTAATGTTTTATCATTATGCATTTTTGCAAAATCTAAAGGAGATTGACCCCCATCATTTTTCATAAACGCACTTGCATTGGCATCCATAAGGAGCGAGACAAGTTCTTGATTATTAAAGAGTACCGCATAGTGCAAAGCGGTGGCTCCATTGGCATCAGTAAGGTTGGGCTCTGCTCCCGCGCCTATCAAAGCCTTTGCAATTTCTGTATGCCCTTTGACCACTGCAGCCATTAGAGGCGTACCATCTTTGCTATTACCATTGATGTTATCTACTTTTTGTATCAAGTACTTGGCAACTTTTAGGTTATTATAATAGGCTGCTAGAGTTAGCGGCGAACTACCTCTGTCGTTTAATGCATCAACAGATTTTGGATTGGTCGTAAAAAACATTTCCATTTCTTCTACAGTTCCCGTTCGAGCACAATCAAAAATATCCGATTGTGCGAATGAAAAGTTTAACGCTAAAAAAAGTACTAGATACTTCATTGGTTATTTTTTTATGGTACACTGATCCAATTTAATTTCCTCTAGTAAATCATCAAATCCGATACAACGGCCTTTGACAGTCACAGAGTCATTGACTTTCAAATCACTAGTTAAAGTCACAAATTGACCATAAACTTTGTGACCAATGGTCAAACTTTGGGAATCTATTGCGGTTACTAATCCTGAAACTAACAGGGTTTGATCCAAATATTTCTGCTCCGCTTGAGCGGAATTCTGAATAAACTCTTCATGTATATAGTCGGCTTTTACCGCAAAACTTACAGCTTCGTCACTAATTGACCTATGATTGGGGTACATATAGGAATAAGCAATAATGGATCCTATAATTAATATGAAAATAACTATTAATTTGTTTTGCATAACCCCTTAAATTATTAGTCTAAAATAAAGATTTTTATTGAATTATAATCTTTTAGATGAAAAAAGAATTAAATTTGGTTATACTTTAACACTCAATTTTTATGAAATTTACACGATTTATTTTTGCCTTTGCTATTGGAATTCTACTATGGTCTTGCACCAACACGAGCGAAAGTGACCTGATTGAACAAGTTGAGCCAGAAGATATTATTAACTATACAGAACACATCAAACCGATATATGAGAACAACTGTATAAATTGCCATTCCAACCCTGCAATTAACGGTGCTAGTATGCCATTCACAACGCTTAGCGAACTTCGGAACTCCATTGAAAATACCGATCATATAGACAGAATCAATCGCCAACCTGGTGAGGGTGGTTTTATGCCCTTAGGTGGAACGCGCTTACCTCAAGTGTCTATTGATCTTATTGAGCAATGGCAATCGGAGGGCTTTGCTGAATAACGTTATACATTTATGATGAAAAACATTTATCTCCTATTTTTATGTATTTCTTTTACTGGAATATCTCAGGAAAAATACCTTACCAAATCGGGTGTACTTAACTTTGAAGCCAGTGTTGAAGCCTTTGAAGAAATCAAAGCCTCCAACTCAAATGTTACTGCCATTTTTAATGCCGCAAACGGACAAATTGCAGCACTCGCCCTCGTCAAAGGGTTTCGATTCAAAAATGCGCTTATGGAAGAGCATTTTAATGAAAATTATGCCGAATCTGACCTATACCCAAAGGCAATTTTTAAAGGCGAATTGGTAGGCTTTTCTTTAGACGCCCTTCAAACAAGCTATTCTATTCAAGGAACATTGAGTTTTCATGGAATTACTAAACCTCTTGAAAATGTTTCTGTTGAAGTCAAATCTTCAGAAAATTCTTACACACTTCAAGGAACATTTGAAATTGCACCCAATGATTTTGATATCGAAATCCCAAAAATTGTGCGTTCAAAAATAGCGGATTCTGTGGCTGTAATTTTTGAATTTGAATTACTGAAAAAATAAGTATTAAAAAAAGCCGCATTTAGCGGCTTTTTTTTGAATATTGTCTCAATAGATTTATCTGTTCTATTTTTTCATAAATCTACTAATCAGTTCTGATTTTGCTGCTTTAACTTTTATAAAATATAGTCCTTTTGAAAGGCCCGAAACTTGAATTCGATTTGATGGGTTAAGAGTGCTTGTCATTACTTTCTTTCCACTAATGTCATATATTTCATAAGCGCTTAAAGGTACATTATTTTGAAGAGTAATTGTCAATTCGTCCTGAACGGGGTTTGGAAATAATTTTAACTGTGAAATATTTACGGTTTTTGTGTTTAAAGTGGCATTGACAAGAACTCCATAGTCATCTGCGCGTTTAATTAAACCATCACCACAACTATTCCCAGATTCTCTAGTAACAGAAATAACACGCATTGTTAATGGAATTCCTGTGACAACATCTGTTGGAGGTGTAACAGAAACAGTAGCTGAATAAGAGCCTGGGTTGCGACTGTCAACGTTATCATCCAAAACCTTTTCATCAGAATCAAAAGTTCCGTTATTATTCCAATCTATCCATACCGTAGCACTTTGAGAGTATTCATTTATTGCATCATACTCAACAGTTAATTCATAGGAGCTGTCAACATTAATTTGTGTGTTTTTTGAACATCTAAAGTCTCTAACTACAGGGGATAAATTACTAGTACTTGTAATGTTACTTAAATTATTAAAAGATACTCTCGTGACTCCAGTACCATAGTTTCCTAAAGAATTTATACTTGTAACCTCACAATAGGTTAGAAATGATGAGGAAGAAATAATAAAGCTATTTGGTTTTGTAAGGCTTGATGTTCCTTGTAGGTTTGTAATTTCTAATGTCACATCATAAGTTCCACTATTTGAAAATGTAATGGATGGGTTTTGATCCGTTGAAGTTATAGGAGTATCTACACCATTATCAAAAGTCCATACAAAAGAAATATTATCATAGCCATTATTAGTAAAACTATTTGGAGTGTTTGCTGACTTATCTGTAAACGTAGTTTCGTTCCCTAAACATATAAACTTTGGGGAATCAAAATCAATAACAGCCGCGGCTAGTGGCTCTAAAGCAGCACCTTCAAAATAGGATTTTCTACTTCCTCTACCTGCTGTTAAAGCATTAATTGCTTCAACTCTTTGACCTGCAGTAAATTCAGATGAGCAGCCAGAATAATCCATATAATTGAACATGTGATCTTGATGAGTACCTGAGTTTCTAGCAAATCCTGTTTCAGGATTAATAACTTGATTAAACGCTAGATCACAATTATTACTAACTGTTGTATCGCATTCCCAATAAATCGAAGGTGTTATTTGAGATGTTCGGATATGTTCTGGTGTATCCGCAATACCATCATCTCCGCATGTATTAGTATCAGGGTCGTCTCCGTTGAAGGTATGTGGAAGGTTCAATGCATGTCCCATTTCATGTGCCCAAGTAGAAGATGATTCCTGTAAATATGTGCAAATTAAAACCACAGAACCATCAAAAGATTGTCCATGTGCAGAAGCATAAAAGGCATAACCAGCAATATAGCTAGTGCCTGTATAACAATTTGTATTATCAATTTCATCTACAATCCAAACGTTGTAGTAACTGTAAGGATCCCAAACACTATAGGCTTTAAGTTCTGTGTCAGAAATACCTGAACTTCCGCTTCGTTTAACGCCGTTATTCACATACGCTTCATCGGAGCTCAAATCTACTCGATCAATACCATTGGTCATATTTCCGTTTGGGTCTTGAATCGCCAAAACAAATTCTATTTTCATATCTACGCCTTCTCCATCGCCATAAGTATTTGAAATACTTCTCCAATAATTATTCAAATATTTTAACCCTAACTTTACATCATTATCGGAAATATTAGTTCCTGTACCAAGAGCCTCTCCTTTGTGCATCACATGAACAACCACTGGCACTTGAAGCACTCCATTTGATAAACGGTTTTGGCCTGAAGCCGCCATCCCAATAGATTCTAACATTTCCTCGTGACGCTTTTTGTAATCAGCGTCAGATTTCATTTTTTCATCATGAATAGAATCTGTTCCACAAAATTCAGGAATGCCTTGTGTGAGTTGTTGAGTTCCGTTCTGGGTTGCTTGGTTAGCTGGAAGCGGAGTTAATGTTTGGCCATTGGTCTGTACGCTAAAAAATAAAGCTAAAGACAAAAGTGTATTTAAAAAGACAGTTTTCATTTAATATATTGTTTAAAATTTAAATATATAACTAAACAAATATAAGAAATTCAAAATAAACAAAAATAGCGCTTTAAAAGCTCAAACTATCGTCATACAATATCCATAGACCATCTTCAAGAATAATTGAATTAAAACAAAAAGCCGCATGTCGCGGCTTTTTGTTAAGGAGTTTAAAGTCAAAAAATTATTTGCTTAGATACATTTTCCGTCTCGAGTACAAATTATAAAAGTCATCGTCTTTTAAACTGTCTATAAACAAAATACTTTCTCCTGTACTTTTCATTTCTGGTCCTAATTGTTTATTTACATTAGGGAATTTATTAAACGAAAATACCGGTTGTTTGATCGCATAGCCTTCCAACTGTGGGTTAAAATCGAAATCGGTAACTTTCTTTTCGCCTAACATAACTTTAGTTGCATAATTCACATAAGGCTCGCCGTAGGCTTTCGCAATAAAGGGTACTGTACGTGATGCTCTTGGATTCGCTTCGATAATATAGACCTTATCATCTTTCACCGCAAACTGAATGTTAATTAGTCCTACTGTGTTAAGCGCCAAAGCAATCTTTTTGGTATGATCCTTTATTTGCTGCATGACTAAGTTTCCTAAGTTAAATGGTGGTAAAGTCGCATTACTATCACCTGAGTGAATACCACAAGGTTCAATATGCTCCATAATTCCAATAATATAGACGTTTTCGCCGTCACAAATCGCATCGGCTTCTGCTTCTATTGCACCATCCAAATAATGATCAAGCAGCAGCTGATTTCCAGGCATTCTACTTAATAAATCTACAACGTGTTTTTCTAACTCTTCTTTGTTGATCACAATTTTCATTCCCTGTCCACCTAAGACATACGATGGACGGACTAAAATTGGGAAGTCTAAGACATCTGCAATCGCTGCCGCTTCGTCTGCTGTGGTCGCAATATCAAATTCTGGATAAGGAATATTGTTTTCTTTCAAAAGATTCGAAAATAAGCCTCTATCTTCGGCTAAATCTAAGGACTCAAAACTTGTTCCTAATATTTTTACGCCATATTTAGTTAATTTTTCAGCAAGTTTTAGAGCGGTTTGACCCCCTAACTGCACAATGACACCTTCAGGTTTTTCATGTTTGATAATGTCATAAATATGTTCCCAAAAGACAGGTTCAAAATATAATTTATCAGCGGTATCAAAATCCGTTGAAACGGTTTCAGGGTTACAGTTAATCATGATGGTTTCATATCCACATTCTGCTGCTGCTAAAACGCCATGTACACAACAGTAATCGAACTCAATACCTTGTCCAATTCTGTTGGGGCCAGACCCTAAAACAATAACTTTTTTCTTGTCAGAAACGATACTCTCATTATCTGAAAAACGAGCACCGTCAGCGGATTCCATATCACTTTCAAAAGTTGAATAGTAGTATGGCGTTTTGGCTTCAAATTCCGCAGCACAAGTATCTACTAGCTTGTACACTCGATTAACACCCAACTCTTCACGTTTTTTATAGACTTGACTTTCTAAACAGCCTAACATATGTGCTATCTGACGATCGCCATATCCTTTTTGTTTGGCTTCAAGCAACAAGGGTTTGTCTATGGTATCAATTTTAAATGTAGAAATTTCATTTTTAAGCAAATGTAACTCTTCATATTGCTTCAAAAACCACATGTCAATCTTTGTGATCTCATGAATACGACTTAATGGAATTCCCATTTGAATCGCATCATAAATTATAAACACACGATCCCAAGAGGCATTCGTGAGTTTTTCAATAATTTGTTCGTAGTTTTTATTCTCTTTAGCATCGGCACCTAACCCGTTTCGTTTAATTTCAAGAGATTGGGTAGCTTTGTGCAAGGCTTCTTGAAACGAACGTCCAATACCCATAACCTCACCAACAGATTTCATTTGTAAGCCTAAGGTACGATCTGAACCTTCAAATTTATCAAAGTTCCATCGTGGTATTTTAACAATTACATAATCTAAGGTCGGTTCAAATAAGGCCGATGTCGATTTTGTAATTTGATTTTGTAATTCATCTAAGTGATACCCTAGCGCTAATTTAGCAGCAACTTTTGCAATTGGATATCCTGTAGCTTTACTTGCTAATGCAGACGAGCGCGACACTCGAGGATTAATTTCAATAGCGATGATATCTTCTTTTTCATCTGGAGATACAGCAAATTGTACATTACATCCTCCTGAAAAATCCCCTATACTACGCATCATATGTATGGCCATATCTCGCATACGTTGGTAAGTGCGATCACTTAATGTCATTGCAGGTGCGACGGTAATAGAATCACCAGTATGAATTCCCATAGGATCCATATTTTCGATAGAACAAATAATAACGACATTATTGTTGGCATCTCTTAGTAACTCTAGCTCATATTCTTTCCAACCTAACAAGGCTTTATCAATCATAACCTCATGAATAGGAGAAATTTCAAGTCCACGAGTTAGTAATTCATCAAAATCTTCTTCTTTATGTACAATGGCTGCACCATCACCTCCTAATGTAAACGAAGCTCTAATGACGAGTGGGAAACCAAATTCTTGTGCAATTTCTTTTCCTTTTAGAAAAGAAGTTGCCGTGGCTTGAGGAGCCATAGGGATACCAATGTTAATCATCAATTCACGGAATTTTTCTCTGTCTTCAGTGATGTTGATGGCATCAATATCAACCCCAATAATATCAACTCCAAAATCGGTCCAGATTCCTTTTTCGTCAGCTTCAATACAAAGATTCAAAGCCGTCTGCCCACCCATAGTTGGGAGTACCGCATCAATTTGTGGGTGGTCTTTAAGAATTTTGATAATGGACTTTGTAGTCAACGGCAACAAATACACATGATCGGCCATTGCAGGATCCGTCATAATAGTTGCAGGATTTGAATTGATTAGAATAGTTTTAATACCATCTTCTCTTAGTGAGCGTAATGCTTGAGTTCCTGAATAATCAAATTCACAAGCTTGTCCAATGACGATGGGTCCTGAACCTATAATTAAAATTGATTTTAGATGTTTACTTTTAGGCATTTTTTAATGTAATTGGTTGTATTATAATTGGATACGAAATTAAGTAACGTTTGGGTATAAAAAAAGGCGTTGCTACAAGCAACACCTTTAATATATTAACAATTGTTAATCATTATTTTTTGTGACGAAGTTCTGAAGAAACACTTATTTTCTTTCTGCCTTTTGCACGTCTTCTTGCAAGAACTTTTCTCCCATTGGCAGAAGCCATTCTTTCTCTAAAACCATGTTTGTTTTTTCTTTTTCTTTTCGATGGTTGAAACGTTCTTTTCATTATAGTATATTTTTAAAACTTTACGAGTATTATTATCCTTAAAAAATGCGCTTAAGTCCTCACTAAAAGCGCGGTGCAAATATACAAAGAGTTTTTACTTTGACAAACCTAATTTTAAAATAATTTTCATTTGTTTTTACTACCTTTGTACTCGCAAAATAAATAACCTTAGATATGTTCAATAAAAATATAAAATTAGTTCTTGCTGCTGCCATCATTGGGTATGCTATATATCAAATCACAGAAACCTATGTTGGAAATGGCGTGATGCTTATTCTACTGTCTTTAATTTTTGTGTTCCTCTATTTTAAAAATGAAATGATTCTATTAGCTTTTTTGAAATTAAGAAAGCAAGATTTCCCCGGTACAGAGCGTTTACTTAACAAAATTAAAAACCCTAAATCAGCACTGACTACAAAACAACAAGGGTATTATAATTTCTTAAAAGGAATTATGGTGTCGCAAACCAATATGAATGATGCTGAAAAATATTTCAAAAGCGCAGTAAGTCTTGGTTTATCTATGGATCATGATTTGGCTATGGCGAAATTAAACTTAGCAGGAATTGCATTCACGAAACGCCGCAAACTTGAAGCTCAAAAATTACTGCAAGAAGCTCAAAAATTAGACAAAAGAGATATGTTGACCGAGCAAATTAAAATGATGAAGCAACAAATGAAAAAAGGAGCAATGCCTAACCAACACTTTGGAGGTGGACAACAACGCGGCGGGAAACGACGTTAGTTCTTATTTTCATAATACCCTTTTTCAGGGATTTCTAGAGTGTATAACTTCCTAGATTTATTATTCAAAAACCCCTCTCTTAACCAAGGATTATGAAGTTTGAGCTGTTTGTAATTGAGTCCAAACTTAGCTGCGAATTGCACAAAGTCAGTCACTGCAGTATCCACTTCAACTTTTGAGGTTGGAATAGCCGAATACATATCATCTTGAACAAAGTTATAGCCATACTTTTTGGGGTGTTCCATGATTTCTTTCAAAGCTACGGCACGAAATACATAACGCCCGGTTTCTTCCCCCAATAACAAATCATAATATCCGGAAACATTTTGATTATCGAGTTGATTTGAAATCCCACGGATTCCAGCATTATAGGCCGCAGCAGCAAGAGTCCAACTCCCAAATTTTTCTTTAGCTTTTAAAAAATACTTACACGCCACATGAGTCGAAAGCTCTAAATTATAGCGTTCATCAACATTTGAATTAATTTCTAATCCATAGTCTTTTCCCGTTGACTTCATAATCTGCCAAAACCCTTTTGCACCAGCAGGAGACGTCACATTTTGAAGACCACTTTCAATAAGTGCTAAATATTTAAAATCATCTGGAATACCATACGATTTTAAAATCGGCTCAAGTACTGGAAAATAACGATGAGAACGTTTTATTAGCAACAACCCGTTCGACTGCCAATACGTGTTTACAAGAAGTTCACGGTCCATGCGCTCACGAATATCTGGACTTTGAAGTGGCATAACTTCTCCTGAAAAATCAAGTACTTCAGGAATTTCTAACGCATAGACATTATAATCATTTTCAGCACTTGAATACTTATCTTCTGGAAGAGGGTGGCTAGAAAATGCAAGAGCTATAAACCCCACCAATATTAGGGCTCCAATAGAATACAATGTGTGTTTTATATAACGCATAACTTTATAGGTTTAATATTTAAAAATACAAAAAAAAGTATAACCAACACTATTCCAAAATCAGCATAGGTAAGTTTTTGTTGAGCCATCTGTATTTATTTAGGATCATGATGTGTGTTCCACCCTCAACAATTACACAGGTTTTGATGTTTTCTATTGGAAAAATAATATCACGATCACCATGAATATGTACTAAATTAGGGTCACTTTTGTTTTGATTCCAAGACACTACCTGTTTGATGGCCCAATCCAAATAGCGCTTATCTGTAATGGATAAATACTGTTTGTATAAATCTAAACGGTTCACAATCGGTTTTCCAAAGGCATATTTGGATAATAAATCAATATTTTGAGCAAAAAAACTAGTTGGAATTAATTTGTAAGCTCTTGTTTTACCCGCCAATTGAAGATGAAGAGGTAATTCTTGGCGCGTTTTAACGCTCGATATAATGATAATTTTTCTGAAATTGTGAACCAAATTCATTTCTTGAGCTATAATACCTCCAAAAGACACTCCCACCAAAACCGCATTTTCATGTTTTACTTTGGTACAAAAACGCAATGCATATTCTGAAATAGACTCCTCCTCAAAAGGAATCATCCATTCCAAAAAGTACATTTCGAACCGATCTGGGTCTAAGTGTATATTTTTGAAAATACTGGGATTCGCAGCTAATCCTGGTAAAAAATAAATTGGTATTTTAGGTTCTTTTTGACACACTAATCGAATATATATTAACTAGTTAGATAATTTTTTCGTAAATTTGCACTTTAGAGATTTCTAAACCCTACTTAAAACTCATTACTATGGTTGACGCTTCTAATTTAATAGACAATGCTTTTTTACGCCAATATGAATTAAAAGTTGGCGGAGAGCTTGCAACCCTTGAATATTCCCAACAAGAACGAAAAATTTTTTTAACAAAACTAAACATTCCTGAAGTTTTAGAGTCAGAAGAATTTATTGAAAGTTTTCTGAAAGTTGTTTTAGAGAATATTATCGAAAAAAATATCAGCGTAGTTCCTACTAGTCCTCCAGTAGCAAAATTTATTCGGGGAAATCGCCGGTACAAAAAAATGCTTCCTGTCGGCATACGCATTTAAATTTTCATTAACGACTCTTCAAATTCAAATCGTAGCAGACCATCCGAGTCAATTTCAGATAACACAACTTTGTGAAGTGTATTTACCAATGCTGGATTCCAAGGTGACTTTACTTTGACATAGTTTTCTGTAAATCCATTAATATACCCTTCTTTATTTTCACCTTCAAATAATACCGTACGATACGTCCCTAACTGACTTTCATAAAATGCACGACGTTTTTTTGCCGACAGGCCTCTCAAGAGCTTACTCCGCTTAGAACGAACTGCTTTGGGTACTACTCCAGGAAGCGTGGCCGCATGTGTATTTGCTCTCTCAGAATAGGTGAATACATGAAGATATGAAATATCTAGGACGTTTAAAAAGTTGTACGTTTCGAGAAACAATTCATCGGTTTCACCAGGAAAACCAACAATAACATCAACGCCGATACAAGCATCTGGCATCACCGCTTTGATATGCTCTACCCTATCCTGATAAAGAGCTTTCATATAACGTCTGCGCATCGCCTTTAGCATCACATCACTTCCACTTTGAAGAGGAATATGAAAATGAGGGACGAAAGCATTACTTTGAGCTACAAAATCAATCGTTTCGTCTTTCAATAAGTTTGGTTCAATAGATGAAATTCTTAACCTGTGAATGCCTTTTATGGTGTCCAGTGCTTCTACCAATTCAAAAAAAGTATGTTGGTGCTTTTTATTACCAAACTCACCCTTGCCATAATCACCAATATTAACGCCTGTAAGAACAATTTCCTTAATATCTTGATCTGCAATTTTTTTGGCATTATCTAATACATTTTGAAGCGTATCTGATCGTGAAATACCACGAGCTAAGGGAATTGTACAGTAAGTACATTTATAATCGCAGCCATCTTGAACTTTCAGAAAAGCACGCGTGCGATCGCCTGTAGAATAACTACTCACATAAAAATCGGCATCTTCAATATCACAAGAATGAACAGCCCCTGTTTCATTTTTAGTAAGCTCATTTAAATAATCGGTAATTTTAAATTTTTCTGTAGCACCTAAAACCAAATCAACACCATTAACTGCCGCTAATTCCTCGGGTTGCAATTGTGCATAACAGCCTACAGCCACAATAAAAGCTTCTGAATTTATGCGTTGTGATTGCTTCACAATTGTTTTGAACCGCTTGTCAGCATTTTCCGTAACCGAACAGGTATTGATGACATATATATCAGCATATTCCGAAAACTCAACCCGATCAAAACCCTCGTCTTGAAAATGTCGTGCGATCGTTGCAGTTTCTGAAAAATTTAATTTACAGCCTAATGTATAAAAAGCGACTTTTTTTCTAGCAATCATTCTTGTACTTTTACAAAGTGGACAAATTTACAATTAACATCTATAATGACAAAACAAGCCTCTAATTTCTTCCTCTCAGTAATAGGAAGTGTTTTTATATGTAGTAAGCTATTTTTAAGCTGTAGTGTTTCTACACCAGATTCTAGAGATAAACAGGTTTTTCGATACAATGAACATAAAAACATTGGCTCCTTAGACCCTGCATTCGCAAAAGACAACGCCGACATATCGGCAGTCAATCAACTCTTTAATGGGCTAGTTCAAATGGATTCCGTGCTAAACGTTATTCCCTCTATTGCCTCTTCATGGCATATTTCTGAAGACGCAAAAACATACACGTTTCAACTTCGAAAAGATGTGTATTTCCACACACACCAATTGTTTGGAACAACACAAACCAGAACAGTTACAGCGGATGATTTTGTATTTAGTTTTGACCGCCTAAAAAGTCCTGAATTAGCAGCACCAGGAGCGTGGGTTCTTCAAAATATAGAACACTACAAGGCTATTGACCCCCATAGGTTTCAAATCACACTAAAAACACCATTTCCTGCATTTTTGGGACTTTTAACGATGAAATATTGTAGTGTGGTTCCCAAAGAAATTGTCAATCATTACGGAGCAGATTTTAGATCTAATCCCATAGGGACAGGGCCATTTAAATTTAAAAGATGGGAAGAAAATATTAAATTGATTTTTCGAAAAAACAAGCGTTATTTCGAAACCAATACAGCTGGTCAAAAACTCCCCCATTTAGAAGCAGTAGCGATTAGCTTCTTGGCTGACAAACAAAGTGAATTTCTACAGTTTGTTCAAGGTAATATCGATTATATTAAGGGCTTAGACGCTTCTTATAAAGACGATATCTTAGAAGCTGACGGGGTATTAAATTCAAGATATATTTCAAGTGTAAAGATGCTAAGAGCACCCTATTTAAACACCGAATATCTAGGGTTTTACTTGGATTCAGAGATCTCTGAATATCAAAACAAGCAAATTCGACAAGCTTTAAATTATGGTTTTGATCGCATAAAAATGATGACACATTTAAGGAATGGTATTGGAATTCCTGCATTAGGAGGTTTTATTCCGCAGGGTCTTCCTGGTCACAACGAACAGCTGGGCTACAACTATCAGCCTGAAAAAGCAAAAGACCTTATTGAAGCCTATAAAACAGAATCTGGAAATTTAGAACCGACCATCACATTAACCACCACTTCAAATTATTTAAGCTTTAGTGAATTTATTCAACGTGAATTACAATCAATCGGCTTAGATATAAAAATCGAAGTGATACCACCATCGGCTCTAAAGTCTGCAAAATCGAATGGAAAAGTAGATTTATTTAGAGCGAGTTGGGTGGCGGATTACCCTGATGCTCAAAATTATTTATCTTTATTTTACAGTAAGAATTTTGCTCCCAATGGTCCTAATTATACACATTTCAAAGATGAGCAATTTGATACTTGGTATACGCAAGCGTTGCTAGAAACTGATCCAGAAAATCGAATCGAGCTCTACAAAAAAATGGATGCACGAGTTATGGAAAAAGCACCTGTCGTTGTGCTGTTTTACGATGAAGTGGTTCGGTTTATAGGAACTGACGTTAAAGGCTTAGGCATCAATCCTACCAATTTATTGGAGCTCAAAAATGTTCGGAAAAACTAATCTTTTCTGTAGGCCGAAGAAGCTTCAAAAACATGCTCTAATATAGCGGACTCTTGAGTGGAAAATTCGAAATCTCGACGTTTCATCACTTCAACAGCAACTTCAAAAGCTTTTGTAGTGCGATAGGTTGAAAACCCTTTTGCACCGCCCCAACTAAAACTTGGAATAAAATTTCGAGGAAATCCACTGCCAAAAATATTAGCACTCACACCAACAACAGTTCCGGTATTAAACATGGTATTAATTCCACATTTGCTATGATCGCCCATCATTAATCCACAAAACTGCAGCCCTGTTTTGGCGAAGTTTTCAGTTTCATAACTCCACAGTCGAACCTCAGCATAATTATTTTTAAGGTTTGAATTATTAGTATCTGCACCTAAATTACACCATTCTCCGATGACAGAATTTCCTAGAAATCCGTCATGACCTTTGTTGGAGTACCCAAAAAACACAGAATTATTCACCTCACCTCCTACATTGGAATAAGGCCCTACAGTAGTTGGTCCATATATTTTTGTTCCCATTTTCAGGGTTGACCCTTCACAAAGCGCAAATGGGCCTCTGACCATACTACCTTCCATAATTTCGGTGTTTTTCCCAATATAAATAGGCCCATTTGTAGCATTGAGTACACAAAGTGGTAACTCAGCTCCGTCTTCAATGAAAATTGCCTCAGAGTTAAATGCTACAGTTTGCTCTGGTATGGGTGCTGAAATTCTGTTGGCGGTTAATAGTTTGAAGTCTGCTTCAATTGCCTCTCCATTTTTAGAAAAAATATCCCAAGTAGTTTCCACTTTCAAGAGAGTGCCTTTCAACTTAACAGTTTTAAACGTATTAAAATCAATTTCTTGATCTTCCAAACTATAAAATGCGACCATTGTATCGCCATCAAAAATAGCTTGATTTTCCTTTAAATTTTTAATTTGATTTACTAAAGCTTCGTTTGGGATATATGAAGCATTGATCATTATATTCTGCTCCATTTCAACCATCGGATATTTATCAGAAAGGTAGTCTTCTGTTACCGTAGTAGTGGTGACGCCCAAATATAGCTCCCATTTTTCTCTAATTGTCATAATACCAATACGAATATCCGCTACGGGACGCGTGTAGGTAAATGGCAATAAAGCGGCTCTATTTGGCCCATCAAAAAGTATATAATTCATATGAAAGCTTTGTGTAAAAATAAGAAAAGCCTTTCAATTGTTGAAAGGCTTTTAAAGTATAATTGTAAGAAATACTATTATTTCTTGAATTTTGCGTATTTAGTTTTGAACTTATCAATACGTCCAGCTGTATCTACTAATTTAGATTTACCAGTGTAATAAGGGTGAGACGTTCTTGAGATTTCCATTTTAATTAATGGATATTCTACACCATCAACTTCTAAAGTTTCATTAGTGTCAGCTGTAGATTTTGTTAAAAATACATCATCATTTGACATGTCTTTAAATGCTACTACTCTGTAATTATCTGGGTGTATATCTTTTTTCATCACGTAAACTATTAAATTCGATTTTTTCGAGTTGCAAATTTATATATTTTTTATAAAACTACAATAGTTTATTAATTTTATTTTTATAATAAAAATTGTAACATATATTTGAATCCTGAGTCTTATATGTATAACTTAATTTAAACCAACAAAAAAATGGAACCAACACCGAAATCAATTGCAGTAAACAACGGCCTTTACTTAGGTGGAATCTTAGCTTTAATTTCTGTATTAATTTATGCTGTTAACCTCGACTTATTCACTGAATGGTGGCTTGGAATTATTTTATTTCTAGTGGTCGTTGTTTATGGCGTTTTGACTGCTATAAAATCTAGAACTTCCTTAGGAGGATTTATTAGCTTTAAACAAGCATTTACGTCTTATTTTATTACCATAGCTATTGGGACGCTTATTGCTACAATCGTAGGGATTGCAATTTTCACGTTCATTGATCCTGAAGCGGCTACGTATTTGAATGAACAAATATTATTGCTTACCAAACAAACCATGGAACGTTTTGGTATGCCTCAAGAAGCCATGCAAGCGGCCTTAGATGAAGCGGCTAAAAAAGATAATTTTTCATTAGGTATGCAAAGCCAAGCATTTGTTTTCAGATTGGCATTTTATGCAGTCATTGGACTTATTGTTGCATTAATCGTTAAGAAAACTAACAATAAAGAGGCTTAAATTCTTTACTTTTGACTTTCAAAAGTAAATAGAATGGATATATCAGTAGTTATACCGCTACTTAACGAACACGATTCCTTAGAAGAACTCCACGATTGGATTGCATCTGTGATGCAGTCCAATCAATATTCGTATGAAATTCTTTTTATAGACGATGGTAGCACCGACGATTCTTGGAAGGTTATACAAAAACTTCGCGCAAAAAATTCAGCAGTTTCTGGGTTGAAATTCTCTAAAAATTTTGGCAAATCTCAAGCGTTACACGCAGGTTTTACAAGAACCAAAGGCGATGTTGTGATCACCATGGATGCAGATTTACAAGACAGTCCAGATGAAATTCCAGAACTTTACCGAATGATTACCAAACAAGGCTATGATATTGTTTCTGGTTGGAAAAAGAAACGGTACGATTCATTTTTTGCTAAAAACCTCCCCTCAAAATTATTTAATTGGGCGGCACGGAAAATATCAGGACTTTCCCTTCACGATTTTAATTGTGGCTTAAAAGCTTATCGCAGCGAAGTTGTAAAAGCGATTGAAGTTTATGGTGAAATGCACCGCTACATCCCCGTATTGGCGGTCAATGCAGGGTTTTCAAATATCGTGGAAAAAATAGTTATTCATCAAGCCAGAAAATACGGCAAAACAAAATTTGGTATGGAACGATTTATAAATGGATTTCTTGATCTTATCACAATATGGTTTATCTCTAAATTTGGAAGACGTCCCATGCACTTCTTTGGACTTTTAGGGGTTATTATGTTTGTGATTGGCTTAGGGTTTGCCACCTACCTAGGAATTGATAAATTATTTCTAAATCCTTCAGGACGTTTGATTGCTAACAGGCCTGAGTTTTTCATCGCTTTAACAACCATGGTCATTGGAACACAGTTTTTTGTAGCTGGATTTTTGGGCGAGATTGTTCTGCAATCCAGGCAAAACAAAGAGCGCTATCTTGTAACTGAAACTACAGATGCTTAAAATATCCTTAAAAAGACCATGAATTAATCTTAAACTATTTGTAAATATTTACATTTGCACAAAATATTTTTTAAATGTCTACAACAGATTTACATATTCAAGAAAATTTAGCCACTTGGCTGTCTCCTTTTTTTGATGATGATACAAAGAAAACAATAACGGAACTTCAAAAAACCAACCTCGAGGAACTGAACGATAGTTTCTATAAAAACCTAGAATTTGGAACTGGTGGTATGCGTGGCGTTATGGGCGTTGGCACCAACCGTATCAACAAATATACCCTTGGAAAAAACACTCAAGGTCTCAGTAATTACCTGCATCAAACGTATGCCAATCAACCCATTAAAGTGGTGATTGCTTTTGACTGTAGGCATAACAGTAAATCATTTGCTAAAATTGTTGCCGATGTATTTTCTGCTAATGGAATCGAAGTGTTTTTATTTGAAGACCTTCGTGCCACGCCAGAATTATCGTTTGCGCTCAAACATTTAGGGTGTCAATGTGGGATTGTTTTAACAGCTTCTCATAACCCTCCAGAATACAATGGATATAAAGTGTATTGGGAAGATGGCGGACAACTAGTTCCTCCATTTGATGGTGAAATTATAAACCTTATAAACTCCTTAGAGTACACCGATATTAATTTTTCTGCAAAAGAAGAATTGATTCATTTAATCGGAAAAGATGTTGATGATGTTTTTATAAATGCAGCCGTTAAAAACGGAAGTTTAGAAGTCAATAGCTTTGCCTCTAGAGAAAATTTATCAGTAGTTTTTACAGCACTGCATGGAACTTCTATCACTGCTGTGCCTGAAACCTTGAAGCGTGCAGGCTACACCAATGTGCACCTTGTAGAAGAACAATCAGTTCCTGATGGTGATTTTCCAACCGTGAAGTCTCCAAATCCAGAAGAACCCGAAGCTTTGAAAATGGCGCTAGAACTGGCGGAGCAAGTCAATGCCGATATCGTAATTGGAACCGATCCTGATTGTGACCGTTTAGGAATTGCCGTACGGGATTTTGATAACAACATGGTGATGCTTAATGGCAACCAAACCATGATTATGATGACCAAGTTTTTGTTGGACTTGTGGAAAAATAGCGGCACTATTAATGGCAAGCAATTTGTTGGCTCTACAATAGTTTCGACTCCAATGATTGTCAAGCTTGTTGAAGCATACAACGTGAAATGTAAAATTGGACTCACAGGATTTAAGTGGATAGCCAAAATGATTAAGGATTTTCCTGAATTAGATTTTATTGGCGGTGGCGAAGAGAGTTTTGGCTTTATGGTCGGCGATTTTGTGCGGGATAAAGACGCCGTAACTTCTACCCTATTGGCATGTGAAATTGCAGCCTACACCAAAGCCAACGATAGTTCGTTTTTTAGTGAATTAATCAACACCTATGTAGAACACGGGTTTTATAAAGAACGCTTAATCTCTATTACCAAAAAGGGAATTGAAGGCAGTCAAGAAATCAAAAATATCATGGAATCTGCGCGACATAACCCCCTAACATCAATCAATGGCTCTAAAGTGGTTACTGTTGAAGACTTCAAACTCTCTGTGAGTAAAAACTTAATCTCTAACGCTACAGAGACCATTTCTATACCAAAAGCAGACGTGTTAATCTATACTACAGCAGACGGTAGCAAAGTAGCATTACGTCCAAGTGGTACAGAACCAAAAATAAAGTTTTATATTAGTGTCAATACCAATCTTGCAAATTCAACTGAATTTATAACAACTGAAACGGCGCTAGATGCAAAAATTGAGGCCATAATAAAAGATATGAAATTGATCTGATGAACTATTTAAAACCCATTCTTCGCTATGCGATTCCTTATAAGTTTTATGCGCTACTAAATATAATTTGTAATATTTTTTATGCTTTTTTTGGAACATTGTCTATGATCTCTTTGTTTCCGATGCTAAAAGTACTATTTGGAGATTCAAAGCCCTTATTAATCAAACCTGAATGGGAAGGCTTTGGTAACTTAACGTCTTATGGTGAAAACTATCTCAACTATTTTATTACCTTAAAGAAATCAGAAGGCAGTGATGATGTTCTAATTTTCATGGTGGGTTTTGTGATTACTTCTTTTTTGTTGAAAAACATTTTTAGTTACCTAGCAATGTTTTTTATTACGTTTTTAAGAAATGGTGTTTTAAAAGACATGAGGAATGAATTGTATCACAAAACAACTAGTCTTCCTTTGGCATTTTATTCCGAAAAACGAAAAGGAGATACAATGTCTCGAATATCTGCAGATGTATTAGAAATTCAACATTCATTTTTATCTATTCTAGAATTGATCGTAAGAGAGCCTCTTTCAATTATTTTTGCGATAGTATCTATGTTTTTAATCAGTCCAAAGCTTTCAATTTTTGTATTGATCTTCATTCCAATATCAGGGTTTCTAATTTCACTCATCGGAAAATCATTAAAACGAAACTCAAATAAAGTTCAAAAAGAACAAGGCTATTTTTTATCTATTGTTGATGAAACACTTTCAGGCTTAAAGGTGATCAAAGGGTTTAATGGCGAAAATATTTTTAATACTAAATTTCAAGCTTCAACAGAACGCTTCTATCATTATTCAAATAAGCTATTAAATAAACAAAATTTAGCAGGTCCAACAAGTGAGTTTTTAGGTATCTCTGTAATCGCCATACTATTGTGGTTCGGTGGTAATATGGTATTAAATGAACAAACATTAGATGCCAGTTTATTCTTAGTTTATATGGGGTTAGCGTATAATATTCTTACTCCCGCTAAAGCAATTAGTAAAGCTAGTTATGGCATCAAACGTGGCAATGCAGCAGCTGAGCGCGTCATGGAAATACTTAATACAGAATCTCCTTTAAAAGATGCTCCAAATGCGTTGGAAAAAACTAATTTTGAAACAGCTATTAAAATAAAAAATATTAGCTTTAAGTACGAAGACGAAAATGTCTTAAAGAACTTTTCGATCGCTATTCCTAAGGGAAAATCAGTAGCACTAGTAGGGCAATCAGGTAGCGGTAAATCAACCATAGCTAATTTAGTCACTCGATTTTACGATGTTAATGAGGGCAGTATAGAAATTGATGGCGATGACATTCGATCTCTTTCAAAGTATTCACTTCGAAATTTAATGGGCTTGGTTACTCAGGATTCTATTTTATTTAATGACACCATTAAAAACAATGTGCGCCTAGGAAAAGAGGATGCAACTGATGACGAGGTTTTAAATGCTTTAAAAATTGCAAATGCATGGGAATTTGTAAAAGACCTACCCGAGGGCATGGATACCAATATTGGAGATTCTGGAAATAAATTATCTGGAGGTCAAAAACAGCGTTTAAGTATTGCCAGAGCTGTACTAAAAAATCCACCGATTATGATTTTAGATGAAGCGACTTCTGCTCTTGATACAGAAAGCGAACGCTTGGTACAAGTAGCTCTAGAAAATATGATGAAAAACAGAACCTCTATTGTAATTGCGCATCGCCTATCAACCATTCAAAATGCTGATGAAATCATTGTGATGCAAAAAGGTCAAATAGTAGAACAAGGCAAACATCAAGAACTTTTGGACAAAAAAGGCGTATACAACAACCTTGTGAACATGCAGTCTTTTCAATAAGACTGACAATCCCTAACCGTATCTATTTGGAACCTATTTTCTAAAGCTTAGTTTAGACAATCGCCCTTTACCAGCAGCATAGGCTACACTATCATTTAGAAATCGAAGCGTATAAAACCCTTGGTCACTTAGGTGCTTCCAAGTGGTTCCCGCATCATTACTATAGTCAATACCTTCAAAACCAATGGCCACTAGTCCCTTTCCTTTGCTATTGGGAACATATTGAACACAACTTCGATACCCTGGGTTTTGATCTTGAGCCACTACTTGCCAGGTTTTACCACCATCGTTGGTACGCATTTTATTGGAATGTTTGTTCTCTGGCGATGTATAATCGCCACCTATAGCAAAACCATGTAATGCATCATAAAAATCAATAGAGAATATGCCAGTCGTTTCAAGACCTTGAATGCTGGGGGTTTCAAAAGTAGTCCAAGAAATTCCTTTGTCTGAAGAATATAAAATTCGACTGGAAAGCCCACCAGTTGCTACCCATGTATGATCGTCCACGATGGCGATGTTAGTATCACTAGCTGCAAAAGCCGCTTCGCCGTCAAATGCCGATGGCAAGGATACACAAGGTGTTTTTTGCCAAGTATCCCCTCCGTCTCTAGTTATTATAATACTCATGCAACTTTCTGTTGGGTCGCCTATAGCAATACCTTCTTTTGAATTCCAGAAATGAAGCGCATCATAAAAAACAGCGGGATGGGTTTCTTTATATACCAGTTTTTTATCTTTAAATAAATACGCTGGGCTACCAATACTTAGTGAAAAGTTAACATCTGCTACGAGTGCCGATGCTCGGAAATTGAGGGTGTCTTTTGAAACTCTATCCTTTAAAATTGTAGTTGTTCGTAAATCAATGGAATAGCGATCTCCAATAGAAGACACCGCTACAAGTGTATTTGTATTGAGTTCAATAGCTCTAATATTTAGAAGAGAATCTTCTATGATTGTTTCTATACGGACTGCATCAAAGAAATCTGAAACTTGTTTATGAGGGTGTTTACAACCTAGAAAAAGAAGTAAACTCATATATAAAAATATCAAAAATTTCATGAGCGGTATTTTTAAAGTGTGATGAAATTTCAATATACGTATTATCTGTTATAATTAGTATTTTTAAACGTAACTTTGCAGCCATAACTAATTTACTTATGCGTTTACACAGAAACTTATGTTTTGCAGTCATTGACGGACTTTTACTCATTTTCAATGAGGGCGAATATGCCGATAAAGTCATTGAAAAATTATTA
>Ga0209374_1000490_pt1 | contig 43727 bp, 40 predicted proteins | sample SaaInlLV_DNA_10m_FD_184683 | JGI IMG/M metagenome (GOLD analysis project Ga0209374, IMG submission 184683) | Marine microbial communities from expanding oxygen minimum zones in the Saanich Inlet - SI075_LV_DNA_10m (SPAdes) (version 2) | ecosystem: Environmental > Aquatic > Marine > Unclassified ... | reverse complement strand
TGCAGCCAAGCCGCCTGATGCAGCAATCCAGCCCGCGTGGCGCCCCATCACTTCGAGAATAAATATCTTTGTCGAGGATGCGCACATTGAGGCGATATCCAAACTCGCCTCTTTGGTTGAGACGGCAACATATTTGGCTACTGAGCCAAATCCCGGCGAGCAGTCGGTATGAGGTAGATCGTTATCGATGGTTTTCGGAATATGAATAGCTTGAATTGGGTAGTTCATGCGCTCTGCAATCTGCGAAACCTTGAGACAGGTATCCGCTGAGTCACCGCCGCCGTTGTAAAAGAAGTAACCAATATTGTGTGCTTTAAAGACCTCAACCAGGCGCTCGTACTCTGAGCTGTCTTCATTGTGATCGCGCATTTTGTAGCGGCAGGAGCCGAAAGCACCACCTGGGGTATGCTTCAATGAAGCCACGGCGGTGGGGGTTTCCTTACTGGTGTCGATTAGATTTTCGTGGAGTGCACCGAGGATGCCATTCTGACCGGCATAGAGCGTGCCTATTTTGTCTTTGTTGGCGCGGCAGGCTTCAATAACGCCGGCGGCTGAGGCGTTAATCACTGATGTGACGCCTCCAGATTGTGCATAAAACGCATTTCTTTTGGCCATGTAACTCTCTCTTCCCTGTAGTTCCTTGTGGAGGCGCTATGGTAAAGCTTTACCTGGCTGTCAGGAAGCGGCAACTAGTGAGTGAAGGCTCTAAATAGTGAAAATTCGATCAGGCCATAATTAGCATTGTCCGGATTGTGATAGGGCTGATAGGTATATTCCACACGGGTCGCAGCGTTGATATTCCCCAATTTAAACTGATAGAGCAGCTCAAGCTGTTGTTCCCGGCCCTGTGGCTGCAGGTCGAAGTTGATGGTTTCGTAGTTGACCTGGCGATCGACACTGCGGCCAGTTGCCAGTTGCAGACTGCCCTGACCACTCTGCACTCGGAGGGGTTGGTGCAGGCTAATGCTCAGGCGATCATCTGTCTGCCAGTCCGGTGAACTGTTTAGGCCCAGAGACCAAGAGTTACTGCTAATGGATTTGTCGAGATTAAAGAGCCCCGTGCTCTCTTCTAGACCCGTCTTAGTAGTACCTAGATAAACCGCGAAGATTCCCTGCCAGTTGTCATTGAGCTGCACATGGCCATTGAGACCAAAAAAGTCGGTGCCGCTGTTTTTGAGTTGGCCCAGATTTTGGCCAACTGTGGCACCCAGAAGGCTGTCATCTTCAGTGATAAATCCGCGTTGTAAATTGAGGCTAAAAGCCGGCGACCAGAGCGCATATTCCAATAAGCTGCCATGGCTGCTGAGTTCATTGCGGCCATTGAGAAAGTCGTCAGCTGCAGAACCCGTAAATTGAGAGCCCTCAAACATGCCTATGCGCAATTTACCCAACCCCATATCCACAGCGCCGCCGCTGCTCCAGCCATTGCGGGCAAAGCTCAGCCAGGGCGCGGCAAAGCTGCTGTCGTCACTAGTCTGATCTGGGGTGACAAAGGCATTGGCATAGACACCAAAAAACCATCCCGGGTTGGCATTGAGGCCCATAAAGCGGTCGATGCTGTTTTGGTCATTTTTTAGGGTGTGTGGTGAAGCGTTAAATTGTAGTGCCAAATAATCCGGCTGTAACCGCGCGCCCTGACGATCAATTAAGCTGTTACTTTTGCCCAGTTGTAGGCGTACTCCGCTATTGAGCTGCTGCTCCCGATGCTGCAAACGGCTGGCTGTCGATATGGGTTGAGACTGCTGAACTAGCTGGCTGGCATCGCGTAAAAAGGGGAAACCTTGCTGATCAAAGAGCGCCATATTATGGCCTTGCAAGGCACTCACAAGGCTGTTGCCAAGACCTCCGCCAGACACACTGATGGTACTTGCGCTTATATCACTCAGGCCGCTATCCAAATTGTTGCCACTGACAACCGCTAGTGCGCCCACAGGTCGAGTAGCGGCATCCAAATCCAGCAGTCCCTGGCCATAGATACTGCTGTCGCTATAGATGCCGGTTTTATCGGCAGTGGTAAGCAGGCGTGCGGTGAGTTCGTGATTACCAACGGTGGGGAACATCTGTTTTAGCAGTGCCAGAGAGCCACTGACTACTGGTGCAGCAAAGGAGGTGCCTATAGCGCCGCCATAATAGTAACCGCCCACTTCGGCTTCAGGGTCTGGCGTTGTTGGCCCCCAGATACGTTCAAGGTTTTCGACATTGCCGTTACCATTGCCGTCACCGCCGCCAGGTGCGACTAGGCAGTAGTCTGCGGCGACACCGCAGCGGTTAGAGTAAAAGGCAATTTCGCCATTGTCGTCGACAGCGGCCACGGCCAACATATGGTCTTTTAGCTCTGGAAACAGATAGGGAAGCCCCGGCATAAGTTCAGGGGAATTGGCATCCACGGTATTGCCCTGTTCATCTGTGTCGTTCCAGGCATTGCCTGCAGAAAAGACGAAGATTGAGCGCTCGCCGAGAGATTTATTTTGCTGTGCTAGGGCATCAATGGTAAGACCAAATGCCGATTGCACCTGAGTCGCCGTATAAGAAGTGACGACGCCTGAGAAGCCAAAGCTCAGATTAATGATATCCACCTGATCGGCCATGGTATTGAAGCGGTTGGCGAAGTAGTTATCATCGGAGAAATTGATTTGATCGACTTCCAGAGGATCATAGGGACCGCTCCCGGAACCCAGAGGTATCTCATAGCCCAAGATACTGGCATCAAAGGCTACGCCGTGCATATTGAAGTCGCTGCTGACATCGGCTCCATCTTTGTTGGCGGCGATAATACCGGCGACTAGGGTACCGTGACTAATGGCGTCATCACTTCTTGGGTTGCCAATGCTGTAGTAACTGCCTGCATACTCGACTTTGTCACCGCTGCCCTGAGCAAATTCAATATGTTCTTCAAAGACACCTGAATCGATCACGCCAACGGTTACCCCTGCACCGGTGGCGCCGCGAGCATAGGCACTGGATGCGTTGATCATTGTCAGGGCACCCATGGCGTCGTATTCATCGGTTTCAAACTGAGCGGCGAGTTCGGTTAGATTGCTCGGGTCTTGAATCTGATCCGCAAAGTTATCCCAAGGCGGTTTGCTATTGTCCCGATTACTTGTAACTGGGGGAATATTGATCCCTGTGTTCGCGGGTTTCTGCCCGCCGCCACCGCCACCACATCCGGAAAGCGTGGCTGAAATCGTGACTAAAAGCCCGAGCGCCAGAGTTGAATAAAGATTAGTCGGCAAGCGTTTTACTCCTCAAATAGAGGTTATTTTCAATGGTCAATACGTTTATTCTTAGACTAAGGCGCGTAATTTTAGGAGTTTTTTTGGCCTGATGCCATAATCGCTCTGTTGGGCTAACAATCGGCGAGTGACAAAGGGAAACTCATGCATATTCATATTCTCGGTATCTGCGGCACCTTTATGGGTAGCCTAGCACAGTTGGCCAAGCAGCTTGGCCATCAGGTATCCGGCAGCGACACCAATGTTTATCCCCCCATGAGTACCCAGCTAGAACTGGCCGGCATCGAGTTGATCGAGGGCTTTGATCCCCAGCAGCTTCAGCCAGCACCGGATCTGATTATTGTTGGCAACGCCATGTCCCGGGGTAATCCTTGTGTTGAATATATGCTCGACAATGGCCTTGTCTATACCTCTGGACCCCAGTGGCTGGGGGAGAATATTCTTCGTGACCAGAATGTCATCTCGGTTTCCGGCACTCATGGCAAGACTACTACTAGCAGTATGGTTGCTGTGATTCTTGAATATGCCGGTTTGGAACCGGGATTTTTGATCGGCGGTGTACCTCTGGATTTTGGTCTCTCGGCACGCTTGAGCGCGGGGAGCGGTGGCTATTTTGTTGTTGAGGCGGATGAGTATGACAGTGCCTTTTTCGATAAGCGCTCGAAGTTTGTCCACTACCATAGCAACACGCTGATAATGAATAATCTGGAGTTTGATCACGGCGATATCTTTGATGATTTGGCTGCAATTCAACGCCAGTTCCACCATTTAGTGCGCACCCTGCCCAGCACAGGGCATCTTATTTACCCCGTTGATGACCATAACTTACAGCAGGTAGTTGATCAGGGCTGCTGGAGTCATATACAGACTTTTGCCGAAGCCGAACTGGGCTCTAAAGGCTGGGGCTCTAAAGGTTGGGGCTATAAACTATTGGCCGCGGATGGGTCAGAGTTTGAAATTATTGATCAGAATAATCAGTCGGCACTCATTAGCTGGCAACACAGTGGCCGACACAATGTGCTCAATGCCATTGCAGCGGTGATGGCGGCCTCCACAGTGGGTGTTAGTCTCGATAAAGCCTGCGAGGCGCTGAGTCAGTTCGTCGGCGTCAAAAGGCGTATGGAGGTGATCTATGAGGATGAACGAGTCACTGTCTATGATGATTTTGCCCATCATCCCACTGCGATTATCAGCACCGTCCAAGGGCTGCGGGCAAAAGTGGGTAATGAGCAGGTGATTGCAATTGTTGAGCCGCGCTCGGCGACCATGAAGTTAGGCATGCACAAGGCGGCTCTGAGTGATGCTGTAGCGGCGGCGGATTGTGCGCTTTGGTACAAAGGGCCGGCGATTAACTGGGATCTGCAGGCGGTAGCATCGGCCTGTGTAGTCCCCGCCCTAGTTTGCGAAGAGATTGATCAATTATTAGCAAAGACCCTAGAGTCGATTCATCAACGCGCGGAGAAATCTCATGTGGTGGTGATGAGCAATGGGGGGTTTGAAGGATTTCATCTGCGTCTTGTGGCGGCGCTTAAAGCCAGTTGATAGAGGTACTGACTCCAGGTCACACCTGTAGCCAGAAGGTTACCGGCCCGTCATTGCACAGTGAGACCTGCATATCAGCGCCAAAGATGCCGCATTGAGTCTTAGCGTGAACCGCTTTGGCGCGAGTGGCAAACTGATTGTAGAGCGCCTCGGCCTGTGCCGGCGCGGCCGCTGAGGTGAAGCTTGGCCGCAGACCTTTTTTAGTATTTGCCGCCAGAGTAAATTGCGAAACGACCAATAGCCCGCCTTGAATATCCCGTAGTGATAGATTCATCTTGCCGTCAGCATCTGCAAACACTCGGTAATTCAGTACCTTCTCGAGTAGGCGTTCGACCTGACTCTCGTGATCCTCAGGCTCCACTGCCAGCAGCAACAAAATACCCTGATCGATTTCGCCACAGATCTGCTTGTCGACGCGAACACTGGCGTGACTGACGCGCTGAATTAATCCAATCATAGGGAAACCTTAAGTCTTTGTTTCGAGATGGTAGGCGAGCCTGTTGGTCGCGCGCACTAGTGCATCGGTGGTGCCGCGCTCGGAGGAGGAGTGGCCAGCATCGCCAATAATATCCAGCGTGGCGCTTGGCCAGGCTTCACTGAGGGCAATGGCTTGATTGACCGGGCAGACCATATCGTAGCGACCGTGAACAATGGTGCCTGGAATATCCTTGAGTAGATGAGCATTGTCGATAATTTGATTTGGCGCTATAAAGGCTTTGTTTATAAAGTAGTGGGCTTCAATCCGCGCCATGGCAATGGCCATATGGGGGTTGGCAAAACGCTCGACTACCTCATTGTTACTAGAGAGAGTGGCGCAGCGTCCCTCCCAGATGGACCAGGCTTTAGCCGCGGCCATGCGCTCAAAGTCATTGTCTCCGGTGAGGCGACGATAAAAGGCTGCGACCATATCGCCGCGCTCGCTCTCTGGTATCACTTGGCTGTATTGCTGCCAGTACTCGGGGAAGATACGGCCGGCACCGTCTTGATAGAACCAGTTAATATCTTCGTCGCGACATAAAAAGATACCGCGCAGAATTAATCCCAAGATCAGTTGCGGGTACTGCTGTGCATAGAGCAACCCGAGAGTGGAGCCCCAAGAGCCGCCGAAGACCACCCAGCGCTCAATATCCAGTGCTGCGCGAATGGTTTCAATATCCTCGATCAAGGCTGCAGTATTATTATTGTCCAATAATGCATGGGGCGTAGAGCGACCAGCCCCCCGTTGATCAAATAAAATAATGCGGTATTTTTCTGGATCAAAAAAACAGCGATCGGTCACTGCGGTGCCGCCGCCAGGCCCTCCATGGATAAATAGCACTGGAATCCCTTCGGGATTACCCGACTCTTCTACATAGAGTTGATGAGGTGCTGTAACTGCTATAAATTGAGTTTTGTAAGGCCGAATATCCGGAAAACGCTTGATCATTGAACTAGTATCACCTGGTCAGTAGTTTCGTTTCGCGTGGTGCTTAGCATAGTCGATTATAGAGCGGATAAACCACCGGCGAGGCGAATTAGTTGAGGGCAAATAATGACCGAGAATAAACGTTGTGCTTGGTGCGGGGATGATCCGCTCTATCAGCAGTACCACGACCGCGAGTGGGGCGTGCCCTGCCGCGATGACCAAATGCTATTTGAGTTTGTGGTGCTTGAAGGCGCCCAAGCTGGCCTCTCCTGGATAACGATTTTGCGCAAACGCGAGAGTTACCGTCAGGCTTTTGCCAACTTTGATGTGCGCAAGGTGGCGGCATTTGATGACGCTGATGTAGAGCGACTACTTAAAAACCCGGGCATTGTCCGCAACCGTCTCAAGGTTGCTAGCACCATCTCTAATGCGCGACACTTTATTGATTTGCAAAATGAGCATGGCAGTTTTAGCAATTATATCTGGGGCTTTGTAGACAACCTGCCCATCGTCAACCACTGGTCGTCGCTGGCACAGATTCCGGCATCCACTGAGCTGTCCGACAAAATCAGTAAAGAGATGAAAAAGCGTGGCTTTAAATTTTTTGGCACAACAATCTGTTATGCCTTTTTGCAGGCGGTGGGGGTGGTCAATGATCACACCAGGGACTGCTTTCGTTGCGGTCAGGACTAAAGCGATGCAGTCAATTTAGCCCACAATCACCATATCGCGGCCCATATGTTTTGCCTGATAGAGCCCGTTTTCTGCGGTGGATATCAGGTCGTCAATACCAGTACATTTATCGATTGAGGCGACACCTACACTGAGCGATATCCGCAGCTGGTCGCCCTGAGCTTCCTTGGCCAGTTTCCCTGCCTGGGCTCGCAACCGCTCGGCGATATTGACTGCGGCTTCTGAATTGGCGGTAGGCAGCAACACCATAAATTCATTGCCACCCCAACGTGCCACCACATCTTCACCTCGCAGCGGTTCGCTGAGTAAGACGCCAATAGCATGCAGCACCTCGTCGCCCACATCATGGCCGTAGCGATCATTGATAAATTTAAAGTTGTCGAGATCTGCAAGCAGTATCGAGAACGGCTGATTTACCAGACGGTACTGCTGATATTTTTTCTCCAATCGCTGCTCCATATCGTGGCGGTTGGGGAGTTTGGTGAGCTGGTCCTGATGGGCAATTTGATCGACGCGACGGGACAGATCTTTGTAGCGATTGAGGCTGCGGGAATGTGAATTGTCCATGGCAATAGCAAATACCGACAGCACCGCAAACGAGGACAAGAAGCGTACCAGGGTTACGTCGCTGTATGCTGGCATCAGAATAAATAGCGATGGCCCGTAAAAAAGCCAGGCCGACCCGATGAGGACGGCGCCGAGTATAAAGACACTGCTGCGATAACCGAAGCAGCCCACCAACACCGGAATAATAGTCAGGCACCAGAGCAGTGCAGAGCCGTCTGATGCACCGGAGAGCAGGTAAAAGTAGCTGCCTATCATTACTGTGGCGAGCAGTAGGCGCGCTGTCCGGGGTCGATCAAAGATCGAGTGAATACCGAGACCGACTAGGAGGAGTGCCGCCATAGCGAGATAAAACGTGGCTAGATCCATGTCTCCTTGGTAGTAGGAGTAGAAGGCAAAGAGTACTGAGATAATTTCCTGGCTGACCAGGGAGAAGGAGAGAAATCCCCTAGGTATAGAATCTGTGCTGTCGAGTTCCGTCATAAGCTTCCCACCATCCATTGGTAGTAAATGTCGCGCTAAAATCTGGCGCTTAATGCCTAATTCTAAAGCGTAAACAGACGGGCCACCGAAACCAGTGGCCCACCTTTTTAAACAGATTACTTAGCGTTTGTTACGTGTTACTGATTACTTAGGCGCACGCTTGCGTTCATTCTCAGTCAGTCGCTTCTTGCGCAGACGAATGCTCACAGGAGTGACTTCCACCAGCTCATCGTCTTCAATAAACTCAAGAGCCTGCTCTAGCGTGTGCTTGATCGGCGGCACTAGGGTCAGTGCTTCGTCTGTTCCCGAGGCGCGAACATTAGTCAGCTGCTTGCCTTTAATCGGGTTGACCACCAAATCATTGTTGCGAGAGTGAATACCTACTACTTGACCTTCGTACACATCGATCGCATGACCTAAGAATAGACGACCGCGGGCCTGAATGTTAAACAGTGCGTAAGCAGCAGTTTTTCCTTTAACCATACTGATCAGTGCGCCGTTTTTGCGCGAGTGGGCTTCGCCCTCTTTTGCTGGAGCGTACTTGTCAAAAATGCTGGTCATAATGCCTGAGCCTGAAGTCAGGGTCAGGAAGGCGCCACGGAAACCAATCAGTCCGCGAGACGGCATAGAAAACTCTAGTCTTACGCGACCTTTGCCGTCAGGTTCCATGTTGGTCAGCTCGGCTTTACGCATGCCGAGTTCTTCCATTACCGAACCCTGGTGCTGCTCTTCAACATCGATTACAACCTGCTCAAAGGGCTCGTAAACCTTGCCGTCGACAATCTTTTTTACCACTTCTGGACGGGAAACGCCCATCTCGAAGCCTTCGCGACGCATGGTTTCAATCAATACCGACAGGTGCAACTCACCGCGACCAGAGACAATAAACTTGTCCGGCGTATCGCCAGGCGCTACGCGCAGTGCAACGTTGTGAATCAACTCTTGCTCGAGACGGTCTTTAATATTTCGCGTTGTTACATACTTGCCTTCGAGTCCGGCAAACGGAGAATCGTTAACAATAAAGGTCATGCTTACAGTGGGTTCATCAACACTCAGTGCTGGCAAGGCTTCAATATTCTCTGGATCACAGAGAGTGTCTGAAATACTCAGGCCGTCAATGCCGTTGATGCAGACGATATCGCCAGCGCCGGCCAATTGGGTCTCGATCTGCTCGAGTCCAAGATACCCTTTAACGTTGAGAACCTTACCTTTACGCTCTTTGCCGTCGGCAGACTTAACAATAACCTGCTGTCCTGGCTTGAGCTTGCCGCGAGTAATTCGGCCAACACCGATAACGCCAACATAGCTGTCATAGGCCAGTGCTGATACCTGCATTTGGAAAGGGCCATCGACGTCTACTTTTGGCGCTGGTACGTCATTGACGATCATTTCATAGAGCGGCGTCATATCGTCGGCCATATCGTCGACATCGAGACCGGCTATGCCGTTGAGTGCTGAGGCATAAATAACCGGGAAGTCCAATTGCTCATCGGTAGCACCAAGATTGTCGAACAGGTCAAAGACCTGATCCATAACCCAGTCAGGTCGAGCGCCTGGACGGTCAACTTTGTTGATAACAACGATTGGACGCAAACCCTGCTCGAATGCTTTGGACGTTACAAAGCGTGTCTGTGGCATGGGGCCGTCTACGGCATCAACCAAAAGCAATACTGAGTCGACCATGGACAGTACGCGCTCTACTTCACCGCCGAAGTCGGCGTGACCTGGGGTGTCTACAATATTGATGCGGTAATCATTCCAGTTGATCGCAGTATTCTTTGCCAGAATCGTAATTCCGCGCTCTTTCTCCTGATCGTTGGAGTCCATAAGGCGTTCGGAACCCACATCTTTACGATCGAGGGTGCCAGATTGGCTGAGAAGTTTATCGACCAGTGTTGTCTTACCGTGGTCAACGTGGGCAATGATTGCAATGTTCCGCAGGTTTTCAATGGACATGAGAGGTACCAGTAGGCGCAAAAAGGCGCGATTATAGGCTAATTGACAGAAACTGCTACGGATCTTTTCACTAGGCGGTAGATTCTTCTCTGCTGAGGCTGTTGCGTTCGATCAACATTCGAGTGATTGCGGTGGCTGGCGAGGGGGGTGCGATCAGATTTCCCTGTAATAACTGACAACCTGTATCGAGTAAAAGATGATGTATTTCGGCCTCTTCAACGCAGGGCGCGATGCAATTTAAGCCTACGGATTTGGTCAGCTCCACCAGTCCTTTAACCAAATTCCAAGAACTTTCCATATAGGGACATTCGGCCATTAACTTGTGGGAGATGCGAATCGTGCTCACATCGAATTCCCGCAGCTTCTGAATGGGCAGGGTTTGGTAGCCGACATTGTCTACCACAAACTGAATGCCCAGAGCTTTGAGGCTGTTCAGTTGTAGGGTTAGAGGGTTATGTATTTTTGGCAGGGTTTCCGTATGAATGGTGAATACCAGTGTATCTGCCTTAATGGCATATTTAGTCAGCAGAGCTTTAATGCTCAGGGTAAACGACGGGTGCTCCAGTTCACGCAAGCTGAGGGTGTAGTAGATCTGCTGATCTTCGCGCCATAAGTCCTGAGTGCGCCAGAGGTCTACCTGATTAAATATCTGTTCAAGCAATGTTAGAGAGATATCCACGATCATTGAGCCTGACTCGAGCAGCGCAATAATTTCATTGGCAGCAATCAATTCATTGTCTGGATTTTTCCAGCGCAAAAATATCTGCAGGCCGCAAATCAGGTTTGTCTTAGTGTCGAGAATCGGCTGGTAATAGGGTAAAAACGATTGGTTGTTGGTTTTGTCCCGCAGTTGCTCCAATAGCATTGCCTGAGTTTGCATCTCAGAGGGCAGTTTCTGATTGTGAAAATAGTAGTTTGATTTGCCCTCCCGCTTGATGGTGTAAAGCGCTTTGTCCGCTTGCTGCAAAATAGCCTCACCATCGGAGCTGCCATCGTTGAACAGTACTATGCCGATACTGCAGCTGATACGGAATTTCTCATCCTTGATCACTAGGGGCTCGCGGGCGGCATCAATTATTTTTTCTGCGACTTGGGCAATCTGCAGGCGCGAGGGCTCTTCTTCAGTGCCGAGGTTTTCCAGCAGCACAACGAATTCGTCACCGCCGAGGCGCGCAACAGCCTCTTCGGTACGAATCACCTTGCGCAGGCGTTGAGCAAATAGGGCCAGAGCCAAATCACCGTAGTGATGACCTCGAGTGTCGTTAATCTCTTTGAAATGATCTAAATCGATAAAGAGTAGAGAGCAGTAAGCTTGGCTGCGCTGGGCGAGTGCAACAACGCGGTTTAATTCTTCCATTAAGCGATGGCGGTTGGGCAGACCGGTCAATGGGTCGAAATAGGCCTGTTGCTTAATGCGTGTCTCGAGATTTACTCGGTCAGTCACATCTTCAACAAAGGATGCAGCACCCACCACATTCATGGCCTCATCAAACAGTGGCGTATCATTCCATTCGCAGATAATCATGGTGCCGTCGCGAGTGACATTTTCTGCGGTGCCAGTGAAGTCTTTACCAAATAGGAAAAGATCGTTTTCCACCTGCTGAAGTAAAAAACTCTTCTTTTTGTCATATAAAAATTCTGTGGTGCGACCCAGTACCTCGTCTTTGGCATAACCAAATATGGTGGTGGCCGCTGGATTCCAGCCAATTATTTCGCGCTCTTGATTCCATTCAATAAATCCAAGGGGCGTCTGCTCGATCAGGCTGGTGATTTTTTGACTAGTGGCAATAACGACATCTGAGTGCTCGTCGGCTTTGATCATATTGCCGGTCGCCCAGCTAAAGGCCCGGCGCTGGCTAAGCTGATTGCGATTGAAGATAAAATAGGCCAGTGGGACTAGGATTAAAAATCCCGGGTTTATCTGAGGTTGGTAGCTAAACAACGCAATAAATAATGGTGCAAAAATCAGACTCAAAAAAAGATGGCGGAAGATAGCCTTTAGCGCGTAAGTCAATGGCCAGGCGTAGGTCAGGGCAATAAGCATTAAAGATGCAAAGACCGATTTTTCTAAAGAGTCGGGGGTGATAAAGGTCACTGCTGCGGCACCGTAAAGTGCGGCAAAAATCAGTGATGAGGTGGTGATAAGGGTTTGTGTTTGACTGGTGCTAGCCTTGGTGTCGCGGCGTATTTTCACGGACCACAGCCAAACGGTAAGGCTTGCTAGGACAGCTGTGGTGAGCCAGGCCCAGTTCCAGATTGTTGGGTTTTGATTGCTTGCCAAAACAACCAGTAAGATGGCGCCAGCCATTGAAATTCTAAGGCCCGAACTGATGTTTTTTGAAGCATGCCTTTCCAGCTCGATCTGTATCGAGCTGTTGAGTGAGCGGGGATTGGGCTGCTCTGCTTCCTTGAATTCCCCGAGCAAATTTTCAGTGCTCATCATCGGCTGCATCCTGCGGCTGATTTCGGTTGGACAAAACTCAGGCTAAGCTCTAAATATAGTCGCTTCTCAGTGACAATGGCGACTAATCAACTTAAATAATGTGAAATAGACCACATATACTGTTGTTCTGATTGTTTATTTCTTGTTTTGGATCTGTCGCTTGAAAGGGTTAGGGGGTAAAGACTGCGATCTTTTCAAAGCCGTTTTTTCGCAATGCGTCAGCATGGAGGCGGCTCATAATCCCTTTTTCACAGTACAGCAGGTAGGACTGATGTCTATCTAGCTCGTCGAGCTGTTTTTTGATTTGGAAGAATGGCATGCGGATGATCTTATTGGTTGGCCAGATTAGCGGGCGTCGCTCAGTTTCATCCGGATGACGCACGTCGAGGATAATGTCTTGCGCCTGTGGCTGTGAGATTGTTTCAATTATCGCCATTGCCTGGATTCCTGAATGGATGTTGATATAAGCACACTAGATAGAATAGATCGCATAGAAAGTCTAATTAGACTAGAAAGAATGGCAGAAAAACCGCTCAAAAGCATTATACTGCTGCGGTTCAACAATAAGCCTAAATAAAATCCTGATCTTAAGCACGCTAATGGTGCATCTTGCTTTTTGAATGCACCATTATGGTGCCTTTCGGTTGGGTGACGTGAGTTGTTGGCCGCCTGCCATTGGCCGGTATGGCAGATTTGGCGCTGGCTTCATCAAGCATCGCTGGATCTGTGTGGGGGCATGCCTATTGGCACGACTATTGCAGTTTCTTAACCCGTAAAAGTCTAAAAAGAATTGCTCAGGCAGTTTTGTAAGGCTTCAAATTAGAAAGCACAATTTAAAACGCACATTCCATATTGGAGGAATACATGTCTGAGAAGACTTTGAATCTTATTAAAGAAAGTGGCGCTCGTTGGGTCGACATGCGCTTTACTGATACCAAAGGTAAAGAGCAGCATGTTTCTATACCTACAGGTGAAGTCGGTGATGATTTTTTCGTTGAAGGAAAAATGTTTGACGGATCATCTATCGCTGGATGGAAGGGTATCAACGAATCAGACATGATTTTGATGCCAGACGACAGCACTGCTGTTCTCGATCCTTTCACTGATGAGCCTACTGTTATCATTCGCTGTGGCATTGTTGAGCCTTCAACTATGCAGGGCTACGAACGTGATCCACGCTCCATCGCTGAACGCGCTGAGCAATATCTGCAGTCTACTGGCCTTGGCGATACCGCATTCTTTGGACCAGAGCCTGAATTCTTCGTTTTTGACGACATCAAATGGGGTGTCGACATGAGCGGCGCTTTCTACAAAATCAACTCCGATGAAGCCGCTTGGGCTTCAGGTAGCGATTTTACTGATGGCAACATGGGTCACCGCCCTGGCGTTAAAGGTGGTTACTTCCCCGTACCACCAGTTGATAGCCTGCACGATCTGCGTGCTGCTATGTGTAATGCCATGGAGCAGATGGGACTTGATATCGAAGTGCATCACCACGAAGTAGGCACTGCTGGTCAGTGTGAGATTGGTGTTCGCTTTGACACATTGGTTGCGAAAGCTGACCAGGTTCAGATCCTCAAGTACTGTGTACACAACGTTGCGCACGCCTACGGCAAGACAGCAACCTTTATGCCTAAGCCAATCGTTGGCGACAACGGTTCTGGTATGCACTGTCACATGTCTTTCGCTAAAGACGGCGTGAACCAGTTTGCTGGCGATGCCTATGCTGGACTGAGCGAAATGGCTCTGTACTACATCGGTGGCATCATCAAGCACGCCAAGTCACTCAACGCCTTTGCCAACGCTTCGACTAACTCTTACAAGCGTTTGATTCCAGGTTTTGAAGCACCGGTAATGCTGGCTTACTCAGCGCGTAACCGTTCTGCTGCGATCCGTATCCCATACGTTGCTAGCCCACGTGGCAAGCGTGTAGAAGTGCGCTTTGGTGATCCAACTGCTAACCCATACCTGATGTTTGCTTCTATGCTGATGGCTGGTCTGGACGGCATCAAGAACAAGATCCACCCTGGCGATGCAGCGGACAAAGATCTCTATGATCTGCCTGCTGAAGAAGCTGCAGCTATTCCTCAGGTTGCTGGCAGCCTGCGTGAAGCACTCGACGAGTTGAATGCTGACCGTGAGTACTTGACTGCTGGTGGTGTATTCACCGACGACATGATCGATGCATACATTGAGCTGAAGATGGAAGAAGTCTACCGCGTTGAGCACACCACTCACCCGGTTGAGTTTGATATGTACTACAGCGTATAAATAGCTGGTTACGTTTTTGCTCTGCTAGCTAGTAGCAGCGAGTAAGAGCTGAAACATAGCAACACCTGAAAAGCCCGTCATTGTTTCAATGGCGGGCTTTTTCTTTGTTCAAAATAGGTCTAGTCTTTAAATAGCGCAATCTGGACTCTGTACCAGTCCCGCTTTATTAACAGACTGACAGGCCAGATCAATGAAGTCCTCTCTATCCCTTCTATGCCCTTTATCTCTTTCCTCCTTTTGCGCAGCAATTGTCGTCACTCTTGCGATCTCTTCGGTAGTCGCACCAACGGTAGCCGCCGCTGTGTATAAGACCATCGATAAGCAGGGCAATATCATCTACACGGATACGCCACCTGCTGAAACTGCTGCAAGTGAAGTGATCTTACCTCCGATCAATCCGATCTCTAGCCCAGCAGATCCCGCCCCTGCTGCTGCGAGGTCCCCGGTATCATCAGACGCCGATCCAGTTACGACCTTCACTGGCTACTCATTTATAGCCTTGGCCTCGCCCTTGGATGGGACGTTGGTGCACTTCGATGAGCCAAATCTCTTAGCTCAGCTAGCACTAACCCCCGGGCTAGAAGCTGATCACTTAGTGCAGTTTTACGTCGATGGCTCAGCCTACGGCAGCGCCATTCCATCACTGTCTCTCTCTATTACCGGGTTGGAGCGGGGATCACATCGTATTTCCGCTCGTGTACTCTCTTCTCGCGGGGCTATATTGGCCGTCGCAACGCCCGTCACCGTGCAAGTGCAGCGTCATTTTAAGCGCAATTAAGCTCCTCCGCACCAAAACGGTGCGTTAGTCTTTAGGCTCGGCTATACTGGTTCGGCCCATCGTCCCAAGCCCCCGTGTATTGGTTGCTTTCCGAGGGCTATCTCGACGGGCTTTTGGCGTGCTTATTGCAAGACAAACCCTAAAGGCTCGAAAAGCAAAAGAAACGTAAAGGCTGATTAGTCTCCCAAGCATTCATTAATGCCTGCTGCGAAAACCCGTATTAACTGATATTCGATTGACTAGGAACCTATGACATCAGACCAGCTACATAGATTGCTACTGGATAACCTCAACACTGCGGTGTTGTTGGTTGATCAGAGTCTGCTGATTGATTACATCAATCCTGCCGCGGAAGCATTGCTTCAAGCGGGCAGCGCGCGCCTGCGTGGTGCCGAGGCAAGCGAACTCTTTGATGATGATGAGACTGCAAGGCAGACTTTGCGTGAAGCGCTTGAATTTGGTCGTGCACTGACCCTTCGTCATGAATTTCTTAGTGGTCTCGGCGTCGAGTCCTCTCAGGTGGATTACACCGTGACACCCATAAGTATTGGTTCTGATCAATGGGTGTTGATGGAAATGCAGCCGGTGGATCGTATTTTGAGGATTAACCGTGAGGAGGCGTTGCTCTCGGTTCACGATACGTCAAGAAGCCTAATTCGCGGTTTGGCACACGAGATTAAAAACCCCCTAGGTGGTATTCGCGGTGCGGCGCAATTGCTGGCCCAGGAAATCTCTAGTAGTGAGATCGATAGCGAGACCTCTGAGCTCTGCCAGATTATTACCACCGAAACCGATCGTCTTAGAAACCTTGTCGATCGGCTGTTGGGCCCGAGTCAGCTGCCTAAATTTGCTTCGATCAATATCCATGAGGTCGCCGAGCATGTCGCCACATTGATCGAAGTGGAGGTGCAGGGAGGACTGATTGTCGCGCGGGACTATGATCCGAGTATCCCAGATCTGTCAGGTGACCGTGAACAGCTAATTCAGGCCGTGTTGAATGTAGCGCGCAATGCTATGCAGGCAATGCTTGAGTCGGATCTGCCCCAGCGACGATTAACATTAAAAACGCGTATCCAACGCAACTTCACTATTGCCGGCCAACATCACAAGGTGTTGTGTCGCCTAGATATTATGGATACCGGGCCAGGTATTTCTGAAGATATTAAAGAGCGAATTTTCTTTCCCATGATCAGTGGTCGCAGCGAGGGCACTGGATTGGGTTTAACCATTGCACAGTCTGCGATCAATGTTCACCAGGGCATTATTGAATGCGAATCAGAGCCAGGCATTACCCGGTTCTCGATCTATTTACCGATAAAGGTTTAGCATGAAAAGCACATCAGAAATTTGGATAGCCGAAGACGACCGCTCACTGCGCTGGGTAATGGAGAAAGCAATTTCTCGCGAAGGCATTGAAGTGCGCAGCTTTGAAAATGGCGATGACCTGTTGGTTGCTCTGCAGTCATCACTACCAGAAATTATTATTTCCGATATTCGTATGCCCGGAATCGACGGCCTTGAACTACTAAAGAAGATCCATTCCACGCGACCTGATATCCCGGTGATTATTACCACTGCTCATTCAGATCTCGACAGTGCCGTGGCCGCCTATCAGGGCGGTGCCTTTGAATATTTGCCAAAACCTTTTGATCTCGATGAGTTGGTCGATGTAGCCCGTCGGGGTGTGACTTTTGCCCGTGAGCAAAAGCCCCAAGACTTACCTCTAGAATCACCACCGTCTCAGGAAATTATTGGTGAAGCACCGGCCATGCAGGAAGTGTTCCGCGCCATTGGTCGTCTTTCTAACTCCAATATCACCGTTTTGATTAATGGCGAATCGGGGACTGGTAAGGAGCTTGTGGCCCATGCGTTGCATAAACATAGCCCCCGACGGAACTCGAAATTTATCGCTTTGAATATGGCCGCTATTCCCAATGATCTGATTGAATCAGAGCTTTTTGGCCATGAAAAAGGCGCCTTTACCGGTGCGGCTCAACGTCGTGAAGGACGCTTTGAACAGGCCAATGGTGGCACATTATTTCTCGATGAAATTGGCGATATGCCACCAGAGGCACAGACTCGCCTGTTACGCGTTTTAGCCGACGGTGAATTCTATAGAGTCGGCGGCCACACCTCTATTAAAGTAGATGTGCGAATTATTGCTGCAACCCATCAAAATCTAGAAGCGCTGGTGGAGAGCAATCGCTTTCGCGAAGATCTCTATCATCGTATAAATGTTATTCGCGTGCATCTGCCTAAACTCTCGGATCGTCGCGAAGATATCCCCCAGTTAATGATGCACTTTTTCCATCGCGCCGCCAAAGAGCTAGAGATGGAGCCCAAACTGCTGTCTCAGGAAGCGGAAGATTTTTTCTGCGCTATGGACTGGCCCGGCAATGTTCGCCAGCTAGAGAATATTTGCCGCTGGCTAACCGTGATGGCGGCGGGGCGCGAGGTATTGCTGACGGATTTGCCCCCAGAACTTAAGGCGGAAGAAGCTGGTAGCGAGCTGCGTGTGCAGGGTGACTGGCAGCAGATGTTGCGACGCTGGAGTGAGCGTGAGCTCAAGTCTGGGCGTCGAGATATTCTGTCTGAGGCAGTGCCAGATTTTGAGCGTACCATGATTGAAACCGCCCTGGCTTATACCAGTGGCCGTAAAAAGGATGCCGCTGAATTGTTGGGTTGGGGGCGCAATACATTGACCCGCAAATTGCAGGAATATCAGATGGAAAATCAGGCGCTGTAGTGTATTAAAATCCGGATGCAAAAAACCAGGCCATAAAAAACCCCGCTCTTAAACAAGGCGGGGTTTCTGCTGTTCAGCGATTATCGACTGATCAGTGAGTGCTGCTCTCTGGTGCCTCAGCGGCGGCTTCTTGCTGTGCGGCTGCCTGCTGAACTGCAGAGGCGAATAGCGCTTCAAAATTAATCGGTGGAATCATCAGCGGAGGAAACGAACCCTTGGTCAATGTGCTGTCGATTGTCTCACGAGCATAGGGAAGCAGCATGCTTGGGCAGGTCACATTGAGCACTTGGGCCAGCTGACCACCTTCCAAACCGTCGATTGTAAAAAGACCTGCTTGGTCTACTTCAATCAGATAAATTGTTTCTTCTTCATCTTTGACCGTCACTGTAATACGCAGAGCAACCTCATAAACGCCGTCTGCAACCTTATTGGTCTTGGTACTCAGATCCTGGTTTACCTTTGGCGTCCACTGCTTCTGGAAAGCGGCTGCGCCCTGGGGAGTCTCAAATGAGAGGTCTTTTACGTAGATACGCTGCACGGCAAACTTAGGAGCTGGTGCGTTTTCTTCGCTGGCTGCTTCTGGGGCAGTAGTCGTTTCGTCAGTCATGGTTGAACCCTTTAATCAAATTATTATGTGTTGTTACGGACTTATATGGAGACTGTTTCGCCGCTTTCAACCCCAGCCTTGAGGGTCGCGTTAAAAGTGCCCTGACGCTCTAAGTCTCTGAGCTCGTCAAAGCCACCAATATGCTGATTGCCAAACCAAATCTGTGGCACTGTATTGCGTCCACTCTTGGTGATCAGCTTGCCGCGTAGTTCAGGATTATTGTCGACCGATATATCTTGGTAATCTATTTCTTTGGCAGTGAGCAACCGCCGCGCGGCAGTGCAAAAAGGGCAAAAGCGTGTGCCATATAGTACAACGTGAGACATGTAAGTTCCTTGAGTAGCGCCATCGAATGGCGGCGAGATAGACCAGGCGTCGAATTACTTACCTGATACCAGTGGAAGGCTTGCGCCCTGCCACTCACTGATGCCGCCGCTAAGGCGTCGAGCATCGTAATTATCTTTAGTGAGAAGTTTGCCAGCGCCGCCTGAGTGCTGACCAATTTTATCGACCACAACAATCGTTTTGCCGCGAGATTTTTCCAGCTCACCAATACGGCTGGCGAGTTTGGTGTGGGGAATATTGCGCGAGCCGTGGATATGGCCACTTTCAAACTCAGCAGTGGTGCGCACATCGACCACTACCGCTTGATCGCTATTCATTAAGCGAACCAATTCAGCTGTGCCCAGGGTCTTACCGCTTTTGCGCTGCTCGGTGAACAAAAAGAAACCGATTAATGCGAATAACAATGAAATTAGTAGCCACTGTTCACTGACAAATATAAAAATATTCACGTCGTATTTTCCGTTGGTAAAATTATTTTTTAGGCGACTCGATGTAACTGGTCGAAGTCTTGAGTGTTCTGTTCAAACGCCTCTGCGGCGCGCAGTATACACAGGAATTTCAGCTTGAGCTAACACTGCAGCCCAGTGGTTAATTTGGCTTATAAATCGAAAGCAACCCTGTCACTGCCAGCGGTTCCAGATTGGCGTGCAGTCTTCCGGCAGTGGCGCCACATGACCCAGTGAGGCCCAGGGTTGGTTGAGACTATGAAAGTCCGATCCGCAGGAAGCTTCCAGTCCGCTGTCGCGGCAAAGTCGGGCCATATCACGAGTCACAGAAGGCACCTGACTGCCGGAAATAACTTCCATCGCCTCCCCCCCTGCAGCCTTAAAAGCGGTGATCAATTCAATTAATTTAGAGCGGGTCAATTTGTACTTGGTTGGGTGGGCCAGCACTGCTACCCCGCCGGCGTCGCGAATCCAATCAATCACCGTCTTGAGGTCCGCCCACTGATCTTTAACGTCACCGACTTTTCCTGCGCCCAGATAGCGTTTAAACGCCTGTTGGATATTGCTCACTGCGCCAATGGCCACCAGATGTTGGGCAAAGTGTGGTCGTCCTACTTGTGGGCCATTGGAAAATGACTTTGCCCCCTCTAAGCAGTCGGCGAATCCGAGACGGGCAAGTCTCTCGGCAATTATTTCTCCCCGGCCCTCGCGAGCCTTCGACTGCTTTGTCACCGCCTCGACAATCGAGTTGCTGTGGAGTTCTACATTGAGGCCAACTATATGTACCCCACGACGATTCCACTGGCTGGATAGTTCAATGCCGGGAATAATCCGCAGCCCGGGCTCGATATCTCCCAATGTGCTATAGGCCGCCAGAGTGTCGTGGTCGGTAATCGAGAGCATATCAATCTCCCGCTCGCGGGCGAGATTAATTAGCGCAGCTGGATCAAGCGTGCCGTCGGATGCGGTGGTATGGCAGTGGAAATCAATATTCATTTATACGCTGTGCTTAAAAATTTTGCGTATTGTAACAGGCTCGCTCCACGTATACTGAGCCTCATGATCGAACCAATCTCCGAATTTCAAATGCGCCAAGTTGAGGCGGCAACTGAGCGCTGTATTGAAAAAGCATCGCAGCTCTATGGACGCTGTTTCGATACTATCACCGTGGATTTTGACCTCAAAGGTAAGTGCGCAGGGATGTATCAGGTAAAGGGTCGCAGTCGACGTATTCGCTACAACCCCTGGCTGTTTGCAAAATATTTCGAAGATAGCCTCAATGATACGGTAATCCATGAGGTTGCCCATTATGTGGTCGATTGTCTCTACGGGCTGCGGCGGGTCAAACCCCACGGTGTTGAATGGAAGCGCGTGATGGTCGATCTGGGTGCCGAGCCCAAGGCGACCGGTAGTTATGATCTAACGGGCATTCCCGTGAGGCAGTACGCTAAATTCGCTTATAAATGCGGCTGCAGAACTCATCAGTTAACCAGTCTGCGGCATAAAAAAATCCTTAAACGCCGAGCCCAGTATCGCTGCCAATTCTGTCATGGTTTCCTCGTCGCCGATATTGCAGCCAGCGCATGAGCGAGTGGTTTGTCTATCTTATTCGGGCCACCGATCAGTCGATTTATACGGGGATTACTACTGATGTCGAGCGACGCTTTAATGAACATCTAAATGGCCGTGCTGGCGCCAAATACTTTCGTGGTCGCCGTCCAGAAGAGGTGGTGTTTGTTGAGGGTGGTCACGACCGCAGCAGCGCCAGTATTCGCGAGGCGCAAATCAAAAAGCTTTCCCGTAAGCATAAGCTTGATTTGATCAACGCTTAGAGTTTATCTTCTCTTTAATTGGTCTATACAGATAATTTTATCTTTTTAGAATAAATTGTTGTGGTTATGTTCCCTTCGATACCCTATATTGCTCGACAAATAGTCAAACGTTACATGAAAATATTCAAATTTTAATTGTCTATACAATTAATACGTATAGACATATTTAGGCGATATTTTATGAGTCAAACTAGCGACGTACTCCCTCGATATGCGCAAATCAAAAGCCATATTAAAACGCAGCTGGAATCTGGCCTGTGGCGGATCGGTGACCGTATTCCTTCAGAAACTCATTTATCGGAGGAATTTTCAGTCAGCCGTATGACCGCGCGCAGAGCTGTCCAGGAGTTGGCAGATGAAGGCCTACTGGCGCGTTCAGTGGGAGCTGGGACCTTTGTGATACAGCCGCCATCGCCCATTTCATCTGTGGAATTACCGGACTTCAATCAGCAGTTTAGTTTTAGCAACTCAGAGTACAGTAATCGTATTGTCACTCTGGAGACGATGCCAGCAGGACGGGATATTGCTGCACTGCTGGGGTTGGCCGAGGGCGAGCTAATCTATCACTCGGTGATTGTGCACTCAATCGCCTCAGTTCCGGCGCAGTGGGAAGAGAGCTTTGTCAGCCCCGAGCTGGTGCCAGTTTATCTCAAGCAAAACTATCAGAAGGTCAGTCCCCAAGCGTATATCAACTGGGTAATTGCACCCAGCCGAGTTGAGCATCAACTGCAGGCAATAATCGCCGATGTCATGATTGCCGGTGCCTTGGGACTGTCCACACTCAGTCCCTGTATTAAAATAAGCCGTCGCAGCTGGCATCAAGATCGCGTGATCAGTGTCAGTCGCTGCATTGCCTCTGGGGCCAGCTGTCGAATTGGTAATGAGCTGTTACTATAAAATCCCTTGAAATGACGTTAAATTGTCGCTAAAAATCGCCAAAAGAGTCTATCGTGAAAAAAATCGCTGTATTTGTTGATGTGCAAAATATTTATTACACGGTAAAAGAGCAGTTTGGCTGTTACTTTAATTACCGTGAGCTCTGGCGCCAGCTCGGTGAGCAGGGCGAGATTGTTCAGGCTACAGCCTATGCCATCGAGCGCAATGACGCCGGGCAGCGGGGCTTTCAACAAGTGCTTCGGGATATTGGATTCGAGGTTAAGCTAAAGCCGTTTATTCAGCGTAGCGATGGTTCGGCCAAGGGAGATTGGGATGTGGGAATCGCTATCGACATAATGGACTGTGCCGCAACGACTAATCCGCCTGAAGAGATCGTATTGTTATCAGGTGACGGGGATTTTGATCTGCTACTCGCTCGAGTGAGCCAGCGTTATGCGGTATCGACCAGTGTCTTCGGTGTCGCGGCGCTCACGGCAGCATCACTGATTGATGCCGCCGATCACTTTCAACCGATTCAGGCCAAACTTTTGCTTAAGTAATAATGCCGCCTTCGGAACCACCCTGGCCAGGCACCACGATTTTTGATGCCTCTTCGCGACGCATTTGTTCCATTTTTTGGTTAGCTTCTTCAACTGCGATCTGTGCCTTGCCGGCAAAATCACTCGCGGCTTCGCCGATGGTTTCACCATCCAACGTAAAGTTAAGCGGTATGGCACCCATCTGGGTCATCACCTGTGTCGAACCGAAAAATGTTATTGCGCGGTCTGGGTCATCGCTGCCATCAGCTTTCACTGGAATCATTTTGCGGATAAAGCCAATCTTTTGATCGGTAAAGCTCTCTTCGCGAAATAGGCCGTTGGGGTCCATGGTGTTGTTGCTTTGATTAGTCATATTGAATTCTTTTCGTAGGTTAAAAACACGCACACCCTAGCAGACATGCGTCAGCGGTAAAAGTTTGTCGGCCAATTAAGCCGGCAGCTTTTTCGAAATAGCGGCGGTGGCGACCAACATTAGGGATGAGAGCAACAGGCAGGCTGTCAGGCCAAACTGTTGGTAGACCAGCCCAGACAGCAGTGTGCCGACTAATCTGCCAGCAGCATTGCACATATAGTAAAAGCCTACATCCAGCGAAGTGCCGTCTTCCCGTGCATAGGCGACAATCAGGTAGGAATGAATCGACGAGTTGATGGCAAAGAATGCGCCAAAAATCATCAGTCCCGTCACCAGCACGACGGCCAGTAGGCTGGGGTCACTCCCTGCGGCATAGAGGGTGGCTCCAATTGCGGCCGGTATTAGGCAGAGTAGTACAGCCCACTTAAATGCTGTACTCCCCGAGGGGTGAGTAATATTCGTTTCCTTGTTGCCAGTGTTGGTAACTTTGGGGGCCAGTGTTTGCACCACACCGTAAGCCATTACCCAGGCAGCCATCATGCTGCCCACTTGCACATAGCTCCACTGCAGTTGGCTCTGCAAAAACACCGGCAGTGCCACAACAAACCAAATGTCCCGAGAGCCAAAGAGAAAAAATCGCGCCGCACTGAGTCGATTGACTGCGCTGCTTTTGGAAAACAGATGTTTGAGTGGCTGGGGCTTTTTGGCGATACCCATACTGCGGTCTAGCATTAGAATGCTGAGTATTAAAACGCCGCTTAAAGCAGTGGCCATTGTTGCCACAGCGCTTTGAAAGCCGACAGTGGCTAACAGCCAGCCACCGAGAAAAAAACCGACGCCTTTTAAGGCATTTTTCGATCCGGTTAGCAGGGCGATCCAGCGATAGAGCCGCCCTTGAGCGTCAGCTGGCACCAGAGATTTAATGCTCGCTTTGGCGCCCATCTTATTCAGATCTTTGCCAATCCCGGAAAGTGCTTGGGCGATCATCACATAGACCACATTAAGTATCGAACTGTCTACCATCAGCATGCTCAGAGCGACAATCTGCAGTGCCAGGCCTGCCTGCATCGTAATGGTTAAGCCGATAGTGGTTGCCAGCCAGCCGCCATATAAGTTAGTAATCACTCCGCACAATTCGTAAAGCACCAGTAGACCAGCTATTTCGATTGGGCTGTAACCGAGCTGATGAAAAAACAGCACCACCAGCATGCGCAGAGCGCCGTCACTGAGTGTAAAGGCCCAGTAACTCAGGGTCACTAAACCATATTGGGTGGCAGGCGCTTTAAGCTCAAAATTCATCGTTGCTTATCAGATTCTCAAAGTGGGTTATCGGCGCTGATTAATTATTCTAGTGTTCAATTGACGCCGCGACTTTGGCCGCTAACTCCATCATGCGATTAACGTAACCGATTTCATTGTCATACCAGACAAGTACTTTAACCTGAGAGTTGTTGATCACCATGGTGGACAAACCATCAACAATTCCCGAACGCTTATCGTTGGTATAGTCCGCCGAGACCAATGGTAATTCTGAGAACCCAAGAATGCCTTTTAAGCGTCCCTCGGCGGCATCGCGAAGTGCGTGGTTAACCTGATCAACGTTTACGTCACGGTTTAGCTCAAAAACACAGTCAGTTAATGAGCCATTGGCCAATGGCACTCTGACTGCCAAGCCATTAATGCGCCCCTTAAGTTCAGGAAAAATTTCAGTGATTGCGGTTGCTGAGCCGGTGCTGGTAGGTATCAGCGATAACCCGCTAGCTCTGGAGCGACGCAGATCGCTGTGATATTGATCGAGAATACTTTGAGTATTGGTGATGTCGTGGATGGTGGTGATTGCGGCATGCTTAATACCAAAGGTCTTTTGCAGTACATCGACCACTGGCGCCAGGCAATTAGTGGTGCAGGACGCGGCGGTGACTATGGCTTGATTGGTGTAGAGGTGGTCATTGACACCCATCACCAGGTTTAGCGTGCCATCTTTTACGGGTGCCGAGACCACCACTTTTTTAACGCCCTTGTCGAAATAGGGTGCCAGCGCTTGCTGAGACTTAAAGGTACCAGTGCATTCGATAACCATGTCCACGGCCGACCAGTCCGTGTCAGCGATGTTTGTGTTCTGGGTATAGCGCACCGTTTGGCCGTCAATACAGAGGTTCGCATCAGCGCCAGATTCTTCACTAGAGACGGCTTTATCCCAAGTGCCATGCACCGAATCATATTTCAGCAAATGGGCGGCTGCCGACGCATCACCGGCTATTTCGTTGATCTGCACGATCTGGTAATCATCGCGATGCCATGCGGCGCGAAGTGCCAAGCGGCCAATTCGGCCAAATCCGTTAATAGCAATTTTTATAGTCATGGACTTATATATCTCTCTTTAAAGTTGTGCGCGCAAACATCAATCAGGCTTCAGACCAGCTGTATTTTGTCGACACAGCGCACAGTATTTTGCATCAGCTACTCAATTGAGAACAGGGCATCATTAAATCTGCCAACCATTCGTGAGTAATCAACCGCAAAAGCGTTTCAAATGCACCTCCTAGTAACGGAACAGAAGCAAAGCGAAAAGCAAAAACAATGAACCGACACCCACAGATCCGGAAGGAACCGGTTAGATTATAAAGAGGATTTATGAATGAATGATTACAATTTTACTAGCTTATTAATGATTACTTGTGGCGCTCTTCTCGGTGTTTCAATTGGTATATTTGCCTACGGCTCAGATTTTTGGACCAGCACGGGAATAGGCTGTGCACTCGCCGCCTGTGTTGCGGTGAGCGAAATCTCTCCGATGTTTGATTGATCCAATCCCACCAAACCACACAGCTCCGTTATTAAGTTGTGCGGTGCTAGTTTTATCATCTCCTCCCATTCAGGCCACCTTTAACCAGTGGCCTTTTTTTTGGGAAGCTTTTTACTCAAAGCTTTTTACTAAAAGCGTTTTTTATTAAACGCTCTTAGTGGTTGTGTCCACCGGGGCCGTGAATATGGCCATGCTCGAGTTCTTCGGCTGTCGCTTCGCGAACATCGGCAATAGTGACATCAAAGTTGAGATCTTTGCCCGCCAGCGGATGGTTGCCGTCGACAGTAACAGTTTCGTCAGTCACCAGAGTTACTGTTACGGGAACAGCTCCGCCCTGACCGGTCTGAGCTTCAAACTGCATGCCCACTTCAATGCTATCAACGCCCTGAAAAGAGCTGCGCGGTACTTCTTGAATCAATTCTTTTTGAACCGGTCCATAACCTTCTTCAGCAGAGACTTCGACAACCATTTGGTCGCCAACTGACTTACCTGTCAGGGCTTTTTCTAGACCTGGAATAATATTGCCAGCGCCGTGCAGATAGGCCAACGGATCCTGTCCTGCAGAGCTATCAATTTCCTGGCCCTGGTTATCGGTTAATCGGTAGTGAAAGCTTACTGCGCTGTTTTCTGTAATGGTCATGGTCGAATCCTGGTAGCTTAGAAAAAGACGTCATTATGCGCGAACGAATTTTAAATATCGACTCTCGAATGCTCGGCAAATCTAGGTTGTAAATCCAAAAGATCGGGATACACTTTGTCTCTGTCATATTTGTGTCATGTTGGGGCCATTAAATGAGACGTTCAAAATGAATGATAAGGTTGAAATAATGCCCAAGCATAGAATTCTCATCGTCGATGATGAGGCGGCGATTCGAGATATGCTATCTATCGCATTGGAGGCTGCTGGCTTCAATGTTTTACAAGCGGATAACGCACAGCAGGCTCACGCGAGCATAATCGACAATCAGCCGGACTTAGTGCTGCTCGATTGGATGATGCCGGGGACCACCGGTTTAGAGCTACTGCGCCGTTTAAAGCGCGATGAACTGACGGCAAAAACACCCATCATTATGCTCACCGCCAAGGCCGAGGAAGATAGCAAAATTGCTGGTCTGGATTCCGGGGCAGATGACTATATTCCCAAGCCATTTTCACCGCGAGAGCTGATTTCCCGGGTCAATGCCGTATTGCGCCGTATTGGCCGTGAAGCGCTAAAGGAGCCAATATCCATTGGCGAACTGATTTTCGATCCCCTCGGCCACCGCGTCAGTATCGCCGGAGAGCCGATTAATTTAGGTCCCACCGAGTACCGCCTGCTGCAATTCTTCCTCACTCACCAAGAGCGCGTCTATTCTCGGGGACAGATTCTCGATTATGTTTGGGGGGGCAATGTCTATCTCGATGAGCGCACTGTAGATGTGCATATTCGCCGGTTACGCAAGGCGATTTCAGTTGCAGGCCATGAAAACTATGTGCAGACTGTCCGCGGCGCTGGTTACAGATTCTCAGCTCAAGTGAGTAACGCTTAACACACCATTATTGAAACGAGCGATTAATAAAGGGTACAGATTCATTGCGACCAGGAATGAACAGAGAAATATGGCGTGTAGTGCTTATCAGCCTATTTTCGGTGATTTTTGGTTTTGGCCTTGGCGCTCCTTTTGAAACCCTTGTTGCTGGCCTAGTCGCCTACAGTTTTTGGACCTTCAGTATTATCTCTCAGCTGTTTAGCTGGATCGACAAAGGTATGCGTGGCTTTCCGCCGGACACAGACGGTGTCTGGGGCGAAATCAGTGACACCCTTAATCGTCAGCGTCGCCGTCACCGTCGCACCCAAGAGCGAATGCGCCGCACTATTAATCGCATCACCCGCTTAACCGGGGCTCTGGAAGAGGGCATTGTGGTTCTGCGCAGTGACCTGACCATCGACTGGTGGAATAGTTCAGCTGCGGGCCTGCTGGCACTGCGCTCCAATGATCGCGGCACCGCCGTCACCAATCTGATTCGCGAGCCTGAGTTCGTCAGCTATATCAGTCAAAAAGAATTCGACGGTTCATTAAAGCTCTCTTCGATTAATCCCTCAGATCCCATACTCCAAGTCTCTGCTTCATTTTTTGGCGCCGATGAAATTGTCTTGGTGGTCACCGACATCACTCGTGTCACTAACTTAGAGCAGTTGCGCAAAGAATTTGTTGGCAATGTCTCCCACGAATTGCGCACTCCGCTCACGGTAATGCGCGGGTATCTCGAAACCCTGCAGGATATGCCCGGCAATAGTCAGATGGTCGACAAAGCTTTCACCCAGATGTCCGATCAAGTGGTGAGGATGGAAGCCTTGGCTAACGATTTGATTCTTATTTCCCGTTTAGAGTCCGATGACCATGCGCCAGCGGTTGAGACGGTTAATCTCCACCAGCTGCTACAAAGCATTGTCATTGAGGCGGAACTGCTCAGTGAGGGTAAGCACTTACTTTCTTTGGACTGCGAAGAAGACTGTAGTATTAATACGGATGCCACTGATCTTCGCAGTGTGCTGGGTAATATTGTTTTTAACGCCGTGCGGCACAATCCGGAGGGTGCTGATATAGCAATAAAAGTCACCCGCTATAACAGCTATATCAATGTCTCGGTCAAGGACAGTGGCAAAGGTATAGATCCGATGGAAATTCCCCGCCTCACTGAGCGTTTCTATCGCGGCGACAGCAGCCGTAACTCGGATACTGGTGGCACCGGTCTAGGCTTGGCGATCGTCAAACATGCCCTAGGGCGCTGTGATGGTAGGCTGACAATCAATAGCCGCCTCGGGCAGGGTGCAGAATTTGTCTGTCGTTTTCCCCTTGTTCCATGAATCTAGGCCTCCCAAAAAGCTAGTCAGTCCAAAGCGTTAAATTACTCCTACGCTTATCCTAAACTCGCCATATTCAAAATCCAGCCAATTAGAAGCACCTGAGGTAGAGTAATCAAAGGCAGGAAAAGGGCGATTTTCCAAGATTTGGTCACATCTCGCAGTACCATAATTTCGGTGTAATCCGTGGCTACACCGGCCATCAGAAAGGTAAAACTATTGCCCGGCGCAGCGGCCCGGGTCAGCAGATCTGCGGCAATCGGGGTTGAGCCTTCAGAGCAGACTTCAATAATGGTGGCCGCAAGCAGCGTGAGCATCAGGCCGGCCACTGTTGGGCCAAAATAATCCTGGTATAAGTCCAATGGCACCATGGCGCGAATCAGTACCGCGAGAACAATGCCAAACAGCAACCAGCGAAAGACCATGCGTGAGTCGCGGATGCCGTCGATCAACAGACTGCCGAAAGCGCGTGGCGTGTATTCCGCGGTTTTGATTAATCTGACAATTCCGGGCCACAGTGACAGCATGTTGACTGTTGGGGTTTCAATCTTATGGGGATTTGGCGGTAATTTACCTCTGGCGACTAAGCCATCAAAAAAGATTCCGGTGACTATGCCGATCACCATAGACAGAGCAATAAACAGTAGCGTCCACTGCCAGCCGATCAAGCTAATCATAATGATAGTGAGTGACAGAGAATTCCAAGGGCTGGCGATCAGGAAGGCCATTAGTTGGCCGATGCTGGCACCGCGCTCATAGAGCTTGGCACCGATCATCAGAATGCCATGGCTACAGAGGTCCAGGGCAACGCCAGCCAAGGTGGCACGGAGAATGCCTTTGACGGTGCCGCCCTGGCCCAGAGCCGACATCACCAGTTCCCGAGGGATGCGCTCGAGCAGGCCGACAAACACCACTGCTGCCACCAGCCCCAGCCACATTTTGTTCACCAACTCGAAAATCCCCTCGCTCATAGTGGCCAGCCAAAGAGGCATATCCACCCTCTCAGGCAGCAGCCAAAAAAGTAAGTAACCTATTACTACTGTTATACCCGAGCACCAGAGAAGGTAGTCGGGGCGAGACTTGGCAGCTGGACTATCTGATGGGCAGCAATCACTCATGATTTTTCTCCGCCAGAGAATCAATAATGGCGCAATCAGGCGACTCATCAGCGGCGCAGTGACTGAGTAGATTGCTCAGTAGCCCATGCATAGAGGTGAGGTCCTTGATTTGCTCCTCCACTTGCCGTTGGCGCTGAATAACCAGTTGATGCACTTCCGCACTGCGGCGGTTAGGGTCGCGCCAGAGTTGAAGTAGCTGGCGGCACTCGTGGAGGGTAAAACCAAACTGACGGGACTGACGGAGAAATATGAGTTCGGCTACTGCTGTTTTTGAGTAGTCGCGGTACCCATTTTCCAATCGCTGTGGCGAGGCCAGAATACCCTCGGCTTCGTAGTAGCGAATGGATTTGACTGGCACATCGCTAAGGTTGGCAAGCTCTCCAATTTTCATATTTCTGCTCCACGCTTATATCAAGTGTAGAGAACTATAGACCTTCCAGTTGGTGGAAGGTCAAGGGATGCCGATAAAGGTAGTGGGGGGGCCCTATACCAGGGTTTTAAATCTTAAGTTTAGCTCGCGCAGCGGGCCTATTTGTTACAAGCTATTTATTACAAGCAGTCTAATCCGCGCAGCGGAAGCTGTAGTGCAAATAGTAATCCCCTTCCCGCCGTCCGTCAGCTTCAGTCCACTGTGATTCTACCGCCCACCCCTTGGCACAGTAATGGGCCATCTCAATATGCAGGCGCTGGATGGCAATAGTCACCGACTCCTCAAACTTTGCGTTGGGTCGCAGGGAATAGCTCTGTCGAGCGGCAAAGGATTTCCCTGAGCTGTGATTCATTGAGCCCGGCGCGGCGACCGGTCGCTCGGCCATGCCAGAGATAGGGTTAACAGTGCCATCACCGTAGAGCTCTGTGGTTGCAGCACTGACCGATTTTTTGGTGCTTTGCTTAGCTTTTGACTGTTTCTCGCAGTCAATAATTCGGTCCATAAAATTCGGTGAGTCGGCGTCATCTGTATCAAAGTCGCAGGCGCCAAATACATTGGCGCACAGCAGTAAGCTGGTTGCGCAGATAAGTTTGGCAGTGCTTATAGTGATGCTCATTTCGATAGTCTCAGTGAGTAAATTAATCGAACAGGCATTTTAGCCCGAGTTGGTTGCTTTAGTTAGCTTTCGTTAACTGTAAAAAAAGGTGAATCCCCGAAGAGATCCACCTTTTAATCTGGCTTTTAGCTTTCCCAGTGGTACTTAGAACTTATGTTCCATACCCAATCCATAGGCAGTGGCTTCACTGTCGGCTTCACCCACTGAAGAGTCAGTGTTGTCAGTGTAAAACACATAGAGCTTCGTGCCTTTGGCCAGCTTGTAATCAGCACCCAGTGAAAGTGAGTCTTCTTTATCGCCGTCTGCATCATCTTCGATTGAACCGTACTGAGCTTTCAACGTGGTTTTCTTGTCGAGCTTGTAGGCAGCGCTAACAAAGTATCCAGACTCATCCTTGGTGCCCAGGTTGTCTTCGTTCTGCTGGTACATAACCCCAAGCTTTAGAGCATCGAGTTTGTACTGAGCAACAATGCGCAAAAGATCTTGGCTATCCACATCTTGGTCGCCGGCAACAGCTACATAGAGATTGTCTTTGCTGTAGCTAACAGAGTAAGAAATGCCGTCGGTCAGGCCAGTGTCGTCATTGCCATCGCCGTCAACATCTGCGCCTTCGCCCGGTATCATGGCAACAGTAGTGGCGAAGCCATTGATATTGGGAGAGGTGTAGGCAATGATATTAGAAACACGGTTCTCGCCTTCAAAGGTATGCTTGATATCACCTTCTAGGTCATTGAACAGATCAATTTTATTCTGTGCCAGCTTGGTCGGTGTGTCGTGCTTACCTGCCCATACAGTACCAAAGCCACCTCTGATGCCAGCCATAATGTTGCGCTGGGTAAAGGTCTGACCATTTTTTGCATCACCATCATCTACCGCAATCTCGAACTCTGCTTTGTATACAGCATAAAGTCCGTCGGCAATCTCAGTCTTACCTTTAACACCGAGGCGCGATGCATTGCTGTTGAGTTTCCATTGGTCAGTCGAACCATTGTCGGTATTCACTACCGAGATATTCACTTTACCGTATATCGTGCTGTCGATTGGGCCGTCGGCGAAGCCATAGGAGGCCAAGCTTAAGGTAGAGGCCACTGCGGCAGAAAGAAGTACCTTGTTCATACAAAATCCCCAAAAAATTAAATTACTACTCAGTTAATAAGCTAACCATTCAGCTGCTTTGTGACAGCAGGGTGACAACTCTATGTCTAAAATATGACATTATTGTGACAGTCATAAAATAGACATAAAAACTTCATAAATCGCCTCTTAGGCACTTTTGTCATATTTCTGTCACATAAACTCAATAGTCTAGCCGGGCAAGCAAAAATTGATTAACTAGCAGCACAGCCTGTGCTCTATTGTGGAGAGAAATATGAACAAGCGTACTAATCTTTTCGCCATATTATTGGCAGCAGCATCAGTGGCAGCAGCATCTTCTGCCCTAGCTCGAGACAGCATCGAAGTTGTAGGTTCTTCTACTGTCTATCCTTTTTCTACCGTGGTCGCTGAGCGCTACGGCCGATCCAGTGGTAAGCCTACTCCAAAGATTGAGTCCACAGGTTCTGGTGGTGGTATGAAATTGTTTTGTTCTGGTGTTGGTACTAACTACCCAGATATCACTAACTCTTCGCGTCGTATGAAAGCCTCTGAGTTTAAAAAGTGCCAGACCAATGGCGTAAAAGACGTTATCGAAGTCCATATTGGCTATGACGGCATTGTTATTGCTAACTCGATAAAGGTTGCGCCTATGAAGCTGACGCGCAAGGATATCTTTTTGGCACTGGCTGCCAAGGTACCGGGCGCTGTTGATGGAGAGTTGATCGAGAATCCATACAAAACCTGGAAGGATGTTAATCCGGCACTACCTGCCACCGCTATAGAAGTTATGGGTCCCCCGCCTACTTCTGGCACTCGCGATGCATTTGCCGAGTTGGGTCTGGAAGGCGGCTGTAAGAAAATCGATTGGATTAACGCGCTAAAGAAAACCGATAAACATGCCTTTAAAGAAGTGTGTCATACGATTCGTGAAGATGGCGTCTATATTGAAGCCGGTGAAAATGACAATCTGATCGTGCAAAAGCTTGAGGCTAACCCAGCCGCGCTGGGCGTGTTCGGCTTTAGCTTCCTCGATCAGAACGCTGACAAAGTTCAGGGGTCACTTATTGAGTCTGTAGAGCCAACCTTCGAGTCTATTGCCGACAAGTCTTACCCAATTTCACGTCCATTGTACTTCTATGTGAAGAAAGCCCACGTCGGTGTTGTGCCTGGTATACAAGGCTATCTGAACGAGTTCACTAGTGAAAAAGCTTGGGGTGAAGAGGGTTATCTTGCGGAGAAAGGCATGATTCCATTGCCTATCAAAGAACGCCGAGCAATGGCCGAAAACACCCGAGGTCTGGTGCCTATGACTGGCAAAGAAGGATTGAAATAAGTCCCAGAAGTTGTCACAGTACGGCCCGGCCAATTAGGCTGGGCTGTTTTTTTATCTGACGAGATTGTGCCAGTAATATGCAAGCGACAAATATTCTTATATTGATACTCGGGTTAGGTCTCTTTGCCTTTTACCTGGGTCGTGGCCGTTCATTGGCCCTAGCCAAACCCCTGGGCGGAATCCGCCATATTCATTCGCTGCCATCTTATTATGGCGCCCATGTGGCTCTCTGGTGCGCATTGCCGTCACTGCTGCTGCTCGGCCTGTGGATGATCTTTGATGGTCCATTGATTAACAGTATTGTACTTAAGTCTCTGGCAGCCGGAGGCATGGTGGTAGAGAGCAGCGGCGAAAGTTTGCTGATGAATAAGATCACCAATCTTGCTCAGGGCGTATTGCCGCGCAAAAGTGCAGATCCCGAACTGGTTGCTGCCGCCGACCTAATGCTCCGACTTGAAGTGATATCGCGCTGGTCTTTAACCGCGCTGATGATGACCCTGTCGCTGATTGGATTTGGCTGGAGTTGGTCGCGTATTTCCTCAAGTTTTCGGGCTCGCCCCCGGGTTGAAAAGGTTATGGAGAAACTGCTCCTGGCCTGTGCCTGTGTGGCCATTTTTACCACTCTGGGGATTGTTCTTTCAGTACTGTTTGAATCTATTCAATTCTTTAGATCCGTGCCCATAGATGACTTTGTTTTCGGCCTTGATTGGAGCCCGCAAACGGCGATCCGCGAAGACCAGGTGGGTTCCTCCGGCAGCTTTGGTGCGGTGCCACTATTTGTCGGTACTCTTTTGATCTCAGCCGTGGCCATGTGTATAGCTGTACCGGTTGGCCTGATGTCGGCAATCTATCTTGCCGAATACGCCAGCCAGTCGGTGCGCGGTTTTGCCAAGCCGGCGCTGGAAGTACTCGCAGGTATTCCAACCGTGGTTTACGGTTTCTTTGCCGCTCTCACTGTGGCCCCATTTTTACGTGACCTTGGTGCTAGCTTTGGCCTTTCTGTCTCCTCTGAAAGTGCGCTGGCCGCTGGCGGTGTGATGGGGGTGATGATTATTCCCTTTATCTCTTCCCTGGCCGACGACGTAATTACTGCCGTGCCCCAGTCCATGCGTGATGGTTCGCTGGCGATGGGCGCAACCAAATCTGAAACCGTGCGCAATGTGATTATTCCCGCCGCACTGCCGGGTATTGTCGGCGGCATTATGCTCGCCGTATCTCGCGCTATTGGTGAAACCATGATTGTAGTGATGGCCGCCGGTATGGCTGCCAAGCTGACTGCCAACCCTCTGGACTCAGTGACTACAGTCACAGTGCAGATCGTCACCCTGCTAACCGGCGATCAGGAATTTGATAGCCCCAAGACATTGGCCGCCTTTGCCCTGGGTTTGATGCTGTTTGTGGTCACCTTAATGCTAAATATCTTTGCCCTACAGATTGTTAAGAAATATCGAGAGCAATATGAATAAGCCAGTAAATACGCCTGTAAACAATCTAGAAAAAATCAGAAAGTCCCTCAGCCGACGCAATCGTTCAGAGCGGCTTTTCCGCTGGTATGGCCGTCTCGCCATCTTTATTGGTCTGGCCGCTGTCACCGTATTGTTTACCGATATTGTCAGCAAAGGTCACGGCGCCTTCCGCATTGCTTATCTGCAATTGGAAGTGGGATACGATCAGGATTTGATTGGCGTGGATAACCTGACTGACCCAGAGCAGCTTATTTTGGGCAACTGGCAGGCGGTTCCCAAGCAGGCGCTGCGTCAGCAGTTTCCGGATGTAGCCGGGCGCAGTGATAAGCGCAAACTCTATGGCCTAGTGAGTAACGGATCCGGCTTTGATCTAAAAGACCGGCTGCTCGCTAACCCATTGTTATTGGGTACTCGTGAAACCGTCTGGGTACTGGCCGATGACGATATAGACACCTACTACAAGTCCTGGCTCGATGGCGAACCCTATGCCGCGCGACTCTCTGACAAGCAGGTGAAGTGGATTGGCGAACTCCACGATCAGGGCAAGATTCGACTGCAATTTAACAGTAACCTATTTACCCGGGGTGACTCGCGAGAGCCAGAACAGGCGGGTATTCGCGGTGCTGTCATGGGATCTCTATTTACTTTATTACTGACTCTGATGCTGTCTTTCCCTGTTGGTGTAGCAGCGGCAATCTATCTTGAAGAGTTCGCGCCGAAAAATGGTTGGACTGATTTCATCGAAGTGAACATTAACAATCTAGCCGCGGTGCCATCAATTATTTTTGGTCTGCTGGGTCTGGCGATCTTTATTAACTTTTTCCATGTGCCGCGATCGGTTCCCATAGTCGGTGGTCTGGTGCTGACCCTGATGACTTTACCAACGATTATTATTACCAGCCGCGCGGCGATTAAATCAGTGCCGCCGTCGATACGCGAAGCGGCTCTGGGTATGGGCGCATCAAAATATCAGATGGTTATGCACCATGTGCTGCCCCTGGCCTTACCCGGCATGTTAACCGGTGCGATTATCGGTATGGCTCAGGCCCTGGGTGAATCGGCGCCACTGCTAATGATCGGCATGGTCGCCTTTATTGTCGATATTCCCGCTGGCTTTAATGATCCGGCAACGGTTCTGCCAGTGCAGATCTTTCTTTGGGCTGACAGTCCAGAGCGCGCCTTTATCGAAAAAACCTCCGCTGCCATTATGGTGCTGCTGAGCTTTTTAATTGTTATGAATACATCCGCCGTGTGGCTGCGCAAGCGCCTCGAACGTCGCTGGTAGAAAGGAAAAACTATGAATGCAACTGACCCTGCAATGGGCGCCAAGGCCGAAGTAAAACAGAATCTTGAAGTGGCGGATAATCAGGTCACCGTGGGCAGCTGTTTTACCGATGCGCCAAAGATGACCATGCGCAACGTCAACGTCTTTTACGATGACAAGCAGGCGATTCACAATGTCAGTGTCGATATTGCCAAGAATGAAGTGATTGCAATGATTGGTCCATCGGGCTGCGGCAAGTCGACTTTTTTGCGCTCGCTTAATCGTATGAACGATACGGTTGAAAGCTGCCGAGTCGAAGGTGAAATTTGCATGGATGGTGAAAACCTCTATGCCCCCAAGCTGGATGTTGTGGAGTTGCGCGCCCGAGTAGGAATGGTTTTTCAAAAGCCTAACCCCTTTCCAAAGTCGATCTATGACAATGTCGCCTACGGCCCCAAGATTCACGGTTTGGCCGATACTAGAGTTGACCTCGACGAGATCGTTGAAAACAGCCTGCGCAAAGCCAGTCTCTGGGAAGAAGTAAAAGAGCGGTTGCATCAGTCGGGCACCGGTTTATCCGGCGGTCAGCAACAGCGACTCTGTATTGCTAGAGCCATTGCTGTGAGTCCCGAAGTGATTTTGATGGATGAGCCTTGCTCAGCACTGGATCCTATTGCCACGGCAAAAATTGAGGAACTGATCGAAGAGCTGAGCCAAAACTTTACCATTGCCATTGTGACGCACTCCATGCAGCAGGCAGCTCGGGTTTCACATCGCACGGCTTACTTTCACTTAGGCCGCTTGATTGAAGTGAATCCCACAGAGCAGGTCTTTACCATGCCAGAGCATGAGCTCACAGAAGCCTACATCACCGGTCGCTTTGGTTAAGTGATTAAGTGTTTAAGTGATTGAGCGGGCCGAATTTAATCGGCTAAAAGCCATATTAGTTAGGTAGCCAAAGAGGCTAAGCGGAGAAGACAATGGACAAGATGACGTTCGAAAACCATTACATGAAGCAGTTCGATGAAGAGCTCGAAGAGATTCGCACTCGCCTGATGGAAATGGGTGGCAAGGTTGAGCAGCAGCTGCAAAATGCGATTCGCGCGATTGGCGAAGCCGACAGTAAGCTCGCCGAAGAAGTTATTAAAGAAGAACAGCTAGTCGATAATATGGAAGTTGATATAGACGAGGCCTGTATTCTTATTATTGCCCGCCGCCAGCCCGCGGCCAGCGACCTGCGCCTGGTAATGATGGTCACTAAAGCGGTCAATGATCTCGAGCGGATCGGCGACGAAGCGAAAAAGATTGCCAACCATGCACTTATTCTTGCCAATGAGAGCGGCTCGTCAAAGGGTTACACCGAAGTCCGCCATCTTGGCCAGTCGGTTATCAGCATGCTCAGCAATGCTCTCGATGCCTTCGCGCGCTTTGATGTGGATGCGGCTATGCGCACTATTGAAGAAGATAAGCAGATCGATCAGGAGTACAAGACCGCCCTGCGTGAATTGGCGACTTATATGATGGAAGATCCTCGTAGCATTAGTCGAGTGATGAATGTTCTTTGGGTGGTTCGCTCTCTAGAGCGGATTGGCGATCACGCTAAAAATCTCTGTGAGCAGATTGTCTTTGTTGTAAAAGGTAAAGATATCCGCCATCAGAAGTAGGGCGCTGTCACTCGCATTTTAATGAGTTCTATAGCGGAAGTTTTGACTTCCGCTTTTTTTATTTTTTCCTGCTGTTTTTTTAATCTCTTTGTCTAAGCTTTTTATTCAGGCCCTTCATCCGGGCTCTTCATTCAGATCCTTCATCTAGAGAAAGAGTCTGCTGTCATTAAACTGTCATTTAATATTCATTTAAACGTCATCAAGCACTGTTAAATTTTCTCCCGATCTAAATCTTAATACAAAATTTTTCGGGAGTTTCCAATGTCTATAAACAAACTAATTCTTTCCAGTGCGGTTGCACTAGCTCTAACTGGTTGTGGCGGCGGTGATATCAATATCGCGCCGGCTAACTCGACATCCATTGGCGACACAGTCACCAATGTTACCAACGAAGGTAGCACCAACGCAGATGTTAGCTGCGCCTCTTACACTCTGGCCGGCACTGTCTCTCAGGGCTCATTCGACGGCACTAACTGTATCTACTCAAAGGGTTTTGTGGATATTGATAACCCACTGACCTTTGACTTAGCCGTACCTAATATCGGCACCGGCGTACACGTATTTGAAGGCAGCCTGGTTGTAGGTCAAAACTACTCATCAGATGCTGATCTGGCAACTGCTGGACTCTCTGAAGGCGGCGATGGCCCGGTATTAACAATTGCGGCGGGCACAACCTTGGCCTTCCGTAGTGCTGACGACTTTATGGTGGTTAACCGCGGTTCACAGATGCGCGCTAATGGAACTGCCACAGCCCCAATTACGCTTACCTCACAAACTGACGCTGTCTTCGGCACTGTAGGCGCAGAAGATGTTGGCGAGTGGGGCGGTCTGGTTATTAACGGCTTCGGTGTGACCAATAAATGTGCTTACACTGGCACTTACCCAGCTGTCGCCACAAGCGATTGTCATGTTGCATCCGAAGGTAAAGCAGATGTTGGCGAGAGCCACTATGGCGGTGATAACAATGCCGATAACTCTGGGGTACTAAAGTATCTGATCGTCAAGCACACCGGTGCTGAAGTAGCGCCAGGCAACGAGCTCAATGGAATAGCGTTTAATGCGGTCGGTAACGGTACGCTAATTGAAAATCTTGAAGTCTACAGCGTCTACGACGACGGCATTGAGTTCTTTGGTGGTGCAGTTGATATCACTAACTACGTGGCTATGTATGTGCGTGATGATGCTATAGATATAGATGAAGGCTATCGTGGAACCATTACTAATGCCCTGGTTATTCAGTCAGAGACTGATGGTAACCGCTGCGTTGAATCTGATGGTATCGGAAGCTACTCGAGCAAAGATCAAACAAGTATCGATGATTTTATCGCTCGTGGTTTGAATTCTCAGGCAACAATTAAAAACCTTACGTGCATTATCTCGGCCAACCAGTCTGGTACCCATGAAGAAGGCCAGGGCCTGCGTATTCGTGAAGCCCATTTCCCAACCATTCAAAACGCTATTGTCACTGCATCCTATGGTGCTGACGAATTGCTCGGCGATACAGACCACAACTGGTGCTTCCGCCTCGACAATGAAGGTCAGCAAGCAGCACAGGACGGAAATCTAGTCGTCGCCTCTTCAATTCTTGCCTGCCAGGATCTGACTAAAGGCAACAGTCTGCCAAATGGCACCTCGACTGCTGACTGGTTAACGACCTCGGGCAACTTGCTCTACCAAACAGCTGAAGCTGGCGACGACCCAACCGCTGCTAGCAATGCTGATCTGGTTATTCTCAATGGCTTCTACTCAGTTCCAGTAGCCGATATGGTTGTGGGTACAGAGAGTATTCCGACACCGGTTGATTCATCCATTATCGGTGCAGTTTCAGCTGACAACGATTGGACTGCTGGCTGGACTTATGGGTTACATGAAGGCAGCCGCGCTCAGCCATTATGGTTCGAGTGAGAGCTGAAAAATAACTAGGCTGTTTATCCAAGGGTGCCGAGATGCGGTGCCCTTTTCAGCTTCAGCTAGTTTTCAGTTTAGAGACTTTTGGTACCCAAGGTTTTCAATCCCTAGTGCTTTTAATCTCTAATGCTTTCAATCTCTAATTCTATCAATCGCACATGCTATAGGTTCAGACATGACATATAAAATTAAACTACTCAGCGCACAGATCATCGCCGCCAGCCTCTTGGGCATGAGCGGATCGGTATTTGCGCAAATGAAAAGTATTGCCGATGAGCCAGTGCTCGAAGAAGTAATCACTTTTGCCAAACTGAAAAGCGCCGCTGATGATGTCATCGTCGAACGCCTTGAAAGCGATGTGGTCGCCGACATTATTGATGCCGAAACCATTGGCCGTATTGGCGACTCGACTGTCGCATCGGCGCTGCGACGAGTGCCTGGCGTCACTCTGGTGGATGACAAATTTGTATTTATTCGTGGACTCGGTGAACGCTATTCCAACTCATTATTAAATGGTGCGGTGATTCCATCACCGGACTTAACCCGAAATGTGATTCCCCTGGATATTTTCCCAACGTCAATTTTGAAATCCATCGCAGTGAAAAAAAGTTACTCCGCAGAAATGCCAGCAGCCTTTAGTGGCGGTCTAATTGATATTCGTACACGCAGCATTCCAGACCAGTTTATGTTCACTGTAGAAGTGGGCTACAAACAAAATATTGATTCTCGCGGCGATGTGCTTTCATACCGCGGGGGTAGCGATGACAGTCTGGGAACAGACGATGGCACACGCAGCCTGTCAGGCGAACTAATCTCTGCGGTCAATATGTATGGCGGTTCACTGAGCCCTATCGATATTCTCAACCGCATTAACCTTGGTGACGGCACTAAAACTTTAGCCGATGCTGAAGCGATCAATCGAAACTTAGCCCTGCACCTAAATCGCAATGTCGATATCAGCGAGCAGTCAGACGATTTAAGTGGCAGCATCGAAAGCAATATTGGTAATAATTTTTATTTAGATAACGGTATGGAAGTGGGCTTTATGCTTGGCGGAGTCTACGGCAGTGAGTGGGCCAATAAAGATTCGATCGATCGGTCATATGGCGACCCAGAAGATATTTTTGCTGCTAAAAAAGAGTCGACTTACAGCGTTAATATGACCGGTAATGCGAGCTTCGGCTGGCGCTGGTATGACGATCACCGCATCGAGACCACTAGTATATTTTTACGCAATACTGACGATAAAGCCTCGATTACCGATAGCCATACCTCCAGCTTTCCCCTCAGTGATGGCCAGGGTTTTCGTCAGTATAAAACCCGCTTTGAAGAGCGTAATTTGACGGTCAATCAAATCCGTGGCTTTCATCGTTTTGGCGGTATCACCAGGGATTTAATTGGCTTCGAAAAGTTCGATTGGCTGGATGAATTGACCTTCGATTGGTTCTACTCTGACGCAATGTCGCGCACAGATATTCCCAATCAAACCAATATTCTTTTCAAGACCGCAGTTGATTCGGATAGCGCAGAGGTGAGCGCGCAGAACCTCCAAGCTTCGGCCTCGGCAGCTGATTTTCGTTTCACCGATCTCAATGATGATGTCGAGAGCTATGGTTATGATTTCAAGTTGCCACTGATGATGTCCTTTGGCGATCTGACTTTGACTGGCGGCTATCGCTACTCACAGAAAACCCGCAGCTATGAGCAGTTACAGTTCGGCTTGGGAACAGATGACACCGCCGTTGCCCAAAGCGCAATCGGGACAGTGTCGGAGATTTTCAGTGATGCCAATATTGTCGATGCAGACAACGGTTTTAATGTTGCTGTGATCGGCAGCAATGGCGAAAGCTACTTGGCAGCCCTGACTAACACCTCGGCCTACGGCACCATTGACCTGCTCTATGACGAGACCTGGAGATTGATGCTTGGAGCCCGTTGGGAAGACTACAACCAAGTGGGTATCCCCTGGAATCCGTTGAAATTTGAAGGTTGCCAGATCAGCTGTAATGAAACTACTCTAATGAATTCTGTGTTTAAAGAAGATGATTTTTATCCCTCTGTTTCTGTCACTTACATCAAGCCAGATTTCTGGGCTGAAGATTTTCAGTTGCGCTTTGGCTACAGTGAAACTTTGGTGCGTCCAGATCTGCGTGAAATTACACCCTCGAGTTATTTGGATCCGATCACCGGTGCTCGTGTCAGTGGCAATGCTAATGTGATACCCGCTACGGTAACCAATTATGATCTGCGTGCTGAGTGGTTCTTCTCCGATGGCGACAACTTTACTGCGTCGCTGTTCTACAAGGATATCCAGAACCCAGTTGAGTTCTTTGAAGCTGCCGCATTTGAAGAAGCCCTGGCGACAGAAATTGTCAATGCTGAAAGCTCGACAGTTTATGGTTTAGAACTTGAATGGTTAAAGGGCTTAGGCTTTATAAGCAGTGATTTTGAGTCACTGTTTGTCGCCGGTAATATGACGGTACTCGACTCCGAATTAACAGCGGGAGAGTTTGCCGATGCGCCAACTAATGCTACTCGACCAATGGCAGGTGCCTCTGATTATGCGCTTAACTTTCAGTTGGGTTACGACTCTGAAGATGGCAAACACAGTGCCATGCTGATCTATAACGTATTTGGTGAACGACTTTATTTTGCCGGGCGCAACGGTTCACCGGATGCCTATGAACAGCCGTTTAACTCATTGGATGCGACTTATTTTTTCTATCCTACAGAACAGTTTACGGTGAAGTTTAAACTTAAAAACTTGCTCGATGAAAAAATTGAGATTACCCAAAATGCAGTAGTCACTCACGAAGAGCAGCCGGGAACCATGGTGGCACTTGATGTGAAGTGGAGCTTTTAAAATATCTAACTCATGAATAAAAATCATCAAACGCAAAAAGGCTCCTTAATCGGAGCCTTTTTTACTGTTACTGTTTCGAACTATGTAGTCAATATGACCAAATAGTGCTCTTAGGCCTTGGCGCTCGGGCGAGCATTAATCTTGTCGAACCAGCGCTGCAGGTTTACACAGTCTTCTGGAATTTACTTTTTGATCCAGCGGGGAAAGCCTATGGTCGTAAATGCGGTGATGTCGGCAATCGAGAAATAGTCGCCAAAAATTAATTCGCTGTTGGCAAAGTGGGCGTCCAAATCACGGAATAAATGATCGGCACGCAACATTCCGCGTTCAGCTAAGCAAGGAATTTGATCATAGGCATTCGGCCCGGCAATAGCTCGACCTTCAAACATCGGATTGGAGTTTCTAAAGCCTTTTATTTAGTTCTTTATCTATTGCTACAGCAGAAGTTTCGACTTCTGAATGATATTCCTGGGCGGCTAGTTTAGCCAATCACTTCTCTTTTCCTTTTCATCAACATTTTTATCAGCTCCTTTCTAGCCCCCACTGTCGCAAAAATAACTAGTATTGGCGCAAATTGAGAATTTGACGCGCTGATTTGTGTCACAGTCCAACCTCATATAAGAATGCGCTTAAGCGTATCTACAAATATTCGAGGGTTCTCCGTGTTTAATTCAGCCAAAGTACTATCGCTAACTATCTTTCTAGCGTCTCTCACACTGCAAGCCTGTGGCGGCGGAGGTGGGGGTGGTTCTACACCAGCTCCAACACCAACACCAAATCCAACGCCAGATACAACTAAGCCAATTATCACCCTAAACGGTGACGCTAGCCTGAGCATTGAGCAGGGCACGCCTTACACTGAAGCCAATGCCACGGCGGATGATGCGGTAGATGGTCCGGTGGATGTAGTGATCAGCGGCACCGTTGATACTAGTCCGGGTACTTATACTCTCACCTATACCGCAGTGGATGCAGCCGGAAACAGTGCAAGCATAACTCGAACTGTTACCGTCACTGCAGTCGAACCAGAACCCGATACAACTAAACCCGTTATCACCTTGAATGGCGAAGCCAGCCTAAGTATTGAACAGGGCACAGCTTACACTGAAGCCAATGCCACGGCAGTAGATGCGATAGACGGTTCAGTAAATGTAGTAATTAGCGGCACTGTTGGCAGTAGTGTGGGT
>Ga0209374_1000485_pt1 | contig 44032 bp, 40 predicted proteins | sample SaaInlLV_DNA_10m_FD_184683 | JGI IMG/M metagenome (GOLD analysis project Ga0209374, IMG submission 184683) | Marine microbial communities from expanding oxygen minimum zones in the Saanich Inlet - SI075_LV_DNA_10m (SPAdes) (version 2) | ecosystem: Environmental > Aquatic > Marine > Unclassified ... | reverse complement strand
CGCGGCTTCGGTAATGCCATAGCCCTGAAACATGAGCAGGAACAGGTTGAACGCAGCCACATTTAAAAACAGTTCTGTTCCCGCTGGCAGTCCAAGACGAATAAAGCGGCGCATGATGCCGAGATCGAACACGAAAGATTCCATCACGCGAAACGTCTGTCTGTGTTCCCTCGCGAAGAAACAGCCAACGAAAAGCAACAGCGCAAACAGCGTTGACAATATTGTCGACAGCGCCGCGCCGGCAATACCCATCTCAGGGAAGCCAGCAACACCAAACACCATGGCGTAGCAAAGCGGAATATTCAGAACGAGCCCGCAGAGGTCACAGATCATCACAAGTTTGGTGCGCCCAATCCCCGCGAAGTAAGACGAAAACACCACCTTCGCAAGCGAGATAGGCGAGCCGACCATCAGCCAGAGGTAATAGGTTCGTTCGAGTTCGGCTAGCTGCGGCTCATGCCCCATGCTCACGAAAAGGTCGGCGACAAAATAGCCGATGAATGCGAGTACTGGCAGGCAGCCGATGGTCATGATTAAACCCTGACTCACGACCTTCGGGCACTTAAACCATTCACGCGCGCCGAAGTACTGCGCCGAAAGCGCATTGGCATAGCCAAAAAGACCCGAAAAAAAACAGAAGGAGAAAAACAGCGCCACGCCTCCGCCCAGTGCGGCAGCCATATGAGTCGGGTCGATACGCGACATAAAGAGCCGATCGGTAAAAATCATCACCGCGAAAGTACCCTGTGAGACTACCATCGGAACGGCGAGCTTAAAGAGTTCGGAGAAAGTCTCGCGATTGTAGTGCCGAGTAACTGCGCGCATAAATTTTTGGTCAGGGTTTGGGGAGTAGGTAATTCGTAGGAGAGGCATGTTACGCGATAGAGTGGGGCTAAACAATCAAGGTCCGGATGACATAACCTGTCCGGTCGGGGCATCTGGTCACCGTTTCGCCGCCAAAAGCGGCCATCAACGCCGCTTCAAATAGTCTCGCGCACGCAGTAGACTAGCGTCAACATCAATTCGGAGCACCTAATGATGACTTCTTTTTTCGCACAGTGCCGTTCAATGCTCGCAGAATCGTCTTTCGCCACAGCGCTTGCGTTTACTGTGTCGCTTTTAGGAATGGGCTCGCTGACGGCTCAATCGATCGACGACATCACACTCAATGTCTATAAAGATGTTAACTGCGGCTGCTGCGTGGGATGGATAGATCATATGCACGACAAGGGGTTCGCGTCGAAAATCAATCATCCTCGCAATCTTAACGGGGTGAAACACGACCTTGGCGTATTACCCGAATGGCAGTCTTGTCATACAGCGGTGACCAAAGAGGGATTTGTCTTTGAGGGGCACGTGCCTGCGAAATTTATCGAGCAATTTTTAGCGGCTCCTCCCGAGGGCGCACTGGGGCTCGCCGTACCAGGTATGCCGCTGGGCAGTCCCGGCATGGAGATGGGTGAGCGCTTCACACCCTACGATATCGTGCAAATGAACAAAGACGGCAGTTCGCGCGTCTTCGCTCATGTCGGCAGCGCCGCGGCGCAAAAATAGACAGCCTTAGGCTTTTTCTGGAAACACGAGCATAAAGGTCGCATTGCATTTTGCGACCAACTTGCGCGTCTCGCTCTCCCCTACGGTCATACTAAAAACGCTCATCTCCACGCGGTAAAGGCGTTTACCTGCGTGTAACACCTCAGCCTCAGCTTCGAGTCGGTCACCCATCGGTGGCCTGATGAATGCGATATTCAGGTCGGTTGTAGCTGAGGCGACGCCTTCGGGCCGCAAACTGCGCACAGCGACCCCAGCGCACGAATCCGCAAGCGAGGTCAAAACGCCGCCGTGTACGCGCCCTCCCGCGTTAAAGTGTTGTGGTTTTACAGCAATACTGCACAACGCCCTGCCTTCACCAAACGACTCGATTTCTATACCTAGAAAATCTCCGTAGGGACTCATAACCAATTTATTCGACACGAGAAATCCTTTTGACACGCTACTGGCCGACAGCTATTTCGCTGTTTTCGCGCGCTCATACTCGCGCTGCTCTTCTTTAAATTTGAGCTTTTGCGCCTTACGCTGCTCGATTAGCTGTTCCATTGGCTGCCCAATATGGGCATCGCCGCGCGCCTTGGCAAGCGTCATCTGTCGTTCGCGCTCAGCCAAGCCTTTCACTTTCTCGCTCGGTTTCTTTGCCGCACAATGGTGGCAACTAACGCCTTTTTCGTATTCCACTCGCGCCTTGTCGGACTCGCTAATTGGCATGCGGCAGGCGTGGCACTGATCATACTCGCCCTGCTCTAGCTTATGGTTTACGGTAACCCGATTATCAAAAACGAAGCACTCGCCCCGCCAGCGCGTCTCCTCTTCGGGCACTTCTTCTAAATACTTAAGAATGCCTCCTTTTAGGTGATAAACCTCATCGAAGCCCTGTTCGCGTAAATAGGCTGTCGACTTCTCGCAGCGAATGCCACCGGTGCAAAACATCGCCACTTTTTTATGTTTGGCGGGGTCTAAGTTGTTTTTCACGTAGTCAGGAAACTCTCGGAACGAGTCCGTTTCGGGGTTTACCGCAGACTCGAAGGTGCCGATCTCGACCTCGTATTTGTTGCGCGTGTCGAGCAGGAGAACGTCGGGATCGCTTATCAACGCATTCCATTCGCTCGGCTCGACATAGGTGCCGACGATTTTCTTAGGGTCAATGTCCTCGACGCCCATGGTCACAATCTCGCGTTTCAGTTTCACCTTCGTGCGGTAGAAAGGGTTTTCGTCGGCGAAGGATTCCTTGGGCGCAAGGTCGGCGAAGCGCGGGTCTTTGCCAAGAAAGCCCAACACAGCATCGACCCCCTGTCGCGATCCTGCGATAGTGCCGTTAATCCCCTCTGCCGCGAGCAGCAAAGTACCGCGCACGTCGTTATCCAACATGCACTGTTTGAGTGGCTCGCGGAGGGATTCATAGTCGGGGAAGGTCGCGAAACGGTATAGCGCCGCGACCACTACGCCAAGATCGGCATCGGTAGAATTAGTCATAGTTCGTCCTTTTTGCACTCTGGAGCGTAATTCCAGCGCAAATTGTTCTTTATCTCCCAGACGATTGTAGCAAACCGGCCGCGTCTTTACCGGCGGATTCTGCCCCCTACAAATAAGAAATGATAAAGATCAAGCTTTCGCTCCCGCGCTCACCCTATGTCGGGGCCTTCAACAACGGGTAGAGCGTTATCTGCTCCCCAATCCGCCCACGATCCGTCATAGACTGACAGTCGGCTGAAGCCGGCCAACGCGGCGCCGAGAATCACAACGCAGGCCGTAAGCCCCGAACCGCAGCTGGTAATCACTCTCTGGTCGCGCTGCACATGGGGTGATAAGAGCAGCGCAAGCTCAAGAGCCGATTTCATTTTTTGCCCAGAGAGCACAGTTGGAAAGGGAAAACTCAGCGACCCAGGCATGTGGCCACCGCGAACGCCGGGGCGAGGTTCTGGCGCTTGCGCATTAAAACGCGCAGTCGAACGCGCATCCAGCACGCGGCAAGAGGGATCTGACAACGCCTCAGCAACTGCTGCACTGTCGACGAATGCCTCGGGCCGAGGCGCTGCAACGAAATCGCCTTGAGGGTAGGCATCGCCTGAGTTTTGCTTTCCCGCACGCCACTCGGCGCCAGCCAGATCGGTTGCATTACCCGCATCAATCCACGCTCTTAGGCCGCCATCTAACACGGCGACATTGTCGTGCCCCATCGCCTTGAGCATCCACCAGCCACGCGGACTTGCATAGACGCCAACATCGTCATACACAACAACTAGCGATTCTTTGCTAAGCCCTAAACTGCGCACTTCTTGCTCGAAAAGTGCCGCGCTCGGCATCATGTGCGGAAGGACAGCGTCGGGGTCGCATAGCCGCTCATCGTAGTCGAAGCGACGTGCGCCCGGAATAATGCGCCATTCTGCATCCGGCTCATTCGAGTTGAGCGACTCATAGCCCGGAACCACCGGAGGCACTGAGGCATCAAACACCACAACCTCTCCCGCCTTTTGTGCAAGCAAAGCCGACAGCTCAGCAACCGACATCAAGGGGTTTAGGAGAGGGTTTGTACGAGGATTTTGCATAATTTTTCTTCTGACTGTTTTATCCGGAGCAGTATCTTACTGCTCTTTTGCCATGTGATTCTTGCTAACCAACCGCTCAGAGCGCCTGTTTAAACTCTCGCAATTTCGCCTTCAGGCGAGCGCTGTTTTCTGGGCCGAGGCGGATAAGCTGTTTATTCATATTCGCAAGCTCTTCGAGTCTAGTATCGGCATACAAATACATGACCGAAGGCTTAACCAGTTGAAACGGACCCTCAATCTCGGGCGCGCTTAAGACTGCATCGATGGCCTTGATTAGTGCCTGTTCGAATTCGGCGTCGCGGAACCCGATTTCGGCATAGGCCTGTTGCAGTAACGGTGACAGCAGCCTGTAAAGCCCCACGGTTTGCTCAGTATCCAAGGCAACAAACGCAGCGACTGCCGCGTCGAAACGCGTATAAGAAGCGCCTTCCATGGTAAACAATCGACCATCGTCGCTGCTTACCTGCATTTCTTCGACAATCGGCTTGTAGGGTAACGCGGTCTGCGGATACTGCCCGCGCGAGATATTCTCAACCAACACCACCGCCCTGCGAACAAGCTGCTCGTCGACAAGATAGCTTAGCAGCGACGTCCCGCTCGACAGCTCACTGATTTTTTCAGCAACGAAGCTGTCGCTATCGTTCAAGCGCGGCAAATCGACAGCGGCCTCTGCAACTGGCGCTTCGACCTCCACCACGTCGACGACAATCGGCTCTACCTCAACCGACGCGGCTGCTGCAGGAGTCGACGGCGTTATGCGGGTGGGCACAGGGCGCGGCTCGATCACTTCGATCTCGGCAGCGGGTGTTGGCAAAATAACCGTCGTAGTTCCCCTGGGCGGCTCGAACGCCACAGCAAGGTAAACAAGATAGAGGAATGTACAAACCGCGATTGCCGCGATGGACCAGATTCCCGCCTTAGACATGATTCGCTCCAAAGTGCTTGTTGTTGTGCTGATAATGCCTATTGTTGCATACCTAGACCGGCCAACAAATCAGTATCATTCGCCTTAGGGGGCTCTGGAGAGAATTGCAATAAAAAAGGCAGACTCCCGAAAGAATCTGCCTCTTTTACAGCGACCTAATTTTAGATTTTGGGAAAGCCTAGCTCTTCCATCGTCCTCGTTAAGTCTTTGCCCGCAGTAGCTGGCTTAGTCTGCTTGTCGATCTTTAAGATCGTGCCGTCGGCGCCAATGTAATAGGTCCAGCGGTTGGCAAACCCGACGCCCATGAGCGCGCCATAGGCATCGACCATCGTTTTTTCGGGGTCAGCAAGGATTGGAAATCCTGCCGCATGCTCGGCCGCGAACGCCGTATTGTCCTCGAGTGTGTCTACACTCGCCATAAAGTAGGCAACGTCGAAACTCTGAATTTCTCTAGCACTGTCACGCAGCGCTTTACATTGCATAGTTCAACCGCCGGTGAAGGCTTTTGGGAAGAACGCGATTACTACGGGTCGAACACCAACAAACTCGGAGAGTGTGTAGGTCGTGCCGTCGGAAGCTTGCAGAGCAAAGTCGGGAGCTTTATCGCCCTCTTCTAGCGCCGAAGCTAGCTGGCTGCTGAGCGCAGTGAGGGCGACAACCGCCATCAACGCAACTTTCGCGAGCCGATTAAAAAAAGATGACATAAGTCCTCCTGTTTGAGTCCGTGTCGGACAGGCGACACCGAGCAAACCTCGGAGTCAACCTTATTGAAGCGCGTCTCACTCTAGATTGCTACTACCAATGGTAGCGTCACCGGAATTATTGCGCGCGTTACTTTCAGTACGCCGACGTGGGACAGCTAAGATCAGCTACCGAGAAGCGAAACCCTTAAACCGCCCACTTTTTGGTGTTAACCGAGTGAAGAAATCAGAACACACTACGGGACCGCGACTGCCTGACTAACTGCTGAGTTTCTAACTCAAGTCGCGCAATGCGCGAGTCCAGTACGTCTCTCTCCTCGCTATCGAGGGCTGGGGCGCTGTCGCGCACTATTTCTATGCGCTGAATTGCCTCTCGGATATGCCGGATCTGCCGATTAACCGCCACTTGCTTGGCATCGCGCTGCGATTGCCGGTACCGCGGGTTCTCAACTTGAATATTCGTACACTGCTGGACCACCTGCCCATTGGCGTCGCGCACATTGCGGCAGCGTGAGCGGTACATATACGGGCTTACCGTGCCAGGAAAATCGGTGTAAGGCGCGCTCGCAATGGATCTTATCAATACAAGATCGGTTTCGGCTTTAGCAAACACAAAGTCGAGCAAGTCCGCGGAGCGCTCGAGACCCTCACTTTCCAGCGCACCGATTAATGATCCGTAAAATTCGGAAAGATCCTCAGCTGTGCGCGCGAGCCCTTGATAGGAGTCGTCGAGGAGATTTTCACTCATCACACGAAAGCGCCAGTCACCATACTGCCTCGCCGCGTGCAAGAAGCGCCCGTCCGCTGTGGAATACAAGCGATCGGCAATATGAATATGAAGGCTCTGGAAGTCGTCTGCTTGAGACCAGGCTTTCATTTTTGTATTACTCGCAATAAGCGCGTTAATCAGCGGCAACTGATCCTCGCTGTAGAGCCCTGTATTGATTCTTGCAATTTGCAGCGCCTCGGTAAAAATCTGCGCCGCTTTTTCAAAGTCTCCCACCTCTAATAGATAGGCGCCTAGATCTTCTTGTACCTCACGCAGTTGCTCTGAATAAACGCCAGCTGAATAGCGAAGATCATCGATCAGCGTTTCACGCCGCGCAATCTCACGGCTAATTTCGAGCGATCGCGCAGTCGCCGCGGCCTGCTCTGCTGCGCTGCGCGCAGCCTCTTCGGTCGACTCGGCCTGACTCTGGGACGCTGCGGCGCCTGTATCAGACACTGCACTATTCGAAAGCGTCTGTGGCTGTGCGGACAAGGGCGAAATACTCAGCGCTCCGCAGAGTAGGAGGAGCGTGAGAAACTCAACCGCAGGGAGCGCGGAGGATTTAACAAATGCGGAACTCAAAGAGACCATCGGTTACTGCCCTTTGCTGTAGTGCCCTTTAGACAACAGGAAGCTTGGGAAACGCGACTAAGTGCTCAACATCGAGGCGAATACCCATAGGCTCACCGATCGCGTGATCATGATGGCTAGGGGCGAGAGACAACACTCGCTTGCCGCTGTCGAGCTCGAGCGTATAAAGAAATACCGCGCCGCGAAACGCCTTCTCAACCACGCGCGCCTTCGTCGGGCTAGCGTCGTCGTGAAACACGTCATCGGGGCGCAGAAGCAATGAAATATCGGTGGTGCCGGGCAGATTGAAGTCTTGAATTTGCCGCGTATCAATGACGCCGAGTTCGGTTTCGACAGTGTGCTCGCCAACTGCACGCCCATCTATTAGCACGCCTTCACCGATAAAGTCGGCGACCGCAAGCGACGCCGGCGTGTGATACAGATTAAACGCATTGTCCCACTGCAGTAATTTACCGCCTTTGATTACCCCAATCTCGTCGGCCATCGCGAAGGCTTCGAACTGATTGTGACTGACGAGTATCGCCGTAACGCCTTCGTGTTTTAACACGCCGCGAATTTCGCGCGCGAGTTGTTCGCGCAACTCAACATCGAGGCTAGAGAAGGGCTCATCGAGGAGCAGCACCTCGGGGCGCGGCGCCATCGCGCGAGCAATCGCCACTCGTTGCTGCTGACCACCCGAAAGCCTGTGTGGAAAGGCATCGAGAAGCTCACCGATTGCCAGCAGACTCGCCAACTCATCTATGCGCGCCTCGCGCTTGGCCACACTCATCGACTGCAGGCCGAAAGCAATATTCTGTCGAACGCTCAGGTGAGGGAAAAGAGAATGATCCTGAAACACCATACCCACTCGGCGCTTCTCGATGTCGAGCATTTTCATCGGCGTACTAATCGGCAAACCGTCCAGCGAGACGCTACCCGAGCTCACAGGCTCAAAGCCTGCAATGGCTCTAAGCAGGGTAGTCTTACCGCAGCCACTAGCGCCCAGCAGGCAGCCAATCCCGCCCGCAGGCACCCGGAACGACACAGAATCGACGATTAGTTTGCCGCCGAGATGAACGCTCACATTGTCTAATTGCAGTGCCGGTGACGTCATTTACTCTCGTCCGAAATTGAAGAACCTTGTGGCAGAGAGGACGGTGCCTCACCTGCTTGCCGCAGCGTGCGACTAAGAAGAATAACAGGAATCAGACTCGCCAACACGATAGCGAGTGCCGGCCCCGCTGCGTCAGCGAGCCGCTCCTCGTTGGCGAGTTCGTAGGTGCGAATAGCCAGCGTATTGAAATTGAAGGGCCGCAAGAGGAGCGTCGCAGGCAACTCTTTCAGCACGTCGACAAAGACCAGAAGCAATGCTGTCGCCAAGGATCCGCGCATAATCGGGATATGCACGCGACGCAGCAGCGCCGCCGGACTGAACCCCATACTTCGCCCCGTCTCATCCATCGACGGCCGAATCTTAGCGAGCCCTGCGTCTACCGTATTGAGCGCGATCGGCAAAAAACGGACTAAATAGGCGAAAACAAGAATAAATACCGTGCCACTGAGAAGCAGGCCCGTATTGTAATCAAACGTGGCGACCATAAATTCGCTTAGCCGATTATCGAACCAAGCAAACGGCACCAGTACTCCAATCGCGACCACGGTGCCGGGCAAAGCATAACCCAGACCTACCAAGCGCGAGGATGCTCGCGTCAATTGACTCGGAAATACCCGCTTGCCGTAGGCAATAAAAAGCGCGAGCCCCAGTGCAGCAATCGCGGTGATCGCGGCGAGAGTGACGCTGTTAAAAAGATAGCCGGCAAAGTCACGGGTTAGAATCGTGTCGTAAGTGATCGATGCCCAAACGAGCAGCTGCATAAAAGGCACGACGAAACCTAGCAGCACGGGCAATCCGCAGACCGCGTAAGCGAGACATAAACTCAGCCCGCGGAGTGTGCCGGGCGTGCTCGGTCGATTGCGCGCGCCGGTATTAAAAAACTGCGACTGCTGCCGCGACCATGCCTCCAGTGACACTAAAACAAACACAAATCCGAGTAGAAGCGCCGAGAGCTGCGCTGCGCCTATACTGCTGCCCAGACCGTTCCATGTGCGGTAAATACCCGTGGTGAAAGTCGAGATGCCGAAATACTGCACTGTGCCGTAATCGGCAAGCGTTTCCATTAGCGCAATGCTCAAGCCAACCACAATCGCGGGTCGCGCCAAGGGCAATGCGACCCTAACAAACGCGCTACGCTGTGAGCAACCTAAGCTGCGGGCAGCTTCCATCACACTGCCCGACTGTTCGGCAAACGCGGCACGCGCTAACAAGTAAACATAGGGATAGAATACCAGCGATAGCATCGCGATAGCGCCGCCTAGCGAACGAATTTCGGGAAACCAATAATCGCCGTAACGCCACTCGAATGCCTCGCGCAAGGCACTTTGCAAAGGGCCAGCAACGTCGAGCATACCGGTGTAAGTGTACGCAATAATGTACGCAGGAATAGCCAGCGGGAGCAACAATGCCCATTCGAGAATTTTGCTGCCGGGGAACCGATAGACAGTGACGAGCCACGCAGGAAGTATCCCTAAGGCAAGCACACCAACACTAACACCCGCCATCAGCAGCAGAGAATTGCGCGCATAGCGCGTGAGCACAGTGTCGAGCAGATGCGTCCAGATATCTCCCGCCGAAAAGAATACCGAAGAGACAACGACGACTATTGGCGTTGCCAGCAGCATCGATAATACCAGCAACGACAAAGGCCAAGGCCTCAATTGAGACAGCCTTGGCCTAGTCTGGTTTCTCTTGACTGGTGAGACAATGCTCACTCTACGCTCTCATTCATAAACGATCGGTTATTAAGGCCGCTTGGGACAGGCATAGAAAATAATGCATGCCCGATTCTCTATTTGAGAAATTTACTGCCAACCTGCGCGGTCAGCGAGCCTTACAGCCGCCTCGTTATTTGTACCTAACGCCTCAAGGTTTAGCTGGTCGGCTTTAAACTCCCCAAAGCCCTGGAGAGTTGAGCTGACAGGAATATCTGCCCGAACTGAGTATTCGTTGTTCACCTCCGAATACCACTGCTGCGCGTAGTCGTCGCTCAAAAATTCGATAAGTTGTCGTGCCTCATTCGGATTTTTGGCCGTGCTAATCACGCCCGCGCCGCTGACGTTCATATGCGCACCGCGGTCAGCTTGATTAGGCCAAATTACGCCTATTTGTTCAGCCACTTCAATATCGGCAGCAACACCCGAATTGAGCATGCCAGCAAGATAATACGTATTAGACACTGCAAGCTTGCACTGCCCCGCCACGGCGGCGCGAATCTGGTCTCGATCTCCACCCTGTGGGCGTCTGGCCATGTTTGCAACTAGCCCTTCGGCCCATGCCTCGGTTGCCTCCTCTCCAAGGTGTTCTATGAGCGAGGCAAGTAGAGACTGATTGTAGATATTGCCCGAGGACCGAATGCATATCTCACCTTTCCACTTAGGATCGGCGAGATCTTCGTAGCGAGAAATTTCGGCGGCTGAAACGCGCGATTTATCAAACATAATGACACGCGAGCGTAGCGACAATCCGAACCATTGGTTGTCAGGATCTCGGTAGGCAGCGGGAATGCGCTGCGTCAGGATATCTGACTCCAGCGGCGCCAAAATGCCAGCCTCTTTAGCCCGAAAAAGGCGCCCCGCATCGACTGTCAGCAGAACATCCGCAGGCGAGTTGGCGCCTTCGAGTTCGATGCGGCGAATAAGCGCATCAGCACTTTCGGTGATCAGATTGACTTCGATGCCGGTCTCTTCGCTAAAGCGGTCGAGCGCAGGCTTAATTAGTTCTTCGGAGCGCGCAGAGTAAACATTGACTTCAGCAGCGCTAACAACGCCCGCGGCGACGAACGCGACGCAAGCGGCAAATGACAAAAGTTGCTTCTTAACCATTGGTAAACTCCTCAAAATTCAATCATCGAGCTCGGCACTGGCCCGTGCGCAGGTCATGCGCGGTTCGGGCGCGTATTATGCGTCATGTTTGCGGGCGATCACATCGACTTAAAAATTAAATCTCAGACCAGCTGACAGCGTGCGCTCTTTGTTAGGCCGCGCGCCATAAGGCTGGCGGCCCATAATGTCATGCGTATCGGTAAGATTTTCGACCCGCGCAAACACATTAACCATCGGGCTGAATTGATAGCTCGTACTAAAATCGATCGTGAGACTGTCGTCTGTTCGCTCAAATGCTCCACACGAAGCACGCACACAGACGTCATCTACATAGTTCGCGCTGAGATAGCCCGTCCATTGCCCTGTCTCAAGCCCGAGTGCAATGCGCAGTTGATTTTCGGGAAGGTAAGGGAGCGGATCACCCGCCTCGACCGTGCCAAAAAAATCGGTGTCTGCAATGCTCGTATCGAATTCGCCATCGATGCGCGTATAGCTCAATGTGAGCGGCAGACGGTAGGCTGCATTCTGCGACAGATCAGCGGTGAGCAATGCCTCCAGCCCACTTACTGTGGCTGCATCGCCGTTAAACGCATCACCGATCACGCAATCGCTGCCCGAAGACGCAGTGCATTGGCCCAGCAAATTATCGTAGTTACTCACAAATGCAATGAGTTCGGCCGACAGACTGCCGTCTTGGAATCGCGCGCCCAACTCATAGTTAATCGCGACTTCTTCCTCGACACCAGGCGAGTTAGACGGCGCTGTAAAACCTTTGTGTACGCCGCCAATGACGCTAAATGCCGGCGTGGCTTGATAGCTAACGCCTATACCTGGAAGCCAGACCTGCGCAGTATTTTGGCGGCCGTCGCGGAAATCCCGCGCTGCGCCATTTTTATAGCGCACTCGGTCTTGATCGATATCCTCGAAACGAATACCGGGGGATAGGGTCCAGTCGCCAAAGCTAATTTCGTCACGAATATAGAAGGCAAGCGCCTCGGCAGATTGCACCTGATTACCCGCATTGCCCTCTGTGCCCAGCGAGTCTAAGCCTAGTTTCCCGGCCACCTGAGAATACGTGTCATTGCGCTGGAAGCGATCTTCCTCGTCTTCATGGAAGCGCAGCCCCATACTCACCGAGTGCAGTGCCCCACCGAAACTGCCGTCCCAGTTCGCGCCGAACTGGAGTCCCCGCGAATAGTATTCACGGTTGTTCGAGCGCAGTTGCACGCTGCCAGCTGCCGTGTCGATATTGCCGTCGAGAATCCCCTGCAACTCTCCGTGGGTATAGGTACCCAACCCCTTGCCGAGATTTACCGCATCGACGACGCTGGCCCAGCTGCTGCCCGAAAAACTATCGGCATTCACGCTGCCGTCGAGGTCTATGCCTTCGGTCTTAAACCAATTGCGCTGATGCGTATTGTTATACGCTGTCGCGGTCACACTGAGGTTGGCGGTTACGTCGAAGCTGTAACGCAGAATCGCCTGCTCGTGCTCTGTTGCGATATTGTCTAGCTCCGAAAGCCCGTAGCGGCGCAGGGCATCATTGCCGAAGTCTGCATCGCTAAGGCCTAAATAACTTTGATTCGAGTCCTGATCGGCGAGCTGTAGTTTTAACTCAATCGCATGGGGCGAGCCGACAGGCGCGTAGCTTAGCTTCGCAGTAAAGTCGGTGACATCGAGACCTGTGTCTGCTCCGCTTCGGTCGATCGTCTGAAAACCATCAGATTGCCACTGGTGCGCCTCGATCAGAAAGCCAACACCGTTATCGCTACGCCCGCCATAAGTGGCATGAACACGATAAGTCGCATCTTGACCAACCTCGGTGAGCAGCGTGCCGCCTGTCTCGCGCGGGATCGGCGTCGACGCCATATTCAGCGCGCCACCAATCGTATAGGGTCCTTGTGTAATTGCTGCAGGGCCCTTAACCACCTCGACTGCCGCCATTCGTCCCATAGTAGGAAAATAATACGCAGCGGGTGCAGAGTAAGGCGCAGGGGCGATGAGCACATTGTCTTCGAGCAGCGTAATGCGCCCGCTTCGCTCGGTCGCGACACCGCGAATACCAATATTAGGCCTTAGGCCATAGCCGTCTTCGATTTGAAGGCTAACGCCCGGCACTTCGCGGACTATTCGCTGCACATCGGAATACGCGAACTGCCTAAGTTGCTGCTCGCCAATAAAATGCGCCGAACCTGCGATTTTCCGCGCCTCTTCTAAACTACCAATTATAGTCACCTCCTCGACCGACGATGCTCGCGCGTCCTGCGCTGCGGCGAACCCCGAGGAGAATTGCAGCGCAGCAAGAGCAATGGCGCTTGCAAGGGTGTTGCGTGAAAAACGTGTGTTCATTACAGTTCCTTTTAGCGAAGTGCGGTTCATTTCACCCCGCCCGGCGATTTATTTATTCATTTATCTATTTATTTAATTGGCAAATAACATAAAGTCTGCCTCGCCAGCGCACGCGATCCGTCGCAAGTGCGCTCTACTGCAAGACAGTGCAGGTACTTTAATGCAGATGAGAATCATTATCAATTAGATTTGTACTTATTTTTTGATATTTTTTCCTTTGCGCACAACAATACGCACCACATAGGAATTTCGAGCACTTGCTTAACTGCCCATCGCTCGTGTTTAGCCGCTTCAGAACTAATACCTCAGCAGTTGACACTAATGCGCTAAACACTCAAGTCACTAAAAAGGACATCACAATGAACACTCCTATCAAGCCATCGACACTTAGCGCTCTGATTGCTTCATCACTCTTTTTCTCTTCATTCGTCGCCAGCGCATTTGCGAGCGACAGCGATCTGCACGCAATAGCCGCAGCCCCCTCTGCCGCTCGCATCGCAGCCGATATTGAAACGCTGGTTGGCTTTGGCACGCGGCATACGCTGTCGGAAACCCAATCACAGACCCGAGGAATCGGCGCAGCGCGGCGCTGGGTTGAGGCCGAATTCAACCAAATCTCAGCTGACTGCGGCGGCTGCCTCGACATATTCACCGTTGGCGACACTGTCTCGGGCGACCGCATCCCCAACCCAACCGAAGTTGTCAACGTGATCGCCGTATTGCGTGGCACACAAGACCCTAACCGCTATGTGATGATGAGCGGCGATATAGACTCTCGCGTCAGTGATCCGCTCAACGCCGAATCAGAATCACCCGGTGCGAATGACAACGCGTCGGGCCTGGCAGGGGTTATCGAGGCGGCGCGCGTACTCAGCCAGTACCAATTTGCAGGCTCGATCGCATTCGTTGGCCTCTCAGGTGAAGAGCAGGGTCTCTATGGCGGTGCGATACTCGCCGAGCATGCCATTGCGCAGGGCTGGGATATCCAAGCGGTAATAAATAACGACATGATCGGCAACATCACGGGCGTTAATGGTGTCACCAACAATGCTACTGCACGCGTTTTTTCCGAAGGCACCCGCTATGTAGAAACCACCGAAGAGGCGCGACTGCGGCGTTTTCAGGGCGGCGAAGTCGACTCAGCGTCGCGCAATATCGCCCGTTATGTTGACCTAATGGCCGACAAATACATTACTAACCTCGATGTAATGATGGTTTACCGCCTCGATCGCTTTGGCCGCGGAGGCCATCATCGCCCATTTAACGAAGCTGGCTTTCCCGCAGTACGGATTATGGAAACGAACGAGAACTACACACAGCAACACCAAGACCTAAGGGTTGAAGACGGCGTCGAATACGGCGACACCATCGAACATGTAGACTTCGACTACGCTGCCAAACTCACCGCGTTAAACGCCGTGGTGCTTGCCGGCATGGCGTGGGCACCGGCGCCGCCAAGCAACGTCGCAGTGCGCGGCCAGGTCAGCCCCAACACCACACTTAGCTGGACGCAGGACGCAGCTGCAGCGGGGTACCGCGTGCACTGGAGGTTAACGACATCACCCACGTGGGATTACTCACGCGACGTCGGTAATGTCGATACTTTTACGCTCGAGAATATTGTTATCGACAACTATTTCTTTGGCGTGTCTAGTCTGTCAAGCCAGGGCGTTCAGAGTCCCGTGGTCTTCCCGGGGCCGGCGGGCGCCTTTTAGCGGTTGAGGCTTTTAAGTTCGCTCAAAGTGTGCGACAACGATGCCTCGTTCGTATTACTCGCGTGCAATTAATAACAATCAACAACAGGAGATTCAGCATGAACACGAAACGCTTACTTACTTGCGCGGCGGTCATTGCCGCCTCGACTTTCGGCGCAACAAACGCACAAGACTCTGAGGCTGATAACGCCATGAGCTTTTTCATCACAAGTGTTGGCAGCGGGGACGGCGCCAACCTCGGTGGTCTCGCCGGTGCTGATGCACATTGCCAGAACCTCGCGCAAGCGGCAGGCTCTCGCGGCAAAACTTGGCGCGCGTATCTTAGCGCCCATGCGACCGAGGAAATGGCGGCGATCGACGCGCGAGACCGTATAGGTTTCGGCCCTTGGTATAACGCCCGCGGTGTCGAAGTGGCGAGCACGCTCAATGCTCTGCACAGTGACTTTATGAATCTCGGCAAAGAAAACTCGCTCGACGAAAATGGCAATACGGTGAATGGCCGCGGCGACACACCGAATGAACACGACATTCTCACCGGCTCAACGCTTGCCGGAAACACTGTAGACGATGGCGACAATCACACCTGCAACAACTGGACGAGCAATGACTCGGGAAGCGCTCATGTCGGACACTTTGATCGTCAGGGTGGCGGAGCGAATCCCACTTCGTGGAACAGCGCGCACGGTTCGCGCGGCTGCAGCCAAGCCAATCTGGTTGCAACTGGCGGCGCCGGTTATTTCTATTGCTTTGCCACAAACTAACAATCGCCCAGAGCGCGTCACACATTCGAGAGACATAATATGAGCCACCCAACGCCACTGAAACTCTATGGATTTGGCCCCTCACGGTCTTTCCGCGCGCTCTGGGCGCTCGAAGAAACGGGGCTGGCTTTCGAACATATCGAAACAGCCCTGCGCAAAGACGCGACGCTCGAAAACAGTGCGAAGCACCCTAATTATCTCGCGCTGAATTCTCAGGGCAAAGTGCCGACCCTAGTCGACGGCGACAAGGTGCTGACCGAAAGCGTTGCAATCGTTAATTACATTGCGCGGCTCGCGCCAGAGTCGAAGCTTATTCCGACTTCCGTGAGCGAACTCGCGCGCTATGACGAGCTGTCGTGTTTTATCCTTGCCGAACTCGAGCAGCCCCTTTGGAGTAAAGGCAAACACCTGTTCGCCCTGCCCGAAGAGCAGCGCATTCCTGCTATGTTCGACACGGCGGCATTCGAATGGGCGAAGGCGGTGCGCAGCCTCGACGCTCTCCTCGACGATTCCGAATTTGCTCTTGGCGATCAGTTTAGTGCTATCGATATATTGCTTGCCCACACCTTTAACTGGGCGCAGCGATTCGAATTTGACGTACCGGAAAAGTATATCGCGCTGCGTGACCGCCACTTTGCGCGCCCGGCAGCCCTGCGAGCCCTCGCGTCGATGGCCTAGGCTGAACTGGATGCTTGCACAATGAACACACGCTTATTCGTGAGCAGGCTGCTAGGACACTTTTCGCTTTGTGTTTTTGCTGCTGCGTTTCTGCTTTTAGGCGCGAATTATTCTGCCGCTGCAGATCCCGAATCGCTAACATCCCTCGATACTGCCTTTTACCGAGTTCAGAGTTTCGACACCAAAGCTGGCGCCAAGCCCGTAGCAATCAACCACCTCGGCATCGAGACCAAGCAGGCGGCTGACGGCGGCTACCTGATCACCGCTGCACTCGAGGGTTATCCTGCCCACGCCGCCGGCCTCGAACGCGGCGACATCGTCTTGCACATCGATGGCGCCGATTTTCATCCCGTCCTCAGCTTGAATCCCCGTGCAATGGAGGGGGAATTTCGCCCGCATAGCGCATTGGCCGAACTGACGTATAAGCGCGGGGCGACTGTTCTCACTGCGCGTGTCGAACCTGTTTTCGAAAGCCTCTACGACAGCTACCGCAGTGCTACTCTTAATAGCGTACTCAGCTTTGCTGCAGGCAATAAGGTGATCGGCTATGTGCGCCTGTGGGCGCTAACGCGAGAAACAGGCGACTTTGTCACTCTGAGCCAACTGCTTCAGTCGCTACACGATACCGATGGCATAGTGTTAGACCTGCGCAACAGCTACGGCTATTTGGCGTCAGAACATATCGATCTATTTCGCGCGAGCCGCAGTGATTTTTTATCTATTAGCTTGGTAGGCAAGCCTAATTCAAACGCAATCGAGCCCGAGCAGAGTCGCCTGCTTCCCGCTCGGCAGCGAGATGACTCACTTCGTGCCTATCGCAAGCCCATCGCAATTCTCATCGACAGCTCCACTCGCGGCGCAGCGGAGCTACTCGCGTATCAATTAGCAAAACTCGACAGAGTCACCACCGTCGGCGAGCCGACGCTAGGCCGCTTGGGCCGTTTTCAGCGCCGCGGAGGCATTCTGGACTATTCGGCCGCCGACCGTGTTCTGATCGATGGCAATGTCTTCGAAGGCATCGGTGTTAAACCGAAACGCAACGCACCTTTCCCCTTCGAAACAGTCTCTCGTGGCGACCCACAGTTTCAAGTTGCCGTGAATGTATTGATGGGTGTTATCTAATCAGTCGCAATGCGGTCTTCAGAATCCGGCGACTGACTCTTCGACTTCGCTCCACCTTAACTTGCGATAGTCGAAACCCTGCTCGAGTGTCGGCTTTACTATTCGAAAATAGGGCGAGAGATCAAAATCCCTCGGTGTGTAATGCGTAAAGTGCCTACGGTAGAACACCGGCACCTCTCCCCCCCTGCCAACTGCCTCGCCCCCTAACGTCAAATGTTTGCACTTATTCGTTAACACGAAGTCCTGTACAGGCAATATAGGGTAATCGATCGACTGAAAGGTCTCTGCGATGAGAGTCGAGCAGATTGCTTTAGTCGGCTCACCGCTGCCAAGGCCAATCATCGAGCGACGCAGCCTATTGGGCACCACCGGCTTCTGGATGAGATAGCGCACTAGGTCAAAGACATTTTTCTTATCGTATTGATGCCCAAGCTTTGCCATCGCAAAGCTCACTAACGCCTCTCGATCCTCATCACTCAGCCCTACTGGCCTGCAGATTCGAAGATTAGCATCGGCATAATAGTTCGGCTCTACAAGCCTCACGCCCTCTTGAAGGTCTGCCTCAAGCAGCGTGCTCGCGCTACTCGATTCACCGCCCCGCCCGACAAATAGGCAAGCGTGTGACCACGAGGACTGAGTGAGGTATTTAATCGCTGTGCTGATTCGCGTATTGCCATCAACCAATACGATATCGCCAGTCCTGAGTACAGACGCTGTTTGATCTATGGAGGTTGACTCAAAGCGTTTGTAACCCGGGAGACGCTTGCTGAGAAAACGCGCAAGCCTTGCTCCCGCAGCCTGTTTCACCCAATTAAGCATGCGATAACACCATTCTAGAACCGAGTAAAAAAACTGTTAATTTTCTGGTCATGTCTTGTACACTGAAGTACGGAGCAGTGTATACGAATCATCAGGAGTTAAGAAATGACGACAGCCTATAATAAATTTTATATCAACGGCGAATGGGTAGAGCCCGCAGGCCGCGAGACAATCGACGTAATAAACCCAGCAACCGAAGAAGCCTTCGCGACGATTAGCATGGGCACAGCTGAGGACGTAGACGCGGCAGCAAAAGCAGCACGTGCAGCATTCCCCGCCTGGTCGCAATCAAGTGTCGAAGATCGCAAGACTGTTCTGCAAAAAATCATGGCGGGCATACAGGCGCGCGCCGGCGACCTCGCCGCTGCAATCACTAGCGAAATGGGCGCACCGGTAGGCCTCGCTAATGCAGCCCAAGTACCAAGCGGACTCGGGCACTTCGCCGCAGTTCTCCCTGTACTCGAAAATTATAAATTCCAAGAAACTCGAGGCAGCACACTCATAGTGAAAGAAGCTGCCGGTGTGTGCGGATTCATCACGCCTTGGAACTGGCCACTCAATCAGATCGCCTGTAAGGTTGCACCCGCACTTGCCGCCGGTTGCACCATCGTCCTTAAGCCAAGTGAAGTTGCCCCAATTAATGCCTACATCCTCGCCGAGATAATCGACGAGTGCGGCCTTCCACCCGGCGTGTTCAACCTCGTCAATGGCGACGGTCCAAACGTAGGTGCCGCAATCTCAGCGCACCCCGAAGTCGATGTAGTCTCATTCACAGGCTCGACTCGAGCAGGCCGCGAAGTTGCGAGAGCAGCTGCCGATGGCATCAAGCGTGTCACACAAGAACTCGGCGGCAAGTCTGCCAACATCATCCTCGACGATACGGCCGACTTCGGCAAAGCCGTGTTCAGCGGCGTACTCAATTGCTTCGGCAACAGCGGGCAGTCGTGCAACGCGCCTACGCGCATGCTCGTACCTAAAGCGCGCATGGGTGAGGCGATAGAGTCGGCTAAAGCTGCTGCGGCGAAGGCCGTCGTCGGCGACCCAAATAGCGAAGGCACAAGCCTCGGCCCCGTAGTGAGCGAGCTTCAGTTCAACAAGATTAACGCGTTGATCGAAGCGGGTATCAAAGAAGGCGCTGAGCTCATCGCCGGAGGCCCTGGTCGCCCCGACGGCCTCGACAAGGGCTATTTCATCAAGCCGACTGTTTTCGCCAACGTCACCAACGATATGACTATTGCACGAGAAGAAGTCTTTGGCCCGGTGCTGACTATTATTGGATACGATGACGATGCCGACGCGATCGCGATTGCAAACGACACGGAATACGGCCTCTCTGGTTATATCTCGGGCGAACCCGCCCACGCGCAGCAAATTGCTCTGCAGATTCGTACCGGCATGGTTCATATCAACGGCGCGCCGCTCGATATTTCAGCGCCTTTCGGCGGGTATAAGAAATCTGGCAATGGTCGCGAGTGGGGCCTCGAAGGGTTCGAAGAATACCTCGAAACTAAGGCGATGATGGGCGCGGCGTAAAAACCACGCACTGTCTTAATAAAACAAATGGTCGCTTCTGCGGCCATTTGTTTATTGGCTTCGCCTTATCCTGGCACAAGCCACCTCGATTACATTTAATTCCACAGAACTTTCGAAGCACTTTCGAAGAACTAACGAAGGACTAACAATGAGCCTAGCAATTACTAAACCCTCAATAGATATCGGCATCGTATGCAACGACATAGACGCCATGATGACTTTTTACGGCGAGACCCTTGGCCTACCGCTCGAGGCAACGATACCGATGCCCGGCGGGGGCAAGATGAATCGATTCAAAGTAGGCGACAGCGTCATCAAAGTGATCGAACTAGACCCCGCGCCTGCGACCCCAGCCGCGCCAGGCGGTATTCGTGGCGCGACAGGCTATCGCTATTGGACTATCGCAGTGAGTAATCTAGTTGCTAGCGTTGAGAAAGCAGCAGCTGCGGGCGCAACAATCGTCGTTGCCGCGAAAGAGGTGCGCCCAGGCATTACCATTGCGATCATCGCCGACCCCGATGGCAATTGGGTTGAGTTGCTCGAAGAAAGCGCATAACTTGATTCCGCGCAGGCAGCGCTAACCACTCGAGGGGATATGAAAATGAATCGTTCAGCTAAGACACTCGCACTTTCGATAAGCTTAATAAGTGGTCTTGCGAGCACACAGAGCTTACTCGCGGCAGAGACTCTCTTGGGTTTCGACGCAGCGGGTAGCGCCGCACAGCGCGCCCTCGAAGCCGACTTCGATTCGCGTATCGATGCCCGCGAAATGGAGGCATGGCTGCGCGATCTTTCATTCGAACCTCATCATGTGGGGTCACCAAAGGGCTACGCCAATGCGCAGCGACTGGCAGAGCTTTTTACCTCATGGGGCTATGCAACTGAGATCGCGGAATACGAAATATTGTTCCCCACGCCTAAGACTCGCGAGCTAGAACTCGTCTCACCCGGCAGCTTTACAGCCTCGCTAACCGAAGAGGCGCTGGACGAAGACCCAAGCACTTCTCGCACCCAAGACCTCCTCCCACCCTATAATGCATTCTCGCGCGATGGCGAGGTCGAAGCCGAACTGGTTTTCGTTAACTACGGCATGCCCGCCGATTACGAGGTATTGGAGCGGCACGGTATCTCGGTTGAAGGGAAAATTGCGATTGCGAAATACGGGCGGAGTTGGCGCGGCATCAAGCCAAAACTCGCGGGTGAGAAGGGCGCCATCGGCACCTTAATCTATTCCGACCCTTTGGACGATGGCTACGGACAGGGTGAGACCTACCCTCAAGGGCCCTTTAAGCACGAAAGCGCGGTGCAGCGCGGTTCAGTAATGGATATGCCGACCTATCCGGGCGATGTACTGACACCGGGAATTGGCGCCACACCAGACGCGGTGCGCCTCGACCGCGCCGACGCGCCTACCATTACCGAAATCCCCGTGCTGCCAATCTCACACAAAGACGCCATGCCGCTGCTTGCAGCGATGGGCGGCGATGTCGTGCCAGCAGAATGGCGCGGCGGTCTACCAATTACCTATCATATGGGTCCTGGTCCGGCGCGCGTGCGCCTAAAACTCGAATTCAACTGGACTATGGTCACGGCATACAATGTGATCGCACGTCTCGAAGGATCCGAGTTTCCTGACGAGTGGGTTATACGAGGCAATCATCACGATGGTTGGAATCACGGTGCTGCAGACCCTATTTCGGGGTTAGTCGCACTGATGGCAGAGGCTAAAGCCGTCGGCGAGCTCGCGCAAGCAGGTAATGCCCCGGCGCGAACGCTGATTTATGCGGCCTGGGACGCCGAGGAACCCGGCCTAATAGGATCGACCGAATGGGTGGAACATCATGCCGCCGAACTCAGCGAGCACGCAGTCGCCTATCTCAACACCGACGGCAACAGTCGCGGCTTTATCAATATCGGCGGTAGCCACACCTTAGAGAAGCTTATGGGCGGCGTCACCGCTGACGTCATCGACCCGCAAACCGGTGTATCGGTCGATGCGCGCCGCCGCGCGATGTTGACCCTCGAAGGCAGCAACGCGCGCATTAAAAACGAGGCGAAGAACCGTGCCCAGTTGCGGATCAGTCCTCTCGGCTCTGGCTCAGACTACACTCCCTTTTTGCAGCATCTTGGCATTGCATCGATCAACATTGCTTTTGGTGGCGAGGCGCAGGACGGTAGCTATCACACGCTTTATGACACCTATGAGCATTACCTAAAATTTCGCGACCCTGGGCTCTATTATGGCGTGGCACTGGCGCAGGTAGCGGGCCGAGCAACGCTGCGAATCGCCAATGCACAGCGTCTCCCCTTCGAGTTTGCAGGCCTCACAGACAACATAGCGCTCTACCTATCTGAAATCGAAGCGCTTACCGATGCCCTGCGCAGTGGCACCGAAGACACAAATTCACTGATTGACGCTGGCACCTATGACCTTGCACTTGATCCCACGAAGAACCTCGGCGCACCAAGCAGTAATCAGCCAGTTCCTTACTTTAATTTTGCGCGCGTGCACAATGCGCTGACTCGACTCGACGCTGCAGCCACGGCCTACGAGGGCAAAGTCGATCAGCCTGCAAGCGCGGAGGTTAATCGATTACTGTACAGTAGCGAACGCCTGCTCACTCGCGGGCATGGCCTCGCAGGTCGCCCTTGGTTCAAACACCATCTCTATGCACCAGGTTTCTATACTGGCTATGGCGTGAAGACCCTGCCGGGGGTGCGCGAATCCATCGAACAGCTGCAGTTTGACGCCGTCGACGAGCAGATTGTGATCGCTGCCCAGATGATCGAAGAGCTGGCCGCTCGAGTCGAAGACCTCTCTCGCTAGCGCTATTAAATTATCGGTATCTATTCAATAGGATACCGACTACACTGATGGCTCTTGAGCGTTGTTCTTTTTGGCGACCCCCTTCTTTTTGCACGTTGTGTCACCACAGCCTATCCAAGATCGTAGTCATTGCCCCTCTTTAGATTGCACCCTAGCGGGGCGATTTGTTGAGCACTCTTAGGCCCACTAGCTGACCTCTCTCTCGAAAAGCACCAAGAACGACCCGCACGAAATGCGCGCTCGGCACTCCGCTGACTGCGCACAGTGAAAGTTAATTCCAAATAAGGAAAGTAAGAAATGAGCAAAGGTACAGTGAAGTGGTTTAACGCAGACAAAGGCTTCGGCTTTATTACACCAGAAGACGGTGGCAAAGATCTGTTCGTACACCACTCAGAAATCAAGAACGGTGGCGGCTACGCAACATTGAACGACGGCCAAGCAGTAGAGTTCGAAGTAGGCCAAGGCCAGAAGGGCCCCTGCGCGAACAACGTCGTAGCAGTATAGCTCCTCCCATAGCAGCCGTTAGCGCGGCCTCTATGTGTTTCACACCAGCGCCCCGTCGCGAGTTTTCTCGCAGCGGGGCGTTGTTGTTTCTGGGTTATACTTCTGACGCTACTCTTTAGGAGCCATGCCATGCCCACACTTATTCACCAGCGCGTTCGCGACTGCAATCTCGGCACCTACCCCAAAGCGATTGGCCGTGTTAGTTCGGGCTGGGTTGTCGCCGGCGATGTGCAGTTTTTGCCGGGTTATTGTCTCCTCTTGCCGGATCCCGTAGTGGCAGATCTGAATGCGTTAGAGACTGAGGCGCGAAAGACATTCTTGTACGAGATGAGCGTAATTGGGGACGCCATATTGGCTGCTACAGGTGCGGTGCGTATTAATTACGAAATGCTCGGCAACATCGAACCCGCACTTCATGCCCATCTATTTCCTCGCAGTAATGACGAACCCGAGGCGCTGCGTTTAAAGCCGGTGTGGTTTTACGACTGGGAGAGGGAACGCGCGTTCGACCCGATCTTAGACGCGCCTATGATGGCGGCGATCAGGGACGAATTAGCCGAACGCGGCGTCCTCATCGACTAAGCTACTTCCAGATGCTGCGCGCTTTAAGGCTGATGTCGAATTTGGGACCTGCAGCCTGTTCAACATGAATAATGAACGTCTCGGCGTCCGGATGACTGTAGCCGAGCGTTTTCATGCCGCCCTCGCCTAACGCCTCGAACTTAACGCTGTTGTCGTTTATTTCCATAAGACGCATTTTCTGTGCGCCATCAGTGCGCGGCGACATACCCGGATTCCACTGCTGAACGTTGAGTTCTAAAGAGCCGTCGACCTCTTCGATGGTAATCATCTCGAACATGCTCGTCGCATCGTCGCCGGTCATGCGGACCATCGCGGCAAGCGTACTGCCCTCGATCGCAATCCAGTTTTCTTCCAATTGATTGGCCCCCAGCGCGCCTGCCCAGTTGCCAGTCATCCAAGATAACTGTTCGATCTTCGCTTCTGGTGCGGCGAACGCGGATACCGAGGCGACGAGCGCGAGTGTGGCGAGTGCTGTATTGGCGATTTTGATCATTCTCATTCTTATTCTCCGAGTTAGTTAGTTTATTACTGTGGCGACCGATCCGGCCGCCTAATCCTGCGATTCTTCGCGCTTGCGGTACGCGTCTTCGAATTTATCGTTGAGCCGGCGCATGCCGCCGAGCCAGCGGTCGTAATCATCTGTCTTGCGGCGCATATACGTCAGCACTTCCGGATGCGGCAGGACTAAAAATTCTTCTTTCTCAAGTGTCTCGATTACCGTGTTAGCGAGCTGCTCCGGCTCGAGCATCCCGTCGAGCCCCGCCACGCCGCCATCGCCAGCACCGACTGCAGTCATGGCTGTGCGCACCGCTTGCGGGCATAGCGCTGAAACCTTGATACCACGATTACCGTAGGTAATCGAGAGCCATTCGGCGAAACCGATCGCTGCGTGTTTTGTCACAGAATACGGCGCAGAACCGACTTGGCTCAATAGCCCAGCGGCTGAGGAGGTGTTAAGCAAATAGCCTTCGCCGCGCTCGAGCATCGAGGGCAATACAGCACGTGCGGCAAACACATGCGACATCACATTAATGTCCCAGATAGACTGCCACGCCTCGGTTGATACATTCTCACCGCCCGCAGTAAAAATACCGGCATTCGAGCAAAACAAATCGATATGGCCAAACTCGGCGAGCGTTGCGTCGACAAGAGCGCTGACCTCGTCTTCTTTGCCCACATTCGCGACAATGCCCCGCGCCTCGGTGAGCGCCGCAATATCGGCAACGGTCGCATCAACGCCCGCCTGATTAATATCCGACACGATGACTGCTCGAGCGCCCTCGCGCGCAAACCGCTCGCTGAGGCTTTTACCGATTCCGCTTGCACCGCCCGTTACAACGACGACTTTATCTTTAATATGCATGCCGCTTTCTCTTTATGTTGTCTTCAATCTAGCGTCGCAGCATCTGCGTATAAGCAATGGCACGACAATAAGTGGAAGCAGTTTACGTGGTTCTTTCGAGGCGTGCAAAGAAGCCGATATACCCTCTTGATACAGTCGATCTGGAGGTTGTAAGCAGTTGCAACAACACTCGCATACGAAGAGCAGATAAGGTTTGTCTATGCTATATTCGCTCGCCTCAGGGTTTATCGACGGAATTAGTTTCCCTCATTCCACCCTATCGAAGCTGTCGCAGAGCAGCCACAAAATAAACAACTGTTTGTCGTCATTCACCCCACCCCGCGCGAAAGGGCTGATCAGACTTGAGGCAACAACCTAACGAATTATAGGGTCGAAACAGCGAACCCTCACTGGAGAGACACATGCTACGCACACTTCTGTATACAGGCATTGCGACAGGCCTGACATTACTCGCCAACACAGCTTCGGCACAGCAGTCAGCTGATGGCATCGAAGAAATTACCGTCACCTCGAATAGCCGCAAATCGGAGGGCCTCGCTGACATCAACGCAGCGGTTTCCGTTATTGGCGAAGAGGAGCTTCGCAGTATCGGCCATACACACCTGCAAGAAACACTCAATCGACTCCCGGGCGTGAGTATTCACCGTAATAATGGCCAAGAGAGCCTCACCGCGATCCGCTCGCCGGTGCTGACCGGTGCAGGCGCCTGTGGTGCTTTCCTCGTTGCCGAAAACGGCATTCCTGTTCGCTCTAGTGGCTTTTGCAACGTAAACGAAATGTTTGATCTACACGCTGAAAACGCCGCAAGCGTTGAAGTTGTTCGCGGTCCAGGCAGCGCATTTTGGGGTTCGAATGCCGTCCACGGACTCGTCAACGTCGTGCTCCCTAAAGCGGGCGACGCACGTCAAATCACCCTCGAGCAAGGCCCGCGCGGCTCGCAGCGCGTCAAGGCACAGCTAGGCCAAGATCAAGGCAACTTCAAACAGCTTCTGCTTGTTAACGGCACAAGTGAAGAAGGCTACCGTGACGAAAGCGGCTTCGATCAGCAAAAGCTAACCTACCTTTACAATTACACGACAAGCAACGGCTGGGCGTTGGACGGCGGTATCACTCACGTGAACCTCAACCAAGAGACGGCGGGTTTTGTCACCGGCTTCGAGAGTTACAAAGGTGCAAGCCGCACCGGCAATCCTAATCCCGAAGCGTATCGCGACAGCAAAAATACGCGCGCGTGGACAACTTTTACCAAGACCCTCGGCGATTGGGATGTCGTTCTCACGCCTTACGTGCGCGATATCGACATGAATTTTATCCAGCACTTCTTGCCGGGCCAACCTGTTGAAGAAACCGCGCATCAGAGCATTGGCTTGCAGTCGGTCGCCTTTACCGACCTTGCCAATGGCGCGCAACTCGCCGTCGGCTTCGATGCCGAGGTGACCGATGGCTCACTCACACAGACTCAGCCCAATCCAACTGCGGGCTCGTTCTTCTTACGCAACTCTATCCCGCAGGGCAAACACTACGACTATCAGGTTGATATCGAGCAGGTTGCCGCGTTTGTAAGCTATGAGCAGAATTTCCAATCCGGTTGGGACCTGTCGCTTGGACTGCGTGTCGAAGATACAAATTACGATTACGACAACCGAATGATCGACGGCCGCACCGATGAATTCGGCGTTGCTTGCCGTTTCGGCTGTCGGTACAACCGCCCAGGAGATCGCAGCGATAGCTTCACGAACCTCTCACCCAAACTGGGTCTGAGCTATGCACTTAATGATTTCCATAGCCTGCAATTGCGTGCGCAGCGTGGCTTCCGCGCACCGCAGGCAAGCGAGATGTATCGCCTGCAGAACAACCAGAACATCGCAGACCTAAACTCGGTGGAGCTCGACAGCTACGAGGTTGAGTTTAAGGGCGCTGGTGAGGGTTGGGCATATTCTGCTGGCTACTACTTCATGGACAAGCAGAACGAGATCGTCACCAACAGCGCTCGAGTCAATCTCAACAATAGCCATACTCAGCATACCGGGCTTGAGTTTTCGCTTGGGCTAGATATCACAGAGACACTCGCCCTAGCGGCAGTCTACAATTTTGCCGAACATACTTACGAGAACTCTGAAATCTCTGGCGGGATCGACATTCAAGGGAATAATGTTGACACGGCACCGCGTCAGTTCGGCAATCTGCGTCTTCGTTGGACACCGAGCGAACGCGTGACCAGCGAGCTCGAATTAGTCAGCATGGGCGAGTACTACACCAACCCTGAGAACACAGCGAGCTATTCGGGTCACAACTTACTCAATCTGCGCACGCAGTACACGGTAAACGATTCGGTTCAGATCTATGCGAACATCTTAAATCTCGACAACCGCGAATACGCCGAACGCGCGGATTGGACGACGTTTACCGATGACCGCTACTTCCCAGGGGAACCCCGTCGCGCGTTTATTGGCATCACAATCAATTACTAGCGGCAGCGCATGGATAGCACGAAGAAGCCACTCAGCACTTTCTCTCTTGGAGGAACTATAAAAGACTCTTCGAGAGAAACTGCGCAGCGGCGCGAGAAGCAAGTCCCTGAGCAGTGCGCCTACGCAGCACTGCTCAGGCATTTCTCGATGCCTGTGCCGTTTGCTGAGCGCCCTACTGAGCATGCCGACCCCCGAATTCACCAAGACATTCTGTCGCCAAGCTCACTTCGTGCAGCGGCAGTATTAATAGCGGTCTCAAGGCCTTCCAGCGCGCAAGCAAGTCGCGTCGTACTCACCCTTCGTTCCGAAAAACTGAAATCTCACGCGGGTCAAGTCAGCCTCCCGGGCGGCACCTGCGATGCAGAAGACGATGGCGTAATCGATACCGCCTTAAGAGAGGCTGAAGAAGAAGTAGGGCTCGCCCGCTCAGAGGTCGAGGTCATCGGACAGATGGGCGAGATATCGCTACCCTCAGGATTTAGGATTACCCCAGTAATAGGGCTTATCGACGCAGGCCTGACACTGACGCCCTGCCCCGATGAGGTCGCCGATATTTTCCACCCGCCGCTGGACTTACTGCTCGATCCCACAGCGTACTCGCGTTCGATTACTCACTACCGAGGCGCCGATCGGACTATTTTCGAATTGCCTTATGAGGGTTTTCGGATCTGGGGTGCCACTGCCGCTATTCTGTACTCTCTCGCAAAGCAAGTGGGTCGATAGTCCTGGAGGCCGCCGCCTTATTTATGACGAGGCACTTTTAACGAGCTTGTAACGAGCTTTTAATCGGCTTTATCTGACGCCGCTAAAAAGCCCGCCGGCGTTTGATCTACTGCTGTGGCACTGCCCAGCTAGGGAAATCACCGAGCACATCGAATGCAACATGCCCCAGCGTGTAAACAAAGGCAGTTACGATAATCACCGAGAGTATATCGAGCCAGATACCCGCGATAACCATTTTGGTGATCGGCACGCGCCCAGACGCATAGATAATCGCATTGGGCGGTGTCGAGACAGGCAGCATAAAGGCGCACGAAGCCGCGAGTGTCGTTGGAATAATAAGCAGCAACGGATGAACCTCGATCGCTTGCGACAGAGAGGCCATAATCGGAAGCGCGAGTGAAATGGTGGCAACATTAGATGACACCTCGGTGAGTAGCGTAATAAACCCGACCGTACTCAACACGATGGCAAACGGGCTCGCATCGCCTAAAACAACCTGCAGCTGACTCGCCATATAGGTTCCAAGCCCAGACGTCGAAAAGCCCTTAGCAATCGCGAGTCCGCCGCCGAAGAGAAGCAAAATACCCCAAGGCACATTCTTTGTGTCTTCCCAGTCCATCAAGCGACCACCCACTTTTTTACTAGCAGGAATGACAAACAGCGTCAGCGCCATTGCGATAGACACAGTGCCGTCGTCGATAAGCGAGCTAATTGGGGACGCGCCAAACTGAATAAACAGCAGATCGAGGTAGTGGCTCCAGCCGAAAATATCGACCTCTGCGCCGAAAAGCCTTTCCTTACGAGTCATCCACAGCAAAGCGACAGCAATAAACACACCACGCACTCTTCGCTCTTCCGTGGTAATCGGACCAAGCTTCTCTATTTCGTCGGCGATGAAAGCCTTGCCGCTAAAAGGTGTAGTGGCAGGCAGTGGGAACACGAAGCGCGTAAGCAAAACCCAGCTGGTGAATAGAAAGACCAGACTCATGGGCAGCGCAAAAGTCATCCACGTCATAAAGGCAAATTCGGGGGCGTCCGGGAATATCTGCCCCATTTGAGTGACGAGCACGCCGTTGGGCGGCGTGCCGATCAACGTCGCAACGCCGCCAATAGACGCTGAATAGGCGATGCCTAAGAGTAACGTTAGCGCGAAATTGGGCGCCCGAGCGTCTACTTGGCCGCCGGCGAGCCGCGTCTTCTCATTAAGTTCTTCGTAAAGCAACACAAGCGACATGCCCATAGGCATCATCATCATTGCCGTCGCCGTATTCGACAGCCACATGGATAAAAACGCAGTGGCAATCATAAAACCGAGCACTAAACGATGCGGCTTGCCACCAATGATGCGCAGGATGCTGAGTGCGATACGCTTATGCAAATTCCATTTTTCGACCGCGGTGGCGATGATAAACCCGCCCAGATAGAGAAGAATAATCCAGTCCATGTACTGCGCGGCAACATTGGGATAAACAATGTCGAGGTCACCTAGAGCAACCCCCGCCGGTAGACCTGCCCCCTCGGCGTCGATAAGACCAGCAGCGGACTGCGCGCGCCCGCGCATGATGCCGAGCAGCGGGTAGAGCACGATAGGAAGAAGTGCCGTCGCAGACAGCGGGATCGCCTCGGTAATCCACCAGATTGCCATCCATACAATGACGGCAGCCATGCGCGTAACCATGGGATTACTTGGGTCGAGGTCGACAAAAAAGAGCATAGCAAGAAAAGCAGCAGGACCAAGCACGAGACCTATGCGCGACCTTAGAGGGGTTTCGATACTCTCGCTTTCACTCAACTCTGCATGCACGCTCATTGTTGGCCTCTGTTTTTCTTGTTGATTCATACCACGCGCAGTGTTGTCTTCACGCGATTGCCACCGGCCGATACTAAGTGCTGTTATTCGCGCTTAGTATCGGACAGCCTCTATGACAGCAAGCTTTCTAGAGCTGCTCGAGAATTGCGTCTGCCGAACTAACCTTGATCTCACCTGGCGCTTCTATGCCTAGATAGGTCACCGTGCCGTCTTCGACAATCATGCCAAAACGCTGAGCGCGCTGCCCCATGCCGAAGCCACTCGCATCCAGCGAGAGACCAATCGCTGCGGTGAAATCCCCATTGCCATCGGCCAGCATAACGATCTCTTCGGCATTCTGTGCCTGGCCCCAAGCACCCATAACAAACGCATCGTTAACCGACATGCAGGCAATAGTGTCGACACCCTTCGCCTTTATCGCATCGGCATTCACAACAAAACCGGGCAGGTGAGTCATCGAACAGCCTGGGGTAAATGCGCCCGGCACCGCAAAAAAAGCCACCTTCTTGCCGGCGAATAACTCGTCACTGCTCAGCGGCTTAGGCCCTTCGCTTGTCATCACCTGAAAGCCGATCGCTGGTACTTTGTCGCCCACTTGAATAGTCATAAAAATGCTCCTGCGACACTTGCCGCTGTAAAAGTTAGTCGTGTGTGAAAAATGAATACCGCAAGATAATAACAAACAAGCCGTCTAACTGACGACAGTTAAACGGCTTAGTATTGAACAGAGTTTATTTAGGATTAGGTGCGTGTGGAGAGCGATGGGCTGTCTAATTTGCTAAGAGAGCGCCCTGCGAACTAGGCGCAGTTGCTTAGGCTAATTCCGCAAACTGCGCAGCCTGTTACTGAGGTCTTCTACCGACGTGCCAAGCGCCTCTTCTACCTTTTCTGTTACCGTATCTTCGATCTTTTCAACCTCTTCGCGCGCGCGATTTTCGAATCCTTGTCTGACTTGATCGAGGCTTGGCAAATTAGCCGCACCAATTGAGCTTATCAACGCTCTAAGAACAATCTCAGCTGCCTCGGCAGCCGATGCCCCGCCCCCCGTACCACCTATATCGGTCAGGATGATGTCGGGCAAAGTGACTTGAGTCGAGCCCAAGCCCGTTACAATCGCCAACTGTGGCCCGAGTATTTCGAGACGCTTGAGAAGGATTTTTTTAGTCGATGCAGGCGCTGACTCTGACGCGGCACCGTCATCACCGCTGGGGAGATTCGCCAGCAATGCACGCAGATTATCGCTAGTTATTTTGGTCTCGTAGTTAATCTGCGGCTGAGCTAGCCGCAGCAGTTCGATCTCTACTGTGTCACCAAAAATCGAACTAATATCTACTTCCGCCTCAACGGCACCCAGCAGAATCGCAGGCCCTTCTGAGAATCCCGCAGGATTAGCTATCGATAGGCCTCGAATGCTGGTTTTTCCGTTAAGTGGTGATAGCGAGAGCGAGTCGACGCTCACCTCGGTCTTTAACGCCGATTCGCCGGCGAATTCGATGCCTGCTTTGGCGGCTGAGCCGAGGTAGAAATAGCCAGCCCAAAGAATAATAGAAAACAAAACTACTAAACTCATAAACACGCGCGCAATCATTGGCAAGCCTCCTTGTCTGCCCGTACGAGTATTCGGCAAAGGCCAACTCGTTAAGGCAATAAATTGAATGATACTGTGAGCGAATCCGCTTTATAGCTAGCTAGGCAGCCTCGATTAGTTTCTGGATCAAACCCTAGATCGATAGCGATATGATTTGCTGGATTGGCAGATCCACCAGAGAGTAGACCCGAAATAGACGACTTTATGCTCGGCGTGATACGAAAAATCTTAGGGGGTAAAAGACCGACTCTCGAGGCTTATTCCGACAACACTCGAGATCCAGTCGCGATGCAGGCGAAGATACTCGAACACGGCAACCGCGCCATAGCTTCCCTGCGTCTCTTCGTTAAACGCTGCGCCAATGACCTCACCTACAGTGATGCCGCCGAGCACATAGCCCTGCGGAGTGCTTATTAGTGCAGGGCCGCCGCTGTCGCCGAGACTCGGCATTCCCTCGAGGTCTTCGGTAGAGCCTCTATCGACTCGCGGGTCATCAAAAAGGACACTGAGGCGGCTATCCACCCGCGTGAGACGGTTACTTGCGCGCCGAAACTTGCCATCGTCATGATCCCGGCCAGACAGCCCCTGCCCTGTGAAGCCCCATCCAAACACATGAATGAGCTGGCCCACGCTGACATCCCCATCGGCAAGCAAGATAGGGCGTGGAAACGGAACTGGGGCGTTAAAGCGCAGTAATGCAAGATCGACATCACGGGCAGAGGCCTGATCATAAAGGGGATGAATGACGAACGCATCGATAGCCCGCGTTTCATTGGCAAGCTGTACCTGAAAAGTCGCGCCGCTTTCGAGCGACGCTTTTAATGAGGTTTCATCAAGACAATGCGCCGCAGTGATTGCCCACTGAGCATGGATAAGCGTTGCAACACAGACTTTGCGCGGCCCCTGTTGCTCGAGAAAGAACACCGCAGGGAAATCACTTGTGGCGATTTCATACGAACCACTCGCCACGTCGTGCCGCGTGATGATTGGACCAGCCTGTACTGGAAGGCTCGCAGTGACGACGCCAAACGGCACTAATATCGCAAGCATCGCAAGCATCGGCCACGAGGTTGTAGGTGGATTATCGTCGCGGCTCGCTGTACGCGAGCGGCGCAGCGGCCGGAGATTAGGCGCTGCGCGCCTGCGGCGAGCGAGTTTAAATATGCCAAAAATTCGCCACAACACCACGCCCATGGTCACAAAAATAAACGCGAGCACCACGGCGGCGAGCCACTCTTGAGAACCCCAGCCGCTGGTGTTTATCACACTTGCTAGCATGCGCAATGTCTAGCGGATTTAGTCCTCACCGGCCAACTCCTTGAGTAATTGCATGAGGCTTTCCGCGCGTGCCCTAGGATCATCAAGTTCGAGCAGCGCCTGCCTTATATTTTCGCCCATCGGAATGAGTCCGCTGAGATGCCAGCCCAGCTGCCAAAGATTTTCGTATTCGATATCCAAGTTCTTTTCGGCGACTAGCGGATGTTCTTCGAGACCTTTTAATACCTCGACCAATTCATCGAATTCGTCGGAGTAGGCAACGGGCTCGCCGTCGATTGTATCGCCCTCGCTGAGTACAACCTCGCCCATCAATAAGTCAGTGTCAGATTCCCAGCAGTCCTCGACGCGAAATTTCGTTGTGCCCTCGATCGTGATGCCCAGAAGGCCGTTATCCAACTGATTCCAATCGATGATGCGAGCGAGCGTACCTATCCGACTAACGCTCTGAGAAGAATCTGCTGTGCGTGCTTCGGTACCTGCCTCGATCGAGCAAATACCAAATGGCGTGCCCGATTTAAGGCAGTCGGTCACCATGTCGATATAACGTCGCTCAAATATCTGGAGGTCGTGCCGTCCTGCAGGAAATAACACAATCCGCAGCGGAAAAAGGGGAACAGTAATGGCGTCTTCTAACTTCGCGAACGACATATAAATCTACCTTAATACAGTGTTCGGGCTTAGCTTAGCGCTTAAGTGCCCGCAATAATTTGTCGTGAATGCCGCCAAAGCCGCTATTGCTCATCACCACAATGTGGTCGCCTTCGACTGCGCTTTCTGCGAGATAGCTAACAATCTCGTCTACCTCGTCGAAGCTGCGGCTCGGCACAGGATTGCTCGCCTCGAGCGCGGCAAAGTCGAGCCCCGAGTTTGCAGGACGGCGCCAAACGACTTCATCTGCAGATTCGCACGCAGCGACCAAGGTCTCCTGATGTACGCCCGCGCGCATAGTATTAGATGCCGGTTCTATTACAGCAACCAAACGCTGCTTCTTGCCGCTGCGGTCGGAATGAAGCCGCGCAGCCATGCCCTCAAGCGTGGTCTCTATTGCAGTCGGGTGATGCGCAAAATCATCGTACACACGAATGCCGCGACGCTCACCGCGCAGCTCCATGCGTCGCTTAACGCCGCGGAAATTGTTTAGCGCTTCTGCAGCCGTTGATACCTGAACCCCCGCATGATGCGCCGCAGCAATTGCCGCCACCGCATTATTCACGTTGTGGCGCCCGGTCATCTGCCACTCTATCTGAACGTATTCGATCGGTTCGCCACCTACACCCATTTTAGACAGCGAAAAACGACTGCCGTCTTCGCGATTGAGCTCTGCATTCCAATAAACGCCGCCTGCATCGAGCAGCGCAAGCGAATCTGCTGGCACCGCGTCGACACCGAAGCTCTGTCTCGGCGTCCAACAGCCGCGCGCGAGGACATCCTCCAGCGCCTCTTCACCGCTGCCCGACAAAATAAGTCCATTGCCTGGAAGGGTCCGAACGAGGTGGTGAAACTGCCGCTTAATCGCCTCAAGGTCATCGAAAATATCGGCGTGATCGAACTCAAGGTTATTAAGGATCGTCGTGCGCGGTGCGTAATGAATAAATTTTGAGCGCTTATCGAAAAATGCGCTGTCGTATTCGTCTGCCTCAACCACGAAGAAAATGGAGTCACCGAGACTCGCCGAGGCTGGTAAGTTGTTCGTTACGCCGCCAATTAAGTAACCCGGTTTCATTCCTGCGTATTCGAGTATCCACGCGAGCATGGCACTTGTAGTTGTCTTTCCGTGTGTGCCGGCTACGCCGAGCACCCAACGGCCGTGCAATACGTTCTGTGCCAACCACTCCGGGCCCGAGGTATAACGAATGCCCCGATCGAGCACGTATTCGACACTGGGATTTCCACGCGACATAGCATTGCCAATAATCACGAGATCTGGTGCAGGACGCAAATGTTTGGGATCGAAGCCCTCGCACAGACGAATACCTTGCTGCTCTAACTGAGTGCTCATTGGTGGATACACATTCGCATCGCTACCACTGACTTCGAATCCGAGTTGTTTCGCGAGTATCGCAAGGCTGCCCATAAAGGTGCCGCAGATACCGAGTATGTGAATATGCATAGGGGCTAGTTTCGCGACTCTGCAGGCCGCCTCTTTCGTGGATGAGTCGTGTTTATAACATGAATCTCGGGTAGCATTGCAGCCCAAGTAGAGCAAACCTGACTACAACCCAAGCTAAGAGAGCAATACTGTGAACCTATGGGAATTTTCACTCTCCGTATACGGCAAATCCGGTGTGCCTGATGCCTGCCTCACCTTGCAGAACAGCCATGGCTTAGACGTCAATCTTGTTCTCTTTTGTTTATGGTTAGCTACCGACTCTCGCTGTTTGGCAGGCGCCGAAGTGGAAGAGGCAATAGCACTTTCTAATGCGTGGCGGCAAAAGATGATTTCTCCACTGCGTGCACTCCGCACCGAGATGAAAGAATGGCCGTCTGAGGAGAGTGTCTCTGCGTTTTCGCGTCGCACAGACTTTGAGGAACTTAGAAATAAAGTGAAAGCGGTCGAACTCGAGGCAGAGAGATGGCAGCAACAAATGCTGACGAGCCTCGTGGGGCGCTCTCAGACCAGTGAAGATAACAATTTACGTGGTTTTTCTGCCAGCCTCGACTTAATAGCTGCGCAAAGCAAAAGCTGCGAGCGGGCATGGAATGAGTCAATTGTATTTATTGCGGACGCGCACAGTGACGACTTCGGCAAAAAAGTACGCAGCGTTCTCTCGCCGTTTCAGAGTAACCGCTAACGCCCCCTCCTAAGCGAAGAGGGGGCACGCCGTTAGCGCGTGGGACGCACCTTCTCGCGAATCGTTTGCCACAGCGAACTTCCGCCCTCGGGCTTTGCTGGTGCAGTTCTTTGGCCACCCGAGCCTTGGCGTCTAGGCCGATTATTTGCTGCGCCGTTAGCACCTCGGCCGCCTGCCGGACGCGGCTTGTCGGCAGCGCGTGGGGCGCGATTACCACGATTGTCATCCGCATCGATACGATTACCGTTGCGGTCGCCGTTTTCATCGCGCGCTGTCGACTGCGCTCTGCCTTGGCTTGGACGGCGATTCTGGGTTTGGGCTTGAGTACGACCCTGCGTCTGCCCCGCACCTTGTGACCGACCTCGGCCACGCGAGTCGCCCGCAGCGGCGCCATTGGAGCGACCGCCATTAGCTGCCCCGCCCCCGGCACTGCGAGCGTTGCGGCCGCCGCGTGCACAGTTGCCGCGAGGCTGACGAGGAGGACGCGCCTCTTCGACATAGTCCTCTGCGCCAGCGACGGGCGTGAGATCAAACTCTTTCATGTCTGCTTTAGGAATAGGCTTTTTAATCAACCGCTCGATATCTCGCAGTTGCTTACGCTCGTCGCTGCTAACCAAAGAGATCGCGAGGCCTTCAGCGCCCGCACGACCCGTACGACCAATGCGGTGGACATAATCTTCGGGGACATGCGGAAGATCGAAGTTAATTACCGACTCAAGCTGATGAATGTCGATACCGCGCGCGGCGATATCCGTGGCCACTAACACCTGAATCGAATCTTGTTTAAATGAATCGAGCGCTTTAGTGCGCTGCGCCTGCGACTTGTTGCCGTGAATAGCCGCGGCTGTGATACCGTCTTTCGACAGTTTTTTCACTAGATTATTGGCGCCGTGTTTAGTTCGGCTGAAGACCAAAGTCTGGCTAGTATTAGAACGAAGAATCGCGCTCAGCAATTGCGCTTTCTGCTGCTTCTCTACGAGGTACATGCGCTGTGTAATTATTTCGACAGTTGAATTGCGCGGTGCCACGTCGATCTCGACAGGTTGGTGGCAAATAGTTTTGGCAAGCTTACGAATATCATCCGAAAAGGTGGCTGAAAACATGAGGTTCTGACGCTTTTTAGGCAGGAGTGCGAGTATCTTACGAATATCGCGAATGAAGCCCATGTCGAGCATGCGATCGGCCTCGTCGAGAATCAAAATATCGACTTTGTCGAAATGCACGGAGCGCTGCTGATGAAGATCAAGCAGGCGGCCAGGTGTGGCCACAAGAATATCGAGGCTCTTGCGTAGCATAGTTTTCTGCGGATTAATGTTTACGCCGCCGAACACAACGCCCGAGCGCAAATTCTCATTCGTGCCATAGGTTTCGATGCTGTCTTGTATCTGCGCGGCGAGTTCGCGGGTAGGCGTAAGCACAAGCGCACGCATTGTGTCTGGCTTTTTGTTGGTCTCGCCGCTGAGCAGTTGTAGCAAAGGAAGAGTGAAGCCAGCCGTTTTGCCTGTGCCAGTTTGAGCGGCGGCCATAACGTCGAGGCCTTCTAGGATTACGGGTATCGCTTTTTCTTGAATGGGCGTTGGCTTGGTATAGCCGGTCTTTTCGACGGCGCTAAGCAGTGAATCGGAAAGGCCGAGGTTTGCAAATGTCATAAAAATCTCTAATTTATCTTGTTAATCTACGCATAACAGCGCTGCTACTCGGTGTTCGAAATTAAGAACAAACATCGAGGTAATAGCTTATGTCTTGCCGCAAAAAGTGGCGCTAATTCGCGCACAGGGTGACGCGGCTGCGTTAAGACAGCGGCATCGTTACGATTACAGTGTTACTGTGAAGCCTCAGACTATTGGCATGTGTGCTGCGCATAACGCGGCAACAGACAACAACGGTGGCAAGGTGCACGGGTGTGCATTCGAAAGGTGTCTAGCTGGCTTGCCGTGACCGCGAGACGGTTGCAAGGGGAGCTAAAAACAGTAGAAGCACAGTCGATGGCGAATCGGGGGCCTTAGTCGACTTGCGCGCAAGGTACAGCAATAAGAGGCTCGCGTCAGCTTTTATTTCGCGAGCCTCTTTTTGATTCACTCTCTAGTTAATAAAGAATCCGCCGTCGATCAGCAAACTGTCGCCGGTGTGATAGCTGCTTGCATCACTCATCAAATAAACAGCAATCGCCTCAAAATCAGACCGATCACCCCAACGCCTGATGGGAATCCGAGGAAGAACGGCATTGGCGAACTTCTCGTTAGCGTAGTTATCCGCCGTCATCGCCGTCTCAATATGCCCAGGTAAAACCGAATTAGCAGTCACGCCGAAGCGGGCGTATTCGACTGCCAGCGCCTGCATCATCGAAATCACGGCGCCTTTGCTTGCACCATAGGCTTCGACTCGCGCCATGCCCATCAAGGCGCCGAGTGATGCCGTGCCGATTAGTCGACCGCCGGCATCGCCCGCCTCAGCACGAGCGCGCATGTGACCTGCGGCTGCTCTGAGCGTATAAAACAAGCCGTCGAGATTGACGTCGAGCACCGCGCGCCACTCCTTTGTCGTGGTTTCATCGAAGCGACCTGAGCGCGCGACACCCGCATTCGCAAAACACGAATCGACGCGGCCGAACACGTCCAGAGTCTCGGCAAAGCTAGCCTCTACCGCAGCCTCATCAGCCACGTTGCAAACAATCGAATGAATCTTCTGTGACGCGTCGCCGTGCTCTTGCGCCAGTGTCTTAAGCGTGGCTACTGCGGATGCGTTCTTCTCGGGGTTGGTTCCCCATAAACACACACTCGCGCCATGCTTTATCGCACCCTCGCCAAAACCAAGCCCAATGCCACTATTACCACCGGTAATGAGGGCGACCTTGCCGCTGAGATCAAATAGATTTGCTGCCATGGGAGCTCCAGTTTTTTAAGATTAATTATTTAGCGTCTGCGATCGCCTGTTGCACGCCTTGCCAGCGCTGCACGAGGCCCGGGTCGATATCGAAGAGGTCTAGCACGCGACCAACGTGATGATTCACAAGATCATCGATTGTCTGCGGTTTAATATAGTGCGCGGGCATCGGTGGCGCGATAACTGCGCCGAGCTGACTCGCCTTGAGCAATAATTCGCAGTGGCCAGTATGCAACGGGGTCTCGCGAGGGACCAAAACCAGGCGTCTGCGCTCTTTTAAAATAACGTCTGCTGCACGCACGATAAGCGAGTCGGCATAGGAGTTAGCGATGGCCGAAAGCGTCTTAATAGCGCACGGAGCGATGACCATACCGTCGGTGCGAAACGAACCACTCGCAATGCTCGCGCCGATATCTTTGTTGGAATGGACGTGGTCGGCTAACGCCTCCACTTCCTTCGCGCTAAAGTCAGTTTCGACGGCGATATTTAATTTGGCAGAGTCCGACATGACCAGATGCGTCTCCACGTCGGCGACGTCTTTCAATACTTCTAAGAGCCGAATGCCGTAGATTGCTCCACTCGCTCCCGACATTCCGATAATTAATTTCACTGAGTATCCTAAGTGAGCTGCGCTCAATCTTTGCTAAATAGGCCTGCGATGGTGCATTAATCGTCAGACACAGGCAAGCGCGCGGCTTATCCTAAATTTCTTGGCACGTAGTTTCATCACAGCATCGCCCTTACAAGCACAAAACGCACCGCTCACCGAAGTTAACGCAGCAGCAAATTGCGGCGCGGCGCACCAGCGAGTAAACTGCCGCGTTCTTAGTAGCGGCAATAACACGCAGCGTTTGCCCCATGCAGCGACGAATGCTGCGAATAACATTTCTAACGTGAGCACCGAATCATGAGCAAGGCCAACCTTTTTTACGCCCAGTCAGGCGGCGTTACCGCCGTTATCAATGCAAGCGCCTGCGGCGTTATCGAAACCGCGCGTCAGCACAAAGACAAGATAGGAAAAGTCTATGCGGGGCTTAACGGCATCGTCGGCGCCTTACACGAAGACCTTATCGACACCAACAAAGAGTCTGCAAAAACGATCGCTGCGCTGCGCTCTACACCCGCCGGCGCCTTTGGCTCTTGCCGCTACAAGCTCAAGTCATACGAGGAAAACGCGCGCGAATACGAACGTCTCATGGACGTATTCAAGGCGCATAACATTCGGTATTTCCTCTACAACGGTGGCGGAGACTCCCAAGACACTGCCAACAAATTCGCGCAGCTGTCTATCGACAAAGGCTATCCCATCACCTGCGTTGGGGTACCTAAAACAGTCGACAATGATCTCCCCATCACCGACAACTGCCCAGGCTTTGGCTCGGTAGCTAAGTATGTTGCGGTATCTATCCGTGAGGCAGGGCTCGATGTAGCGTCGATGTGTGCAAGTTCGACCAAAGTCTTTGTTATGGAAGTTATGGGTCGCCACGCAGGTTGGATCGCCGGTGCCGCGGGTCTTGCTGCTGAGCAAGAAGGCGATGCGCCGCATATTATTTTATTTCCTGAGATTGCCTTTAACCGTGAGAAATTTCTCAAAAAAGTGAAGAGCTGCGTAAAGAAATTTGGCTATTGCGCGGTGGTTGTCTCCGAGGGCGTGCAGAACGCCGATGGCAGCTTCCTCGCCGAAGGCGGTGGCAAAGACGCCTTCGGTCATGCGCAGCTCGGCGGAGTCGCCCCATTTATTGCCGACATGATTAAGGCAGAGCTAGGGTATAAATACCATTGGGCGGTGGCCGATTACCTGCAGCGTTCGGCGCGGCACATTGCGTCTGCGACAGACGTAGAACAGGCTTACGCAGTAGGCGCAGCAGCAGTAGAGTTCGCACTCGCGGGAAAAACAGCGGTTATGCCGGCGATCATTCGCGGCAAAGGCAAAAAATACAGCTGGAGTATTGGTGAGGCAAAGCTATCGGATGTCGCCAATGTCGAGAAGATGATGCCGCGCAATTATATAAGCCGCGATGGCTTTCACATTACCGACGCGGCGCGAGATTATTTGGCCCCGCTTATCCAAGGTGAAGATTACCCTGAGTACAAAAATGGCCTGCCGCAGTACGCGCGGCTAAAAAAAGTACTCGAGAAGAAAAAGCTCAAGACCTGGCGCAGCTAAGGCGCCAGTCGCTCGATAATCCAAGTCAGACCATCGCGCGTGTAGCGAAATCGGTTATGGAGGCGGTTCGCGCCGCCTTGCCAGAACTCGATTTGTGACGCGCGCACGCGATATCCACCCCATGTCGAAGGACAGGGCACCCCGGCACCCTCGGTGCTTTTATCGAGCGCAGCGAATGCCGCTTCGAGTGCCTCACGCGACTCAACCACCTCGCTTTGCGGAGACACCGCTGCTGCTAACTGGCTGCCGCGGGGACGGCTGTGAAAATAACGCTGCGAGTCTTCGACGCTGAGCCGCTCAGCGACACCACTCACCCGCACCTGCCGCTCGACACTGTGCCAAGGAAAATGCAGGCTGATGTTCGGGTTGAGATCTAGGTCGCGACCCTTGTGGCTGGCATAACTCGTGTAGAAAACGAAGCCCTCAGCATCGAAATGCTTGAGCAAGACGATGCGCTGGCTGGGCACTCCGTGCGCGTCCACCGTTGCAATGGTCATAGCTGGCGGGTCTACCACCTCCATCTCGAACGCCTGCTTCATCCATTTAGCAAATTGATCGTGGGGGTCGTCGCCAAGGTCAGCGCTGCGCAGTTCACCCAGTAAATATTCGCGCCTGAGGTCGTGTAAATCCATACTCGCTTAGTGTCCTGTCTATTACATTATAAAACGGCCGTATTCCCACACTTGATTACGCCGCGTGCCGGTTGCGTAAAAGAACGTGCCGGGTCCGTGTTTTTTACTGGCGAAGAATTTACCTTCGTATCGTTGCCCGTTAGGCCAACGGTAGGTGCCTTCGCCCTGATAATGGTCGTTAACGAAATTACCTGTGTAATTTTCCGTATTTTGACTGAGCCAATACTCGGAGTGTTCGTTCTCCTCCCAGCGCGGCAGTCCAAAGAAGTAAGAGCCGTGGCCGTTGCGTTTGTCACCGCTCCACTGGCCTATATAAAGTTTGCCGTCCCCGTTCCAGTAGGTGCCGCGACCGCTTCGAATACCTTCGTCCCAGTCGCCTACATAAATAGATTTCTCAAGAAAAGAGACAGGTATTTCTAACCGGCCTTTACCATGGAATTTACCGTTAAGAAATTCACCGCGGTACATGCCCTTACCGAAATCGGTTTTAAGCTCGAGTGTGCCCTTGCCGTTTTCGCAGTCGCCACGCACGCATTCGCTCGAGTTTACAGAGTCCAGCGGCAGCGCTTGGGCTACCGCCATTGTCATTAACGCCGCGGCGAAGACGCTGGCGAGTAACACTATTTGGAATGATAGGGTGGTCGAACCACTGTGCATCTTGTCTACGGATTGCCAGTACGCCTTGTGCATTGTTGATCCTCCGTTAGTTAAGGCGCCTAAGCACATTCAGTGGACTGATATTAACCACGCCGCGCGTCGAATTGACGCCGAGACCGCCGATAATAATCATACCGGCGAGCGGACCGGCGAGCCAAACCCAGTAGTGTAGAGCAAACTCCTGCTCAAACACCTGCTCTTGCAAATAATACAGACTCGCCTCGGCGCCCAGTGTCGCGACGAGTCCTGCCATTAGGCCAATACTGGCAAACTCGATGAGCAGGCTTGTCATGATGAGCCGCTTGCCCGCGCCGAGCGTGCGTAAAATAGCGTTCTCGTAAAAACGCTCATCGAGTGTCGCATTGACACAGGCGAGCAGCACAAGCGCGCCGCACACAAGTACCAGCACCGAGATCAGCTCGATCGCCGAGGTCACCTGCGCGATGATGTTCTGAATTTGCTCTATTAGCGCATCGATTTCGATGACAACAATAGTGGGGAAGCGCTGCACTAATTCGTTAAGCAAAATTTTCTGCTCGCGCTCCATGAGGGCGGTCGACAAAAAAGTCGCGCCAAGATGGTCGATCGTACCGGGCGAGAAAATAATAAAGAAATTAGGCTGCATATTATCCCAGCGCACGCTGCGGAAACTGCTCACCTCGGCGCTCACCGTCTGCGCATTAATCTCGAATTCGATCACATCGCCCAACTCGATATCGAGCCAGTCGGCATAGTCTTGTTCGATAGACACGAAACCAGGCTCGACAGTAGCCTCCCACCACTCGCCGCCGGTCACGCGGTTATCCGCGGGCAACTCGGCGGCCCAAGTGACCTGTCGCCGACTGAGGCGACCGCGAACCTCGCCTTCCTCTGCTTCGTCGCCTGCCTCACTTTCACTGGCCTCTTTGCCAGAGCTAGCACCAGCAGCATTCGTCTCGCCCTGCCCGTAGCCCACCGAAAGCCCTACTCGTGCAGCGCCCTTCGCGGACTCTTCCTCTGCGTCGTCGCCTCCGCCACCGGCAAGCGTGCCACGTTCGGCATCGGAGTTAAGGTCTTCCTGTGGGTCGGGCGTTGCTCCATTAACCTTGGTGACGCGCGCGCTTATAAGCGGGTAGAACGCATTGCCTTGCACCCCATTTTCTTCGAAGAATTCTTCAATGCCGGCAATCTGCGGCTGTGAAATATTCATCATAAAATGATTTGGCGTATTCTCAGGGAGCTGAGCCTGCCAGTCGGCGATGAGGTCGGTGCGCAGCAATCCAAGAATAAGCAGCGACATGATGGTCACCGAAAACACCATCACCTGAAGGACGTTCTGCTTGCGTCTGCGGCGTGCGGCGCTCATCGCAAGCTTCCACGCGCTGCCTGCTCGCATGCCCACCGCACTGCTCGAACTCAGCAGCAGAAAAGACAGACCCGAGAGGAGAATCGCAATGCTTGCAACAGCGACAACCAGCACCGAGGTGAGTACCGCGTCTTGGCTATACCAATACACCAGACCGATTGTGCCACCAATGCCGAAAACATAGGGCACATTGGCTCCCACTTTTTGTTGGCTAATATCTTTTCGTAGCACCCGCAGCGGCGGGGTTTCGCGCAGTGCAAGCAGCGGCGGCAGCGCGAACGACAAGAGGCATATTACCGCGGTCATCGCACCCACAACGAAAGGCTCGAAACCGGCTGCAGGAAGCTCGACAGTAATAACTGTCTGCAGCGCTCGCAGAATAATATGGTGAACACCCCACCCTAAAACGCTGCCGACAACCACAGCAAC
>Ga0209374_1000484_pt1 | contig 44088 bp, 34 predicted proteins | sample SaaInlLV_DNA_10m_FD_184683 | JGI IMG/M metagenome (GOLD analysis project Ga0209374, IMG submission 184683) | Marine microbial communities from expanding oxygen minimum zones in the Saanich Inlet - SI075_LV_DNA_10m (SPAdes) (version 2) | ecosystem: Environmental > Aquatic > Marine > Unclassified ... | reverse complement strand
TCTGGCAAATCAAATCTCTACAAAGCACTTCGGCTATTGTCTGATACGGCGCTCGGCTCTGCTGCCGGCAGTATCGCTGGTGAAGGCAGTTTGGCGTCGGTGCTTTGGGCTGGCCCTGAGCAGTTTAGTCGCGGCATGATTCAAGGCGATGAGCCGGTTCAAGGTGGCCCTCGCAAAAATCGGGTGAATTTGAGGCTGGGCATCGCCGGGGAGGACAGCAGCTACGCGATTGACTTTGGTCTGCCCGCGCCCGTTGCGCGGACCCTTTTCGACGGCGATCCAGAAATTAAACGCGAGGTGATCTGGATTGGCGAAACCTATCATCATTCTCGGTTAATGATTGACCGAACGGGCCCCGTTGTTAAAGCAAGAGATGACTCGGGCGCCTGGCAGGTGCTGAACCGACATCTGCCAGTCTTTGACAGTATGCTTGCAAGATCCTCTGATCCGATCCTTGCACCCGAGGCGTTCGCGCTGCGAGAGCACATTCGGTCGTGGCGATTTTACGATCAGTTTCGAACTGACCGAGATGCGCCCAGTCGACGGGCGCAAATTGGCACTCGCACACTGGTACTTCATCATGATGGTCGGGATCTGCCAGCGGCATGGCAGACTATTTTGGAAATCGGTGACGGGAATGGGCTAGGGCGGGTCTTGGCAGATGCCTTCCCTGGGGCGGAGGTGTTTATAGAGCGGAACAATGGCCGTTTTGCCCTCAAATTCCATCAACGTGGTCTTCTGCGTCCATTAGATCAGTGGGAGTTATCGGATGGCACGCTGCGCTACTTGTGTCTGGCTGCGGCGCTGCTGACACCGCGTCCACCAACACTGATGATTTTGAACGAGCCCGAAACCAGTTTGCACCCAGAACTCTTACCAGCGCTGGCGCGTCTGATGCTGCGGGCGGCGGAGACCACTCAGTTATGGGTGACGTCTCATTCTGATGTGCTCATTAGTCTGTTGCAGGAAGACCCGGTGTGTAACCATTTGCGCTTGACCAAACGCCTCGGCGAGACCCAACTGTTGGACATTTCCCCTGCGGACATTCCGGCTTGGCGATGGCCCAACCGGTAATGCTCTACCGTTAAAGCGCCGTCCCTGACGCTCAGGCTCGCATTCCTGTCCTGGCCGAAAAGCACCGACTTGTCAGGTACGTATAATTAGGTTTTGATGTGTCTGGGCAGGCCAGTGCGAGGGCCTTAAGCCCAGCTGCGAGAATGCGCGAGTCGATCAGGCTCAGATAAATCAAGCCAATGGTTATAAAAACGACTAGGAGCAAGACCACATGAAAATTGGGAAATGGGGGCTGTTGTCCATGCTTTTCGTGATTGGGCCGGTGTCAGCCGAGCGCTGGGAGGCAGACATTCAAAGCCTTACTGAAGCGCACACATCAGACGTTGTGGCGCTGAGGCGCTGGTTTCATGCTAACCCAGAGCTTGGGAATCGAGAGTTCAATACGGCTGGCCGAATTGCTGAAGAGCTTCGAGCGCTCGGCTTTGATGAGGTGCGCGAAGGCATCGCGCACACGGGCGTCATCGGGATATTAAGGGGCGGTCAGCCTGGCCCGGTTGTCGCGCTTCGTGCGGATATGGACGCTTTGCCGGTTAAAGAAAAAACGGGTTTGCCCTTTGCTTCAACGGTTACGACCCTTTGGGAGGGCGTTGAGACCGGTGTCATGCATGCCTGTGGCCATGATGCACATATGGCCATCTTGCTGGGTGTTGCACGGGTCTTGTCGGATCTGCGCGCTGATATTCCGGGTACCGTGATGTTTATCTTTCAACCAGCAGAAGAGGGGCCGCCGGGTGACGAAGAAGGTGGGGCTGAATTGATGTTAAAAGAAGGGATCTTTGCTGGCCCTGACCGACCGGGTGCGGTTTTTGGACTGCATGTCTTTCCAGGACCGACCGGTTCAATTATGTATCGACCGAATGGCTTTATGGCGGCGTCAGATTATTTGGAAATTAACGTTGCCGGTGTACAGACCCATGGTTCGATGCCTTGGCATGGGGTTGATCCGATCGCAAGTGCGGCTCAGGTGATTAACAGCCTACAAACCGTTGTGAGTCGCCAGATGGATATCAGTAAAGCACCTGCTGTTGTTACCATTGGCACCATCGCCGGGGGTAACCGTGGCAACATTATCTCAGATGGAGTCCGCATGACCGGGACCATCCGTACGCTTGATCCAGACATGCAAGTTGAGATTCACGAGCGCATTCGGAATACCGCAACCGCTGCCGCGGCGACGATGGGTGCGACCGCCAATGTCCTGATTGATGTGGGCTATCCCGTGACGGTAAACGATCCAAAACTCACCCAAGAGATGGCGGGGGTGTTGGATTGGGCTGCTAACGGTGTCGCTAGCGTAGTGCCGCCCATTATGGGGGCCGAAGATTTCTCCTATTTGGCGATGGAGGTTCCGGGATTGTATTTTGCGCTTGGGGTGTTTCCCGAAGCGGGAGATGATCGGGTTGTTGGTGTGAATCATTCGCCATATTTCTATGTAAATGATCGAGCCTTACCTGTCGGCATCCGAGCCTTGTCTGGCTTGGCTTTAAACTGGCTGTCCGCGCGCGCGCCAGAATGACGGCGTGGGGTGCATTATGCATCGCGGCGATGCTTAGGGGTTCTAGCAGGGAGGATTATTAGATGCCATTGAGTGTGTCGGATCATCTTGATTTAGGCCTCGATCTCATGGGGCCCGCGAGCTGTAACGGCCGAAGCAATGGCGACGTCCGAAACGCGTTAGGCCATCCATTAGATCAGCAGTATGTGCCTTGCCTAGAAAGCGGCGGTGATGCGGCGTCTGGCTCGGTTATATCCGTTGACGACTTCGCATCCGATCGGTACCCCGGTACCAGCCGAAAACTATGGCTGTATGCCCCGCGCATTCGGGTCGTGGACGCGCCCAATCGCTTAATCATTTTTAATGATGGCGGCGCTTACCTGGCGCGAGAAGGCGCAGCCCGTGCGACGAGAGTGTTGGATACGCTGCATCAAACCTCTGAATTGACCAACACCTTTGGGGTCTTTATCCAGGCAGGTCAAGGGCAAGAGATGCCGCCGGCCTCACCCTTAGCCTCTTATGGGGTAGCTGAGGCGCAACGCAGCTGGGAGTATGATCGGTTAACGGACGACTACAGCTTCTTCCTTACCGACGAGGTGATGCCGTTTGCGGCAGATCAGTTGGATGTGACTTGGTCGACGGCGCCGGATGACATTATTTTATGCGGAATTAGTAGTGGGGGTATCGCTGCTTTTACCGCGGCTTGGCATCAGCCGCAGCGGTTTCAAAATGTGTTGTCCCATTGTGGTTCCTTTACCAATATCTGGGGCGGTCACAATTTCCCCTACCTGGTTCGCACGACGCCTAGAAAGCCCTTAAAGGTGTTCCTCCAAAGCGGCACGAACGATGCTGAAACTTTATTTGGTGATTGGGCGACAGCCAATCAGTCGATGTTTAAGGCGCTGGTCTATGCCGGATATGATGTGCGATTCGAATTTGGGGAAGGCGGGCATACACTGCGGCACGGCGGCGCATTACTGGCTGATAGTTTGCGCTGGTTCTGGCCGGTTTAGATTACTGTGACTCTGGGCTAAGGCAGCTAATTACAGTCGATACCGTCACCAAAGGAACATCCAGGCCAGGCAGGTCTAGTTCTAAAAGCTTAAAACCAGCGCCTCTTATTCGAATTCAGCAACAGAGGTGCAACCGGGCTAGGGCCGTAAACAGCGCAAACCCGATACAAAGAGATGGTTACCACGTCTCTTGCCAAGGACGCAGAACGATTTCATAAGCCCAGGTGGACTTGTGTTGTCGGTGCAACTGTAGGTAAACCTCGGCAATTCGGTCAGGGTGCGCCATGTTGTCATTCTTTGTTTCGCCTCCGAGCCAGTGCGCCCTAGAGCCATCGGGTTGTTCCCAGCCAATCGCTGCATCAATTGGTACGTGGGCAACATGAATACCTTGTGGCATTAACTCTCTCGCCATGCTCTGGGCAAGGCCAGATTTACCCTGGGACGCGGCAGCAAAGGCGCCACTGAGCGGGTAACCTTTCATTGCCGCACTCGCATTGGTAAAAAGGATTGTGCCCTTGTGACCATCCCGCCCATCCTGAGCGAGCATCTCACGAGCAGCACGTTGGCCAATCAGGAACGCACTATAGGTCGAGTTCTTCAATGTTTCGAGGAAAGGGCCGGGTTCCACTTCGGTGATCGACTTTCGGAACACGTCCTTTGGACGACCATCAATGTTGTGTACAACCAACGTCGGTGCCCCAAGCAAGTCGGTGACATTGTCATACAGGGCTGCCACCGACTCAGGGTCTGATGCATCGCAGGCAATGCGGGTAATGCCGTAGTCTTTCGCCAGGGATTTGAGAACATCCTTATCTATATTTCGTGCCGCAACCGCAACCTTCATACCCTCGGATGCGAAAAGGCGTGCGCAACTGGCACTGATACCAGGTCCGCCGCCAACAATTAAAGCTACTTCTTCAGCCATCAAAGTCTCCGTGATGTAGCGGTTAAGCCGCCTGCAACAATATAGTACTCGGCTGGTGACTCGTAGGGCCAGCGCAAGGGGCATCCCAGATAGCCGGTTCCTCTGGTGGGTTTGACCGCGTCTGACAGAATTGCAGCGTCGACTGCTGCTTTGAAAATAACGCGTACGAAAATGGATGTTTACAAAATTATTCAGCCATCAATGGTGGAATGTCTGCTTTGAGTTCAAACATGGCAGTCCCCTTTGCGATCTCTGAAGATTGGTGTCGATGCAAAACTGAGCCTTCTGGATGAAGGCCAAAATAATTAGGATTCTCTGCCGTTGGTGCAAGCTCTGTTGCCATATCATTTTCGTTTTATAGTCACGCTAAAAATATCAGAGAGTCAGATTGATAAGGGTTAGCTCAGCTGGTAAGAGCCTGAATTATGGAGTTTTGTTGGACCTGAGTAGGTTCAAAGCCGTTTTCTAGAAGCCGATAACACAAGGCCAGGCGCGGCGGACAAAATAGGATGGCTCTCCAAGTGTTCCAAACCGTCTTTTATGTCGAATAGCTTGCTCACAGGCTTGGGTCTTCAGTCGCCAGAAGCGATCGTAGTGGAAGACGATCGTTGGCGGTATTCGGTCTCTCAACGCGGAAACGCCAAAGGCATTGAGTTGCCAGCAGTAGCAATTGCGCCACCGACTCAAATGGGTCTAGATCGAGCCGCTCCCGGCCAGCCGCGTTGATTATTTTTCTGAAGCAATCCCTCAAGATTTAGAGGGTCGAAACCTTAGATGAAGGATGATTCAACTATGGCGTTCAAAGTCAGTCCGGGGTCGGGCTCTCGATGGACGGTTACTTGAAATTTTGTGTAGGATACTTCAGTAATCACAACATTTGGGAACGATAGTGAGCGACTTCTCTGAAAAAAACATCGTTGTGACGGGCGCAGCGTCTGGCGTCGGTGCGGCGGTTGTTCGCCGCACGTCTGAACTGGGTGCGCAGGTCGCTGGTTTGGACATCAACAAGGCGACAGGCGAATCGGTTGTCAACGCGCAGGGGGGGCAGTTCATTCACTGTGACGTGAGCGATGTTGCGAGCTGGCATGAAACTGCTACAACGCTGAATGACCGCTTCGGGTCAATCGATCACTTGCATCTCAATGCGGGCATTCAGATCGCACCGCCCGAAGCACCACTCGGGGATTATCAATTTAGCGCAATGAATCTAGCGCGTTATAAAAAAATGACTGGGGTCAATATCGATGGGGTGGTTTATGGGCTGTATTACCTTCTGCCATTGATGCGTGCAGGGGGGAGCATTGTGGTCACGGGATCCCTTGCGGGCATTACGCCCTACGATATCGATCCCCTGTACGCCATGACGAAACATGCGGTGACGGGGTTGGTGCGAAGCCTAAAGGTGGAGCTCGGCGCAAGGCAACTTCGAATCAATGCCTTGTGTCCCGGGGGGATCGATACCGGCATTATTCCACAGGATCAGCGCACCCCAGATGCTGTCTTTATGACACCTGAAAGTGTGGCACACGAAGTGATGATGCTGTTCATGACACCAGAAAGTGGTGCGACTTGGGCCAAGGTAAGCGAGGGCAAGCCCGCGTGGATTGTTCCCGGCCCAGGCCAGAAAAAACGATCTCATTAAAAAACGCTTGTAGGACAATTTTCAGCACAAGCCAACGTGTCCATGCCCTGTCAGAAGGCAACCCGCCGCCCTGGCCAAGCGTCTGCCCGAACTGGACCTGTGTCTTGGCAATACTTGAACTTTGAGTTGCAACGGCCATTGAGGATGCCTCGATGAACTCGTGGGCCCGCTTGCAGGATCTTACTTTAATCGACTGCGCGCATACGGGCGGTCCGCTGCGCCCCGGCAAGAAGTCCGTTAGGCGCGCTGCAATTAAGATTGAAAAGTCTGGCAAGACAGTCGATATTCTTTGGCGTAACAATAAAAAAATCGAGGTCTATCCACATGGACATTAATGAGACGTTGGCAGTGGTCACGGGTGCAGGCTCAGGTATTGGTCGAGCGTTGGCCTGCCGGCTTGTGGCAGCCGGTGCAAGATTTGTGGTTTGTACGGATATTGACGCAGACGCCGCCCGAGAAACGGCAAACCTGATTGGGTCGAAAGCCTCTGCCGAGATTTTAGATGTTGCCGATCAGGCAGCGATTGAAGATCTTGTTAAGCGCGTTGAATCGGCGCATGGCGGGATCGATATATTTGTTTCGAATGCGGGTTATGCGCGCGGTGGCGGTTTAAAGCTAGATACAGATCAGTGGCGAGATATGATGGAGGTGCATCTTTGGGCGCACTTGAACGCGGCGCGCGCGGTGATTCCCGGAATGATAGAGCGGGGGGGTGGTTACCTGCTCAATACGGCGTCGGCCGCCGGTCTTTTAACCCAGTTGGATTCGGGACCTTATGCGGTCTCCAAGCATGCCGCTGTTGCGCTTGCTGAGTGGCTTGCTATCAACTATTCGGATCGAGGTATCGGCGTCTCCGTGTTGTGTCCGCAGGCTGTGCGAACCAATATCCTGGGCAGGCCTTCCGGTCACCGCAGCACCCAGTCAAACTCAAATCAGGCGGCCCAAGACGGCATTCTGGCGCCTGAAACCGTCGCGGATGATTGCATTCAGGCAATTATCGCTGAGCAATTCTTGGTGCTGCCTCACAAGGTTGTTGCAAAATATTTCGCCAACAAAGCCAATGACTACGAGCGCTGGTTAAGCGGAATGCGCCGCTTTCGAGACCGCTTGCGACAAAAACGTAATCAATCATAACCCCGCTCGTTTGACATGCCCCGGCAGTTGGTGTTTCTTGATTACTCTACTTCCAATTGATGACCTGCAATGCCTAGACCAAAACAACCGCAGCAATACTATGATGACATTAAAGCTAAGTTCCGGGATGCGCGAAATCTCCGCTTGGGCTACCGTCCTCCGGGTACAGATCAATTCACATCTGAGTTTAGTGGCGATTTAGGGAAGTATGCGGTTGACCCCTATGCCGCAGAGGTCCCGGACCGGTCGCCGATTACCGATGAAGTAGAAGTGTTGTTTATTGGCGGGGGGTTTTCGGCGCTGTTGACCTCTGCGCGATTGCGGGAACGTGGAATAGAGCGGGTTCGTATTGTGGAGCGAGGGTCAGATGTTGGGGGCACTTGGTACTGGAATCGATATCCCGGTGCAGCGTGTGATGTCGTGAGCTATGATTATTTGCCGCTTCTGGATGAACTCGACTACGTACCGGTCAATCATTATTCACGGGGCCCGGAAATTTTCGGTCACTGTCAGGCGATCGCCCATAAATATAAGCTCTATGACCTTGCCGTTTTCAACACCACCGTTACGGAGACGCGCTGGGACGAGACTGACCAGCTTTGGCACGTAACGACAGATCGTGGTGATGTGATGCGCGCACAATTCGTTATTTGCGCGAATGGCACGCTGGCGAAACCGAAACTATCGGCCATTTCGGGAATGACGACTTTTAGCGGCCACTCTTTCCATACCTCTCGATGGGACTACCAATACACAGGACAAAACCTTGAACACTTGAAAGACAAGGTTGTTGGGATAATTGGGACCGGCGCGAGTGCGGTGCAGATTGTGCCCGAGCTGGCGAAGACCGCGAAGGCGGTTTATGTGTTTCAGCGGACGCCCTCATCGATTGATGTCCGGGATGACTGGCCAACGGATCCGAATTGGGCGCGTAAACTTGAGCCAGGATGGCAAAATAAAAGACGATCAAAAGTGCTCGCCGCTGTTGAAAATACGCTTGAGAAACGAGCGAGCAAAGGCACGACCTCGCCTGAAGAAAAATTGACAAAGCAGGAAAATGCGAACATCGATTACATGATGCGCATCCACAGACGGATCGATGAAATCGTTGATGATCAAACAACCGCTGATGCGCTAAAACCCTGGTATATGTTTATGTGCAAGCGACCCTGCTTCCATAACGAGTACTTGCCCGCGTTTAATTTACCAAACGTTCATTTGGTTGATACCAAAGGTCAAGGTGTTACAGAAATCAGCCCTCAAGGGCCGGTCTTCGAAGGACAGGAGTACGAATTGGATCTTCTGATTTACGCAACCGGTTTTGAGGTTCAGCAGACCGGTATCTATAATGATATCAAGGGCGAGGGCGGCCTAAATTTGCAGGATAAATATAAAGATGGCATCCGCACGCTGCTCGGGATTCATACCGCCGGCTTTCCCAATTTGTTTATCATGGGAGGGTATCAGGCATCGTTCCAATTCAACCTCACCGATATGCTTCAGACTCAGGGCGACCATATTGCTGAATGCATCGACCATGTGCGCCGCAATGGGCATCACACGCTGGATGTAACAGACGCGGCTGAAGCGTGGTGGGTTGAGCAAGTCATTGAACACCGCGGTAAGACTAACCGGTCGGAAGAATGCACGCCCGGTTACTACAACTTTGAAGGCAATGAACAGCGCCGGCAGGATGGTAACTATAACGGAGGGTTCCGGCAGTATTTCGAATGCCAAGGTCAGGTGAGAGAAAAAATGGCAGAGAATTTCCATCTTGCCTCGAAGAAGCCTTCACCGTCATTAGACAAGGAGTAGGAAATGCCGTATCCGTTATCCGGGATTAAAGTCCTTGACCTATCGCGCGTTCTAGCTGGGCCTTTTGCGGGAAGGATGCTCAGCGACTTAGGAGCGGATGTCGTTAAACTTGAACCGCCTGAAGGCGACGTGACCCGGCACTGGGGCGTTAAGCGAGGTGATATCTCTGGTTATTATCACCAGCAGAACGCTGGGAAACGGAATATTGCGGTTGATCTAAGACATCCAAAAGGGGTGCTAGTTGTGAAGTCGCTTGTAAAGCAGGCGGACGTGCTCATCGAGAACTTTCGGCCGGATGTCATGGCGCGGTTAGGGATTGATTACGAGACACTGGCTGAAATCAATCCACGCCTTATTATGCTGTCTATCTCTGGTTTCGGTGCAAACAACCCGGATAGTCGCCGCGCGGCTTACGCGCCGATTATTCACGCGGAGACTGGTTTGATTGCTCGGCAGGCTGCGCTGACTGGTGCGTTTCCCACGGAGTTACCGCTTTCTGTCGCAGACACGAATGCGGCCCTGCATGGTCTTGTCGGGTTGCTTGCTGCGTTGTATGCGCGAGCGCAATCGGGTCGGGGTGATCATGTTGAGATCTCGATGGTTGATGCAACGATTGTGACCAATGACGGACTGCATTATGCGTTGGAGGGACAATCGATGGGGGTTACCAATGAAGTGCATGAAACGGCCGCTGGTTTGCTGATGCTGGCGGGTGAGTTCAAATATATCTGGAAGTTACTCAGTTCGGTTTATCACGTGAGTGATGGCCTGGACCCAGCGCAAGACGTTGGATTGGCTGACAAAATTGCAGCGCGACGGGCAGCCTCTAAAGCCTTCTTCACGAAGACCTGTGGCGATCGCGACGCAGTGATTCTGGCTTTGGATAAAATGAATATTGCTTGGGGCGATGTGAGGCCAGCAGAAGAAGTCCGAGAGCTTGCATCTGTTAAAGCGCGTGCGTCGATTCAGGAGGTAGATGACCGAGCAGGGGGCACGAGACCGATCCCGGCATCACCTTATAACTTTCGGCATCTAGCGTCAGCGGTCCGAGCTGGTGCGCCGCATTTAGGCGAACACAATGAGGCTGTATTGAAGCAATGGTTGGATTGGTCTGATGCGGAGATTAAGGATGTTGAGGCAGCCTTACTAACCAAACCCCTTCACGGAATCGAGGAGTAAACGATGCACGAATTTTCAGGACGAACCGCTGTCATTACGGGCGGCGCGAGTGGTATCGGCCTTGGCATGGCGCGGTCTTTTGCTGCACGCGGCATGCATCTCGTACTGGCGGACCTGGATGAAACACTCTTGACAGCCGCTGAGAAGGAGCTTTCGAAGGCGGGGGCCTCGGTTCTGTGCCAGGTCTGTGATGTGTCGAAACTCGAAGACGTCGAGCGCTTGGCGGAAGTGACCCTGGATCGTTTCGGTGGGGTTCATGTGGTTTGTAGTAATGCTGGGGTCGGCCTGCCAACCTCTGCACGTAACCTCAAGCTGACCGACTGGGAATGGATCATTAATGTTGATCTTTGGGGGCCAATTTACGCCGTGAAGACCTTTTTACCGCTGATAGAAGAACAGGGATTTGGCCATATCAATGCCACGTCCTCGATGGCGGGTTTGGTCTCATCGCAAATGATGGGCGCCTATAATGTCGCTAAGCACGGCGTGGTGGCGTTGATGGCGGCAGTGGAGCGCGAGCTGCGGGCTAAGAAAAGCAATGTCCGGGCGTCCGTGTTGTGCCCAGGACCGATCAACACCAATATTAGTCGCCACTCCGTCGATTTTCGGCCGGGCCGCGGAAAGCCAAAAGGGGATTCTGAAAAAGCAGGTAAGTTGGCGGGCAACATCCAGTCGGCACTGGAGAATGGGATGCACCCGGACGAGGTGGGTGAGCTGGTCGCGAAAGCCATCGAGCAAGAAAAGTTTTGGATCCTGACGCACCCGCACTGGGCTAAGACCGTGCAAAAACAGTTGGATGCCATGGTAAACGATCAGACGCTAATTCGAGCATAAATCTGTTCTGGACCGTCGCGGGTGACCTAAACAAATCTTAATGGCTCGACCCGGCAGCTCGGGGCAGATCGAGATGCCGCATAGCCTGCCTGATACGGTTGAGGCGGGCCCTCGATGTCCATACAGTCGGAAAATCGGGCTTCTCGCAAATTGATGTGACTGTGCAGGGATGGTTTTACGTCACAGTCTTGATTGGGAATGACATTGGCTGAAGGACCGCCGGAACCGTTTTTAACCGATGGCGGCGACCCGAATTATTGTTTTTATTGCGATTGCGGTTGGTGGGTAGCCTGCTCTCAGGAGTGATCCTTTGCAGGAATATCTGATAGTCTATGGCTTGACGATAATGCCATAGGCCCAAAAGAGGCACTACAGCGGACTAGAATGACTGCGAGGAACATGGTTTCTAGAATTATTTTTCTCATAGCATTTTTAATGCTGGTACCAGATGCCTTATCTGCCAGCCGTGGTATTTCTGTGCAGTTGCGAGCATCAGAATCGAAAAACGCTGAGTTAGTTGGTGAAATCCGCATGTATAGCGAAAGTTATGCCCTGGTTGTCGGTATCGACGAATACACGCAAGGATGGCCCAAACTCAGTAATGCGGTTAAGGATGCCGAACTCATTGCCGAAGCGCTAGAGGAAAAGGGTTTCGAAGTTGATCTGCACACAAACCTCGATTCCGCTGAATTGATGCAGGTTTTTAAGCGCTTTTTTATTCTGAAGGGCGAGCGACCCGACACGAGGCTGTTTGTTTGGTTTGCAGGGCACGGTGCAACGGTTGATGGTGAGGGTTATCTGGTCCCAGCGGATGCGCCCGGCCTATCACAAAGCGCTGATTTCAAGTTTTCTTCGCTGGCGCTTCGCGACTTTGGCACCTATATGCGTCAGTCAGGTTCCAAACACGTGTATGCTGTTTTCGACTCCTGTTTTGCCGGTACGGTCTTCTCTTCTCAGCGTGCTATGCCACCAGCGGCGATTACCCGAGCGACGACGTTACCGGTGCGCCAGTTCCTGACCTCCGGTGATGCGGATCAGACAGTTTCCGATGATGGCCAGTTCCGAGATTTGTTTATACGGGCAATACGTGGAGAGGAGCGCTCTGATGCCAATGCTGATGGTTATCTCACGGCGTCAGAACTTGGAATGTATTTGGGAGATCGGGTGACGAATCTCACTGAATCGGCCCAGACGCCTCGTTATGGTAAATTGCGAGATCGAGATTTTGATCGTGGCGATTTTGTGTTTGCCTTACCAACGGCGCCCCTGATGGGTTCAGATGAAAGCTCTCGGGGCAACGAAATTGTGTTCTGGAATTCGATTAAAGACACGGGCAGCCGCAGTGAATATTCAGCATATCTCAGCCAGTTCCCAAATGGCCAGTTTGCCCCGCAGGCCTCGCTAAGACTGCGCCAGGCGCAGCAATCGGCTAACTTAAATCTACCCAGAGAACAGTTCCTCCAAGCGGGATCTTTCGATTTTAAGCCGATCAATCGTGACCTGGTTACGATTGAGCAAACGACTGTTCGAGCGGTTCCTAATATGGCGTCAGATATTGTTGGTCAGTTGGCGGCGGGTACCAATGTCTGGGGCTTAGGTGAATATAAAAGTTTAAGCGGTGACTGGTTTGACATATCGCATGCAGGCGTTCGGCTTGGATTTGTCTCAGTTGACCAGCTGCAATCTACAGAACAAACCGATCGTTTTATTGTCATTGATAGCAGCGAGGATCTGTCTGATTCATCCAGGCTGGATGATCAGTTGTCGCAAATGATGTATCGACTTTTAGACGCGCCAGCTGAGATGGATTCAGCGTTATTAGAGGAGAACGACTCCGGCAGTGGAGAATCTGGGATGACACCACTGGCGAGTGATGCGTTGGTGCAAGAACCCGTAGCGGTAGTCGACGCTGAAAAAACAGCGGCTGCTGACGCGTTCACGGATCGGTCTGCCGCCTTGGAAATTGTTCAGGAGTCGACTGGAATCGTGGCAACGGTCGATATTGCTGATGCGGATGCTTCAATCGAGCGCTCGCAAGCGCTCGAATTAAACGCGCAAAGAAAAACCCTGGATGTGACGGCAGAAGCCAACCTGCAGGCCAAGGCATCGGGGCACAACAATGTTGGGTTGTCCGCAACAGTCCAGTCTGAAATTTCAGTATCAGAGCAGCCCTCAGATTCGGTAGACCCGTCTCTATCCGAGAAGAACGAAGTTGTGGCTGCAGATCAACCAGAAGATAAAGAGGCGTCTGGCCAGCAAGAAACTGAATCGTCAGGAGTGCTCACCGTCGCTGCCAAAGATGCAGGACTTGATGGAGCGGTGCAGGTAGAAAAGGATGTAAACGTCGATAAGGATACGACGGTCCGCGCCGAGGAACGCCTGGGGGATTATGCGAGGCGATATATTAAGGCTGCGTCGAAGGGAGATATACAAGCCAAGTTTTACCTTGGGTACATGTACGAAAATGGGGAGCATGTTGTAAAAGATCTGTTTTCGGCTAAGAAATGGTACCGGGATGCTGCTGAGATGGCGCATGTTAAAGCCATGATTAGACTCGCGTCTCTGCTGGGTGAAGATCCAGAAGCGACGGAATGGTTTCGAAAGGCTGCTGAAAAAGGTGATCCTGATGCTCAAGCCATGATCGCTTTTCGGTATGAGAGCGGCACTGGCACGGAGATCAACCTTGACGAGGCGGTGGTCTGGTATACGAAAGCGGCTGAGCAGGACCAAATTGTTTCACAGGTCAACCTCGGACGGTTATACCATTTGGGTATTGGGGTTGAAACAAACGTTGACCAGGCTATCTTCTGGTATGAAAAGGCGGCCGAGCAGGGAAATGAAGCCGCGCGTAACCGTCTGGAGCAGTTGCGACCCAATCCTAATTAAAGGCTAATCCAGTCTTTTAATTTTGGCAGTGGCGGCTTGCACGCCGAGTAGTTTTGCCTGGCGATAAAACTCTAAGGCGGTTGCTTTGTCTTTTTGAGTACCTCTGCCTTTTTCATACATTTCTGCTACGTGGAAGTAAGCATCAGGATAATTACGATCGATGGCCCCCATTAATAGCGTCATTGCCTTGTCATAGTCTCGGCGTACAGAGGAACCGCTCATATACCGTTTGGCTAGGATGACTTGTGCTGGGGGGTAATTAAGCGCTGCGGCCTTGGCTTGCCATTCGACGACCATCGATGAGTTTCTTTTTAGGCCGCCTTTACCCATTTCATAATATCCGGCGACGCTCAGTTGGGCTTCTGGGTCATTTCTGTTCGCAGCATCAAGGAACCATTGCAAGGCCTTTTCCTCATCGGCCTCGCCCTCATCACTGAGTCCGCCGTCTGCGTAGATTTGGCCGAGCAGATGCATGGCGCCTAGGTAGCCCAGGCGCGCCGCATTATCTGCCGCAGACTTAGCATCACTGGCGCGCCCTGCTGCGAGTAATGCGCGCGCATACTGGATCTGAAACCTGGCGGCATCGGGGTAAAGTCGAAGAGCTTTATTGCATGCCGGTACGGCGAGTTGATGGGCTATATCGGATAGTTTGATACTAATTTCGGTTGGCCGTCGGGCTCTGTAGGCTAAGGTATCACAGTCATCAGACCCCGGCACAGATGCCCTGAGTTGTTCGATTGTTTCCCGATTGATCTCAGCATTAACTCGTAGGTTCTTGCGGACCTGAAAGACGGCCAGAGCTTCACGCGTGACTTGATCTAAGATGCCTGACTCACGAGTTAGTGGAAAACCGACCTGAGCCAACAGCCTCTGGGCTTCTCGGGTCCTTAAAGACTGCGCCTTTTTCTCGGCCTCAACCTGTCGTAGGCGCTTTCTTTCGGCCATTTCCTGGAGCGCGGTTTCTTGTCTGGCCGCATTCTCCCTGACGCTTAGCAGTAACTCGGTGGCTTGATCATAGTACCGACCGTCGCGACCGGTATTTTTTAAATAGCGTAATAATCGGTCTTGAGCTGCTAAGGAATCGTTGGTCTTATGCAGGGCCGTGGCTTCTAGAAAATAAAGGGCATCTGGAATTGGTGTATCCAGGGCTCGCATTCGGGCGATTAGATCAATGATTCCGACACTATCATCGATTTGTAGCAATCTGCCAAGTTCGCTCATATGCAAATCCAGTTGAACCTCCAGGGGAAGTCCTTCACTGATCGTATTCGACTCGGCATGAACCACCGTGGTGCACAGCAGGTAGAATAAAAAGAGGCTGGCTATAGATAAGTTTCGTTTAATGCTTGTCGCTCCTTGTTTAAAAATGTGGCCCGTCAAATTAGGAATTGACGTAACGTTAACAAAATACTGCGATTTTTTTTTGCAGACAAGTCTGTAGGTTATCAGGAGCGCGTTGTATGGCAGTAATCCTGCAGAACAATGAGTTGTCTGGCTAGCGATGACAGGGCCTGTATTTTGTTGTTCTGGCTGCTTAACAGAAACTGTGCTGACATCTTCTGCCCGGCTCCCAAGCCAGTGGATGTTGCTGCCTTAGACAGCAAGAGAGAAGCCCAGCCTTCGGAAGAAACACGAATGAACGGTTTGTTCAGATTATCTGCCGCTAAATCAAACCGAATAGCGTGATCTGTTATGACGGACTGCGGCATCTGGTCATCGGCACAAAGAAAATCGAAGCTGGTTTTACTGCTGAAATTCAAGCCACAGATCGTTGTACTTGTTAGCGTATGAAAGACTGATTTTTCAGATGAGCAGGAATTACCTCGAACAGTGTGAAAGGCAAGATCTTTGGACATGAGATTAGCAATATGCCCGGCAACATCCTGAATGTTTTTCGGAACATCATTTGTTAACAAAGATTCTGAAGATGTGGCATTTTCCTGGACCAGGGCGCCCGTCCCGGGATCTGCAGGCTCTGGCAGGGCGGATGTTTCTGAGGGTTCGGGAGTGGATTGATTCAAGACACTGTCGATCTTCGCTAGCAGCTGTTGTTCAAAGTTGCGACTGAATTGGTTAGGCACTTTACTTTGGGGCTTCTCCTCTGAAGCCGAGGATTGATCTAAGAGGGCTATTCGGGTCCTTGATCCAATTTTCAGGGATCGAAGTTTTGGTTTTCCTTCTAATATTTTTATGGCGGCGTCTTGCGACAGGCAAAGAGCGTTGTCACCTGTCGTGGTGCAGAGTAACTGGTTCCAGTTTGGTGATGAGGTTGTTTCCTGACCTCTGGTTCCACTATGACCGATTTTCGGATTGAATAGTATGAAGTATGGATCATTAGTACTGGTCTGCAGCTCAATCCATATTGAGGATTTTTCTGGGAGGCAATTGATCGATGTTTTGGCGCCAGCTTTCCAGTTCAGGGATGAAGTCAGTAACGGTTCGCCAAAGGCCTCATCAATGGCGAAGTGCATTTCTGCTTCGCTGATGTTGCAGTTGCCTGTTCTAAGGTTTGTCGTTGTCGCCGTGCCATTAAGCAAGCTTGCCTGAATTTGCAGTGCCGATGTGAGGATGAGGGCTGCGACCCATACTAAAGAGATTCTAGATGACATAGTCGAAATTCTTTGATCATAAAATTTTAATGATTAAGTGATGAGTCTATCTCTTTCCTCACGGCCTTTGTAATTAATTGTGGTAGAAAAGACCGCGACCGGTTTGGTTACCACGAGCAGCATAATCCTCATTTCTGTGGCATCAGCCAGGCACCTATTCCGATCAAGTAGACGTCAGCACAATTCAAGGCTGAAATTTCGTTACCCTCGTGCGTTCGGCAGTATCGCCAGGTCTTGAAGTTTAGCAAACCAGCGTCTCAGCATGCGCTCGGTATCCACGCATTCAGAAAACCCGGCTTCCCGCAACTTGATGGTGCTCAGCAATGATGGCGGTGGGGGTTGGGTGCTGCCCGCATTCAAGAGTGCGTCCGCATAGAAAAAACTGTCCCCGACAACTTGGCGAAGACTGTGCGGTTTCAGATCGTGACGCGCAACAATCGAAGCCCAGATTGTCTCTTGGTTGTAGCAGGTTTCTGACAGTAAGCGAGGCGCCGCGGGTCCGGCTTCCAGATTGAAAATGTCACATAAGGTCGGCCAGATATCCTGCATCCTGAAAACATCCCCATTGGTAATGTTAAAAGTTTCATTCACGAACGCGTCGTTTGACCAGGCGAAACGGATTGCTCGGGCAAGCATATCGGCGTCAATGGCCTCCATAACACCCGATGGTCCGCCGGGGTAGCTAAGGCTGAGGCCTTGGTGCGATTGCAGCGCGGCGTAGGCGCCGAGCGCCGCGAGCATATTCATTGGCGCGTTCAGGGCATGCCCAAAAATGATTTGGGGTCGCCAGATCGTGAAGGCCCAGTCGTGTTGGGATGCCTTCTCGCGCAGCAAATCTTCCTGCAGCCAGTAAAAGTTTTTGTGGGGATGGCGGGGTTCACGCTCGCGTCCGGGTATTTTCATGGGGGCCACATGGGCACCATACGCTTTGGTGCCCTGCAATAAGGTAATGTGCTGAAGCTGCTTGCCATGCTTAGAAAGCGGGGCCAATAGGTTCGATAGCATGGTCAGGTTCTTCTGCATCTGTTCATTATTCTGCCAGCCAGCAATCAGTCCAGGCTGCTCGTACAGCGCTGCGTAAACTACATGGGTGACGTCCTTCAGGTGCGAGTCAACGATTGTTTGGCACTGTGACGAATCAGTGAGGTCGAGTGCCACGAAGTGAATATTGGATAGATCAGGGGGGCGGCGAGATAGTGCTACGCAAGCAATGCCGGCGGTCGTGAGATCTTCGAGCACGGCGCGACCCACTAAGCCGCTGCCGCCAAAAACCGCTACTTTCATATCGATCTTTCACTTTTGTCTATTCCCAACTGTCATGATAGTGCCTGGGAGGCTTCGGTGGAATGCTGTCTTCTAAAGCACGCCAAGCTTTGAGTTTCAAACGTTTGAGGCGGGGCTCAAATATCGGTTTCTTGGCGCGAGCATGAGTCGCTGGGTGCAAAATTTTTTTCTAGCAAGGGTGTCGTGCCCCGAGCGCTCAGTCGAGATTGCTTGCTACCGCCCCCTGCTCTAGCCGGTCGAATTGGCGCTGCATTGGACCTTTCAGTCGCGTTATATGGAGGTGGGGGCGCCGCTTACTCAACAAGAAATCTATCGCCTCTCCGTCACCTCTGGCGCGCTCAATCTCGACCATCTCATGATTTACGGACACCAATTGATGAACGCAAACTTTGAGATTACGAGCTTCTGATTCACCGCAATGCCAACGCACTTTACCAATCGGTGGGTAGAAGATTATTTGATTCATTGCAGCGAAGTCATTGTCTGCTAATACGGAGAGGGCGATTTCCTCAAGGTTTTTGTTGCAATTACGCAATGCGGCACAGTTCATCAACATCTCCGCGGAATCAAAGATGATGTTGGCATTCTTTCGATTACACTCCCAATGTCCTTGATAAGGAACGAATTCTCTTGTCTTGCAACTGAATCCCTGGCTGTTGAGCCTGGTAAGTCGGTCTTCAACGCTCATGGCAAGATTGATGCCGGCATAAGAAACTAAAGCACGCTCGCTCGCAGCAAGGCCGGCTGTGGGCAGAATTATCAGGCATAAAATGAGTATTAATTTACGGATGGGACACCTCAAGATAGTCGTTACTGTTTGGCTGTTTGGCTGTTTGGCTGTTTGGCTGTTTGGCTGTTTGATTGTTTGATTGTTTGATTGTTTAAATGCCCTCAATACCCGGCTTAAAGACAACATTGAAGCTGGTAGCCGCGAGCACTTTTTGAATATATTCAGATTTAAACCATTCGGCTGAGCGCAGTAAAGAGGGGGAGACAATAAAGCTTAGAATTAAAAAATACGCGCTTAAATGTCATTTATTACCAAAATAAATTAATTTATGTAATTAATAGCATCTTTATAGAAAATTAATGCTTTCTTAACAATTGGCTGTCGGGTTTTTTGGGTCGCTCTTATATGCGATATCTCCCTGTACTTGTATTTGGTGTGCCCGGTTAGCAGTGCCGCGCGTAGGGTGACACCCTGTGTGGCTATAGAGCAGTGTTCATCATTAGTCAGACTAAAAAATTGAGGTCGAGTGCCACGAAATGAAGGTTTCGTAGACCAGGCGGGCGGCGAGATTAGGCTATACAGGTAATACCGGCGATCGTAAGGTTAAGTGTTGCGTATCCCATTGGGGCGCCGCCTTAAGCATGAATCACCCCAACGGTCATTAAATTGAGATCAGCCTGTGCGATGCGAAAACACGGCCGGTTCCAGGAAGTCTCTCAGAGCGTCTGTTCGACCCATGTTGCCATAACAAGGTAATATTGGGTTTTTCTAGCCAGTCTAAGTAAATGGTTATGCCCATGACTTTTGGCCGATATGTCGGCAACATTTCGAGTCGCTTTGATTCGACGGAACTGATGGGCCAGTTGGCATCGGTGCCTAGATGGCTCGATGCAGGTGAGGTGCTTCCACTTTCTGAAGGACATGATCAGGTCCTCAAGGCTGACCTTGTGATCGGTGGCAAGATTGTAAGTGTCGCGATCAAGGTGTTTGGCAGGCAGTCTTTTTTCAAAGATTGGTTTGATCGTCGCAATCAGTCTAAAGCGGCGCGCTCCTATAATGCCGGTGAGTTTTTATATCGGCAGGAATTGGGCACAGCGGAGCCGATTGCGTGGTTGGACCGCTGGGATAACGGTCGCTTGGTCGAAAGTTATTATCTGTGTATCCATGTAGCGGCACCTTGTTTCCGGGACGCGTTAATACAGATCTATGAACAAGAGCAAAACAACGACGGGATGATGGCGCTGTTGTATGAGGTGGCGCCCGCTCTGCGTCAGCTGCATGAGGCGGGCTTTATGCATGGTGATCTGGGAAATCAAAATATTTTAGTGCCAAAGTCTTCATCGGGAGCGTACTTGGCTCCGTTATTTATTGATTTAAATCGTAGTCAGTATCCTTCGGCGCCGCTAGGCGATCGCGAGCGGGCGCATGATCTCGCCAGGATCGCCCTGCCAGGGGCTTATCTCGATATCTTTAAGATGATTTATAACAATCATCAGAATTTGCCAGAGCCCTTGGCGCTGCTTGAAAAAAAAGCCCGCAAGCGGTTTTGGGGCCATCGTCGAAGAAGCCGCTGGCGGCATCCAATTCGATTTCTGAAACGTCTGAGTCAGGGGCAGCCAGCCTCGCCTTACCCCTCCGACAAGGATTTATGGCTGTGGGATGACAAAACCGCACAACCCGTCGTTGTGTTAGACCGATCGGAAAAGCGTCGACTTCGTAGCCTCAGCGATATTGCTATAACTTTATGCAGAGGCGTCATTGCGAGCCCCTCGTTGTACCGCCAGTATCGTCGTTTGCTGTCTGAGAGCTATTCGAAACCGGTGACCTTGAAGAATCGGTTCGGCGTCGCGCTGCATCCTCGGGCTGAATATATCGAGCAAGAATGGGCGTTACTGAAAGCCTTGGGTAGCCCGCCCGTACTCCTGCGCTTTTGTCACCACGAGACGCCAGAAGATTGGCAGACTGGGATTGCTTTGGTCGAAAGACTACATCGTGAAAAAATTCCTGTAATGGTGAAAATTCTTCAGGATCGTCAAGCTGTCTTGAACCCTGTTTCATGGCGAGACTTCTTAAGGACGGTGATTGGTGCGGTTGCCGATAAGGTCAGCCAGATCGAAGTAACCCATGCTAAGAACCGATCTAAATGGGGCGTCTGGACGAACCAAGAGTTTAAGGTGTTGATGCAACCTGTGCTGGAACTTCGTCAGGAATTCCCAATGGTTAATTTTGTCGGTCCAGCGTGTATTGATTTTGAATATCTAGCAGTTTTATCTGGATTAGCAGACTTGCCAAAAGGGTTCCGTCTGAACGGGCTTTCACATCTACTGTATGTTGATCGCCGCGGCGCACCCGAAAACAAGCAGGCGGGGTTCTCAACGGTTGAAAAATCAGCTCTTTTGAAGGCCATTGCGAATTACTCGAGTCGAGTGGATGACAGAGTCATAGTCTCTGAGGTGAATTGGCCAATTCAGGGTGCAGGCCTTTGGTCGCCGATTACAGGCACTTACGAGAAAGCGGAATGGCGTCTTGAGGCGCCTGGCGAGACTGAAATAGATTATGCAAATTTCATGCTGCGGTTCTTAGCGTTAGCGGTCTGTTCTGGTCATGTTGAAGAGGTCTATTGGTGGCGTTTGTCAGCCCGTGGCTATGGCTTGGTTGACGATCAAAACGGGTTTGCACCCCGTCCTGCCTTTAGTGCCCTGAAATTTTTCCTCCATCTTTTAGGGGATGCAATTTTTGTCAAAAAGCATGACACGGCCGCTGATTGTTATCTGCTGGAATTCTCTCGAGGTTCCGAGCGTATATTGATGACTTGGCAAATTTCAGGCGAGCAACCACTTGATGATTACGCGGATGTTAAACAGGGATGGGATGCTTTCGGTGGTATCGTTGAGGTGCCGGTTTCTCGCCCATCGCCAACTTACTACAGCGTTTAGGGGACTGACAGTATGTGGTGCGAGACCGGTCAACTAGGGGCCTGGATTACAGGTACCGCCGGCTTCGGCCCTGACGCCTCGTTTGCAAGCATGCAGCGGACACTCGATCTCTATTGATACTGACGTGACGGCGCGAAAAGGCCTGTAAAATTCTGAGCTTCCGTGCCTTGCCGTCAATAGCGCAAACAGCGGCCAGGCAGTTGGCGCAAAGAGCGCGCCAATTGCGGGCAGCTTTCTAGCAATAAACTTTTTGTACCAAGCTTTTACTAAAGGTTATCAGCTCGGTGTTGAGCGATGCAGGGTGTTAGCGCTGCAGGTAGCCGCTTCGTTGAGTTCCGCTTCAATCGCCTTGATTGCCTCATTATCTATTTCGCTCAAAATCGCCCACGCGCTGAGGCTGGGGTAAGCATCGGCATATTTGAAGGTCGCTGATAGACCGACCAGAGGGGTCATGATGTAGCTTTGGATATTGCCACCCTCAACAGTCGCATTGGCAAATTTTACCCATTTGCTGTTTGCAGCCTCGACATCCTTCATGGTCTTGCCATCGTTAACGCTACATTCCCAAAGATTGACTACGTTTGATTCTGCGCCACTCACAGCACTAGAAAGGCCCACGCAGGCGATGAGAATAATTGTTCTAAGGAATACAGTGGTCATTTTACGCTCCTAGGGTAACGATAAAAATTTTCTGGGAATCTCGTCCTGTTTCTGAAAACCTTGGGCTAAGGCCCAAGCGTTACCAGCTGTATTGATCCTATATCATAAGTTCCAGAATGAAAAATTTAGAAATTTGTAGCAAGCTTTACTTTGGTGATAAAGCGTTTCCTCTTGGCGCCTTCCTCGGCTGACGGTTTGCTCGGTTAGATGGCCTATGACTATTCAATGGCTGGCGCATTATCTGGGCGATAGACTCGCATTAATTCTGTCCTGCTCGTAGCTTGGATGGCCACAACGGGTTTAATACCCCTAACTGTCATTGACTTGGTGCTGGTATGCCTGGCATAACTTTTGTCGTATCAGAGGGTCTTGCGCAACGATATGTCGCAGCACCATCTAATTAACCAACTCAAGCTCAGGAAATCGTGGTGTTCACAAGGTTAATCGGATGGGACGCAACGCTGTTTTGGTGAGAGAACCGGTTAGGCACAAATTTTCAAAGGGGGACACTTTTGAAGTGTCAGACAACACGACGGCGATCGCCGGTCTAGCGATCAAGGCTGCATGATCACTGTCTTGTTTGGAAGCAGGGGCAGGGTGCCTTGGGAAAGTTTTTAAGGATCAACTTGGCGTTTAATGCTTCGGTTCTTAATCGTAGTCCCTGTCATGGTCACGACATCTGGCGCAATGGAACAGCGGTTATCTCGGAGGCCTCCGAGCGAGGACGCTTCAAAACAACCGGAACGATTATGATCGTGCGTTAGACGAGGTGTCTGCTGCAACAGTAAATGATTGCGAAACGTTGGTAGATTGAAGGATCCAAATAGTAAAGATCGGGCTTTACACTTTTTCGGCGCGGTTTTGGGTTGCTAGGCAGGCTAAAATTAACAGGCAGTCTGATGACGTTACCAGGTCTTGGATTTAACGTATGATCGCGCTAATGGATAAAGTTCGACCTGCAGATAAGGCCCTTCTTGCTTTGTCATCTATCAGCACGCTGCAGCTTTTAACGCGAACCTAATGGGAATATATGTGACAACGTTTTTAAACCTATTTTCGTCTCGACGCTGGCGAGAAATTGCCATGGTTGGATTTTTGTTGGCGCCGCTGCTAAGCGACGCGAGTTGCGATAGGCCCAAGTTCTCTGATGGTTTGCAGGCGCATCAAATGGGGACAATAGAGCGTTATTTTCGCATCGTTTATCCGGCCAACTATTCGGACCAGGCTCATAATCCCTTGGTGATTCTGTTGCATGGTTGGGGCGGAGACGAGGATAGCTTTTTGGATCAGGATGCGCTTCGTCGAACGGCTGATGCTCGCGGTGTCGTCTTGGTCGCGCCGCGGGGCCTTGGCAGTGGAGCGCCCGACTTTGGGAACAACTCGTGGGCGTTCAGTGGCTCGGGAACCGGCGTGACCGAGGCTGGGATGCCAATTTGTGATCCTGAGCGCACGCCAGACTATCGATATCCGTCGTGTAAAGCGTCAAATGTATCGAAAACGACCTGCGCTTGGACGCATTGTCAGACGCAATCGCACACCGACTTTGATTTTTTGGTGGCCTTATTAACCCGACTGGAAATCGAACAGTGCATCGATTCAGACCGCCTGTATTTAATGGGCGGGTCGAACGGTGGTAACTTGATCTGGGATGTCGCTCTGGAGCCTCGGTTAGGCAACAAGTTGGCTGCGATCGCGTCTTGGATTGGGTTGCCGCATCAATCGTATTTGGCACCGGCTAAGGCTGCATCCCTGCCACCAGCGCTCTTAATTACCGGAACAAAAGATAAAACCGATCCCCCCGGTGCCTGGGATGATTTTGCTGTCACCACCACGAGCAATCAAACCGATCGTTATTACTATGAGTCCGCGAGTGCGACGATACGCGCTTGGTCTACGGCATCCGGGTGTCGAGTTGGCGCGGTAGCGGCCCCAGTCGACGCGCCTGCACCGTTTGATTGCCGTGCCTATTGCCCTGGAGAACGACAAAACGTGCGGGCACTCGATTGCCGTTTGGAGATGGGCCATGAATATCGTGAAGCCGATGCTTGGCCGTTGACGCTCGATTTCTTTTTGAGTCGGCATCGTTAGCAGGGCTAATAGCAAACCGATTACGGATGAAAAACTGGCGAGTACTTGGGCCTAATCCCGATAAGGTGACGGGGTGCGGCGTGGGCTTGTCTTCGCCTATCTATCAGTTGCATCGTCTAACATCGGAATGGGAGACAAGACATTGATAAACCAAAGGATGGATGCCAAAGACTGGGCAATGCTGCTTTTATTGTCTTTTCTCTGGGGCGGCTCTTTTTTTCTGATAGGCGTGATCGTTGGCGAGCTGCCGCCCTTAACAATAGTGACGCTGCGGGTTGGTATTGCGGCGATCGTCCTTTGGGCTGTTTTGCTTATCAAAGGCTATGACGTGCCTAAATCATTTAAGCTCTGGCGCGCCTTTTTGATGCTCGGACTGCTCAACAACGTGATCCCATTTTCCCTCATCGTTTGGGGTCAAAACCACATCGGGGCAGGTCTCGCCGCCATTATTAATGCCAGTACACCCTTGTTCACGGTGCTGATCGCGGGTGCTTTTTTGGTGGATGAACATATGACGCCGCAGAAAGGGATCGGGGTTGTGATGGGCCTGGTTGGCGTGGTGGTGCTTATCGGCGCCGATGCTTTGACTGAACTCGGTCTCAACATGAGCCTGACAACCCTCGCGCAACTCGCCATTATTGGTGCGGCGATCTCTTATGGCTGTGCATCAGTCTTTGGTAGACGCTTCAAAGCGCTCGGCGTTAGCCCTTTCAGTACGGCGGTCGGTCAAGTCACAGCGGCCACAATCATTCTGTTGCCGATGAGCTATCTTACTGAGCGTCCAGATCAGCTTGCCAATCCAAGCTCTGAAACTTGGTTAGCCGTGGTCTGTCTGGGTGTTTTTTGCACGGCGATCGGCTACCTTTTGTATTTTCGGATACTGTCATCGTCTGGTGCGACGAACGTGGTTTTGGTGACGTTTTTGGTTCCAGTCACGGCAACGTTTTTAGGCTGGCTGATTCTGGGCGAGCAGCTCCACGGGCGATATTTCATTGGCATGATGTTGATTGGGCTTGGCTTGGCTGCAATTGATGGACGACTTTGGACAAGGTTAAGGGCTGTTTTCAGATGAGCGTCATGGCAAAAGGCTGGGTTATGCGAGGATGTGCCATCAATTGTTTGCCGTTGGCCAGCTGCCAAAAGCACGTCCTGCCTTACAGGTGAGCTAAACTTCATATTTTAAAACGGTGGGCAGCATGTCAGAGAAAGGGTTGTTAGGTCTGCTGTATCGCCGGGGTATTCAAACGACGATGCACTCAATAAGGGGACTAAGGGCTGCGTTTAACTCCGAGGAGGCTTTCCGATGCGAAGTGCTGGCGATTGTTTTTTTGGGGCCAGCTGCATTCTGGGTTGCGAATGACGCACTAGAGCTGATTCTGCTTTTGGGCGTGATGTTGGTTGTTTTAATGGTTGAACTTTTGAATACGGGGATCGAACTGGTTGTTGATCGCATCGGTTTAGAGCGGAACGAGCTCTCGGGACGGGCAAAGGATGTTGGTTCCGCAGCGGTTTTGATGGCGCTACTCTTGTTCGTCTTAGTTTGGGGCGTGATTCTGTATGAAAATGTCTTGTCATAGTCCGGGTAACGCGCCCGCGTCGCTGACGCCGTGACCCGCCCGTCGTTATAGGTTCGCGATGAACGCGCTCTAAAGTAACGCGCTCTGAATTAACGCGCTCTGAATTAAAGGGCGGCGGGCGTGGCTTGCAGAATGCCTTGAAGGCCCCAAGCGCCCGATTCGGCGCAACCGCGGGTGAATGATTCAAGATCCTGATCAATATTAGCGTTCCGGTTGCGGTCGGCATAGATGAAAGGATTGGCGTGTCATGAAGGTCCGATTGAGGCGATTCGCGGTTGGGCTTTGTGATCAGGACTGACCTATGGGATTAACGACTGGTGGAGAATAAAGGATAAGCGAAAGCATCCTTGCTTATACCGCTTGTTAGGATTTCATAGGGCATGGTTAGGCGTCTTGGCAGACGGTGGGCAGCCATGGCTTAATAGATGCAAGAAGGAGAGGATGCTGGATGATGCAAAATCGCCAATTTTTTGAACGCATGGTCGGGCAGCCGGACTATGAGGGCTTTGCCCGGGCGGTTGCGAAAGTCCGTCAGGAGGATCGCATCGGGCGAGAACAGATCTTAGCGGCGGTATGTTGGTGTGCGTTCGCTTGTCCCCAGGCCATTACCCCGATATTTGATGCCGTGGCCAAGGCCTGGCTCGGGGATAAAAAGGGGCTCGCCAGCTCGACGTTAGTGACGCCTGATAACTTGTCGAGTGCACCGTTAGAACCCTCTTTTTGGCAGGACTTTTGGTCTGTCATTGATCAGAAAAATTTTGATGCGATGAGCATTACCGCGGCTGTGGCGGGCCTTGGTGGCGCTGTTCATAGCACTATGCGGGATTTGAGTGAAGCGGCTGCAGCACAACACCCGGGGGCGGGCGCCGCTGCAATGCGGCCCGTACCGGGGCACACGGATTTGAAGGCGCTGGGTGCTGCGCCAAAAAATAGCTTAGGGTATACGCTGTATCAGATGGTCGTTGATAACGGGTATGACCTTGAAGTCCTGGATCGTGATGCGATTCAGCTCTCCGAACTGCCGCCCGCGCTGCGCTACCTCAATGTGCGGATCCTGCAAATGCACGATGTTTGGCACTTGGCCGCCGGCTACAGCACAAGCGGTTCTCATGAAATCGCAATTTCTGCTTTTCAATTGGCACAATTTGGTCACAACTATTCCGCTATGTTTCTTGCGGTGGTTTTGATGAAGGCGCATGTCGATACGCCGCGCGCCTTTCCGTTGCTGCTGCAGTTAATACTGGAAGCGTGGCGGCATGGACGGCAAGCCCCGGCGATGATGGAGATTGAATGGGAGGCTGAATGGCAGCATTCTATCGATGATATTCGTAAGCGCTATGACATCAAGCCATATCGCAGTGTCTTGCCGGCTAATATGCTTGAGGTGTTTGGCGGTGGGTCGTGGTGGGAACGCCTCAGATTGGGCTGGCAGCTGTCTCGGCTATTGAAACAGTTAAAATCAGATCATAATCCTTTTTATGCCTAACCATCGAATCAATTTTCTGTGCTGCACCGCAGGACCCTCTTTTAAAGGCTTTTTTAAGCGGTGTAGGATTTTCTTGAGGGGTAATTAGAGAGGCTGATGACACCTAAGACCTAAGACCTAAGACCTAAGACCTAAGACCTAAGCCCTAAGCCCTAAATCCCTAAATCCCTAAATCCCTAAATCCCTAAAGCTCAAAACCTAAAACCTAAAACCTAAAACCTAAAACCCAAAACATAAAACCCAAAATCCAAAACTTAAAGCCCCAAAGCCCTAAAGCCTAAGTCGTAATGCTGGCGCCATAACCCGCCCAAGACCCAAAGCCAAAACCCTTGTAAGCGTTCAGCATAATCTGACAGGGATAAACGGAGTACGGCATCCTTCGCCGAAAGGGTAGGGCGAGGATCAAGAGAATGAATCCAAGATTGGCTTAACGGTCATAGTCGGCTCGTCTTTTTGGGGTGCCGGACCTGTCTCAAGCTTGGCGTTTTGGTCGGTAATCGCACTCAGCAGCAGGCTTTTTGGACGCCCAACGTAACTTCACCGTCATCTGAAAACAGTTTCAGAAACTAAAGTCATAGGCGCCCAACAGCTTCATCAAGGTATCAGGCTTTTTGGATCGCCTCGTCGGCCAACTCTAAGGACAAGTCGATGCGTGATTTAAGCAGAGCGAGATCAACCCCTTCAGTACTTTTCTTGCCTTCCATATAACGTGCATAAACGCCGTGCACGATACAGGCGGTTTTCCAGCGATTAAAGGCAATATAGTACGGCAGGTTCGACAAGTCTCGCCCGGTTCTTTGGGCGTACCGCGCGGCTAATTCACCTCGGCTGGGGAACCCCGGGAGGCTTGTTGCGGCTTCCGGCGTAATTGGACGCTGATCGCTGGGATCTGGCCAGGGGTTTAACGCGTAAGCCAAGTCGGCCAGAGGATCACCAAGGGTCGAAATTTCCCAATCAACCACAGCGGCGACGGTGCAATCGGACCCGAAAAGGCAGTTATGGAGCCCATAGTCGCCATGTACAACGCGGATTGGGCCTTGGTCTGGCAGGTTTTCTAGGAAATAGGTCTGCAAATGATGCGCGCGGTCATCGTCATATTCCGCGCCGCTAACGGACGAGGTCCACGAACGATACCAAGTCTTCACTTGCCTGCCGACGTAGGAGTCTCGCTTACCGAGTTCACCCAAGCCGACCGCATCCGGGTCGACCTGGTGCAGATCGGCTAAGGCGTCGAAGAAGGAAAAAGCTAGGGTTTCTCGTTTGTCCTCTGGGACTAGCGCGTGGGTGTCCTCGCTGTTGTATAAGGGTTTGCCCTCTATCATGCCCATAATGTAAAACCACGCGCCAGTAACATCAGGGTCTTCACAGAAGCCGAAGGGTTTCGGGACGGGGACGTTCGTGCTCGACAACGCTTTGATCAGCGCCCACTCTCGGCTCATATCATGGGCTTTCGGCAAGAGCTCGCCTTGGGGTGGTCGGCGAATTACGGCGAGTTGCCCGCGTGCATCTTCAATTTGATAGGTCAGGTTAGAGTGACCGCCCTCAAGTCGAGTCCAGCGAAACGGGGGCGTGAGTTCAGGGACCTCGGCGCGTACCCAGTCCTCGACGGCTGAAACGTGATAACCCTCTGGTGCTGCTTCCATGGTGCTCTCCCCCAAATGACAATGAACAAATTGTTGCGTTGGTTAATCTAACATCTGATACGCGGCTGTGCGAAGTGCCTCGGACATCGGCAGAATCGAGCCGAGGTATTGGGTCATGATGACGCCAACCATGGCCTCTGCGGGATCCACCCAAAAATAGGTGGCTGCAGCACCAGACCAGCCAAATTCGCCGTTATTAGTCAGCGACATGGCCTGGCCTGTATCGATCATCACCCGGCCGGTCAGTCCCCAGCCATAGCCGGGTAATGGGCCTAAGCCAATTTTTAACGGTAGTTGGTGCTCAGGAATGCGATTGGCCTGCATCATCTTGAGCATAGTGCGAGATAGCATCACCTCACCCGTTGCGGTCTTGCCATCTAAAAGCATGGTGGCGAATTTTAGATAATCCGAGGTGGATGAAAACAAACCATGACCGCCGCGGCGAAAGTCTGAATTCGCAGCAGGGTACATACCCGCCACGTCAATTGCCGTGAGGGTTTGTTCCAGCGGCGGGTTCATAGGCGATAGATCCCGGATGTTGCTGACGCCGAACATCGGCATCAAGCGGTCCTGTTGGTCAGGGTCAAGGCAGAATCCGGTATCCTGCATCTGAAGCGGTTCGAACAGGTGTTCCCGAAGTAAATCATCCAAGCGCTCGCCAGTCGCTTTTTCGATCACATGCGCGAGTACATCGGTTGCAACGCTATACCGAAACTGACTGCCTGGCTGAAAAGCCAGTGGTTGCGTGGCCAGTTTGGCCATCATCTCATCAAGCGATACAGCACCATCCTCTGACAAGGCTATCGCATCATAGCCGGGTGCAATATGACAACCGGTGATGAACTCATAAGTAAATCCAGCGCGATGGGTTAATAGGTCCTCAACCGTTATGGGGCGCTGTGCCGGCGCCAAAGTCCCATCGGGGCTCAGAACCCTCATCTTGGCGAAGGCGCGATTAAATTTCGGCAGGAAGTCGTACAGGCGAAGCCTGCCGGCCTCAACCAGCATAAGTGCCAGAACTGACACGACAGGCTTAGTCATGGAATAGATGCGATAAAGCGCATCTTGTGGGATGGGTAAGGAATCGTCCGCATTGGCTGCGCCCGCGCGCCCGTGCGTTAAAATCCGGCCGGCGACGTTAACCTGCCATTCGATGCCCGCGAACTGCTTTTGGTCGATAAAGTGTTGCGCCGCGGTTTGCATCCGATTGGATCGTGACATAAAGGCCTCCTGATAATGATTTGTCGGGTTACGTGAAATCCCGAATGGGTTTTAGTGGGCCGGGCGGTTTGAATCAAACCAGGGGTTTAACTCAAACCGGCTTGTCTGAACGCCCGAGCCTTAATCGGCTAAGTGCACTAGCATCTTGCCTTTATTCTCACCAGAGAAGAGACCGATGAACGCGTCAGGCGCTGAGGCCAAGCCCTCAAAAATAGTTTCTTCATAACGAACGTCACCAGACTTGATCCAGCCTGCCATCTGTTGCTGAAACTCCGCGCGCTTTGATTCAAAAGCCGAGACGACAAAGCCTTTTAGGGTGATGAATTTGTAGATGGTCTCGGTGAGATTTCGAGGCCCGGGCGTTGCTTCGCCGTGGTCGTTATAGTGAGCAATCATGCCGCAGATCGGAATTCGGCCATGGGGGCGCATGTGGGTCAAAGCTGCCTCTAATTGTGGGCCACCGACATTTTCAAAGTAAACATCGATACCATCCGGCGCGCCCTTCTTTAGTTCCGTTAAAGGGTCATCGGTTCGATAATTAAAGGCGTGGTCAAAACCGAAATCATTGATCAGCGTTTGGACCTTCGTATCGCTCCCAGCACTCCCAATGACGCGACCACCTTTGATTTTGGCAATTTGACCTACCAGGCTCCCGACAGCGCCCGAGGCTGCTGAAACGAAGAGTGTTTCACCGTCCTGATACGCACCAGTTATCAGCAAGCCGCCCCAAGCGGTGAGTCCAGGCATGCCCATAACCCCTAAATAACTGGGTAGCGGGGCGAGTTCGGGGTCGAGTTTGGTGACAACACTCGCGTCGTCGACAAAGTGACTGTGCCAGCTATGCGGATTGAGAACGAAATCCCCAATCGAAATGGTCGGGCTGTTTGAGGCGAGTACCCGCCCGACAGCGGCGCCAAAAAGTTTTGAGCCGGGCGGCATGAAGCGCATCCGGCCGCGCATATAGGGATCAACCGACATGTAAAGGTTTTCGACCAAGACTTGATTGTCACCGGGTTCTGGCAATTGAATGTCCCGAAGCTCAAAGTCGGCTGCATTGGGTAAGCCTTTCGGGGTCTGCTTTAGATGAAATATTTGGGCAGTTGTGCTCATAAGGATCCTTCTACGGGTGGGTTGCTGGGTTATCAAAAGACGGGCGTCGCGCGTCGTTTCTTAAGGTTCTTTATTTGTAACTGGCGACGTGATTCAAGGCGCGCGCTCAGCGATAAAGGCTTGCCATTGCGGAAATTTAGCCCAAGACGGTTTTGGCCAGATGGCGTCTAGGTCCTTACGTGCGATCTCTGGAGCAATGCCTTGCCTTAGAGTTCGATAGAGGTAGAGGAATGCTGATGCTCGGTAATTGGCAAAGCAATGCACTAACACCTTCCGATCGCCAGCCGCGTCTAGGATACTCATAAACAGTTGTAAGTTGGCCGCTGTAGGGTTGTTCCAGTCGACCGGAATATGAATGTAATCAATGCCCAGAGCGGTGACCTCAAACCCTTCCCGGGCATTGAGGTCGGCGTCTTCAACCGTTAGATTAATCACGAGTTCAATCTGCTCATCCGGCAAGGACTTAATATGCGATGGGCTGATTTGCCCAGACGAGACTAACGTTGCGGAGATCTCGTGATAGTTCAGGGCGGAGTTCAGGGCTTCTCCAGCATAAACCGGATGGATGACGACAAGGCTAAGCGTCATCCAAAGCACCGCCCAAAGCCGAGTCCAGCGCGGAGAACAGGTTTGATTAAAAGCTTTCATCAATGGATTCTGACACGAGGCGAAAAGCGTTGTAAATGAAAACCCATCCAGAGCCGAAATCAATTGGGTCGCAGGCTCTTTAATGCGGCTATTGCTTCTCATTAATCGAGATTTTCCAAGCTATTACGCGCTTGAGCGATTATTGCCGTTAATCCAAGGCCAAATGGTCCAGATTTTACAGACAGCGCAGGTTGGCGCGCCTCGGGCTGTGCCCCGCGCCCTTAAGGATCTGGCAAACCACGAGCAAAGTTTGCTGCAGGATCAGTTGAGCGTGCCCGGAGGAACCGACTGGCCAGCAATACAACGCGCCCTCTCCCAGCAATTGGGCGTGCCGATAACAACCGTTGCCGGCGTGAATCAGGGTATGGGCTATGAGCTGATGCGGTCTTTCCACCCGGATTTGATGGTCTCGATTCGGTTTGGATCGATCTTGCAACCTCTAGCGATCAACCTGCCAAGACTTGGTGTGATTAATCTCCATTCGGGATTATTGCCGGATTATCGAGGCGTGATGGCGACTTTTTGGTCGATGCTGCATCAGCAGTCTCATTATGGATATAGCATTCATGACATTGTCGATGCTGGTATCGACACCGGGCCGATGATCGAGGATGAGGTGCTGCCACTGAATCTCAATGAGGATTATTTTAGCCAGTTAGTCGCCTTATATCGAAAAGCCGTGCCGAGACTGGCGAAGATTATCGAGCAGCGCGAGCGCGGGATAGTGCCGAACAGATTGTCTAAAAATTCTGCGACTGGAAGCTATTACTCGGTCCCCACTGAATTGGACGTTGCGCAATTTAGCGACCTCGGATTGCGCTTGTTTTAAACCAGGGTGCTCGCACGGCACCTAAATCGAAGCGTTGGTTAGCCGTCTGGACTGCGGGGATGACGCGTAAATTAGGGGGGTTGGGATCGCGATGGTGGGCTCAAGGTCTAAACATGCAAGAAAGAGAAGAATTACGGTGCTGTGCGGGCTATCATGGCGCGGTGATCAGCGACCTCCCATTACACCCTCAACTCCTTCGTGCGGTAGACGAGCTCGGCTTTACCGAACCAACTGCCGTTCAGGCCGAAGCCATTCCCGTTGCCTTGACCGGACGCGACTTAATCGTCTGCTCGAAGACCGGTAGCGGTAAGACGGCTGCGTTTTTGCTGCCGACGCTAAATTTAATGCTGGACCATGATGCGCCGAAATCGGGAACTCGAGTGCTGATTTTGTTGCCGACAAGGGAGCTTGCGCTGCAAACGCGGCGGACCTTTGATGCCATGGCACGCTATACGCAAATTAAGTGCGGCCTGATAATGGGGGGCGAAGCGTTCAATCATCAGGCGGCGACTCTGCGTAAGAATCCTGAAGTCATCATCGCAACCCCGGGCCGCTTGGTTGAACACATCGAAAAAGGTACGCCAGACTTTCGAGATCTGGAAGTGCTTGTTCTGGATGAAGCCGACCGCATGTTGGATATGGGCTTTGCGATCGATATGGAGACCATTGCGCGAGCATGTCGCACTCAGCGTCAAACCCTATTGTTTTCGGCAACGCTCTCCCACAAAGGGATGCCCGGGATCACAAGGATGTTGCGTGATCCTGAGTCGATCACCATCGATGAGCATCGGCAAGGCCATGACAGTATCACGCAGCAAGTGGTTCTCGCGGATGATGTAAAGCATAAAGAAAAGCTGGTCATGGCGCTGCTTGAAAAAGAGCAAGCGCCACGTTCAATGGTTTTTTGCAACACCCGTAAAGGGTGCCAAGCGCTTGGGACTGCCCTGAAAGCCCAAAAGCTTCGAGTTGACTTCATCCATGGGGAGCTTTCCCAGAGTGAACGAAAGCAAGTGATGAATCGCTTTCGGAGTGGTCAGATCGGAATTTTGGTTGCGACAGATGTGGCGGCCCGCGGTCTTGATATCGAAGGCATTACTTTGGTGATCAATTTCAATGTGGCGCAGTCAGGCGATGACCACGTGCATCGGATTGGGCGCACCGGCCGAGCGGGACAAGTGGGTAAGGCAATCACGCTCGTAAGTTCCAATGAATGGAATCAAATGTCGAGTATTGAACGCTATCTGAAACTTCGCTTTGAGCACCGCAAGGTGCCGGGTCTTCAAGCCAGCTATCGTGGGCCCGTAAAACTCAAGAAGTCCGGCAAGGCCGCCGGCAGTAAGAAAACCAAAGCGCGTCGTAGCCAGAAAAAGACGGCCCAGCCTAAAAAGAGTGGCGGTGAAATCGGCTATAAGCCGCTCAAGAGGTAGTCTTGAGTCGCGCTTAGCGCGCAGTCCGTTCCGCGTATTGCTGCTGCTTGCACTGCCACAAATCCTTTCCAGGAGAGATGATCGAGCTGCGTTCTTGGCTGGTCGGGTCTGCGTGCCATAAAGGCCTGGTTTCTATGCTTGGTAGGCTGTGTTAATTTGATTGAGCTGCTTTTTAACGAATGGATTCAAACAAGCGGATTCAAACGAATGGATTCAAACGAATGGATTCAAACGAACGGATTCAAACGAGCGGATCGAAACAGAAAGGGTCTAACAGAAAGAATTCAGCAGAAAGAACCGAACAGAAAGATTTAAATAAAAAGATTTAAATAAAAAGATTTCAATGAACAGTTTAAGAAAGGATGGGGTATGGACTTAGGTGCAGTAGGCGTTTGGTATTTTCAAGATGGCTTTACGTCTCCGGAAGCGGCAGAGGCGGCACGCAAGATTGAGGAATTGGGTTATGGCACCCTCTGGATTCCAGAGACAGTGGGACGGAGTCCCGTGGCGACAGCGGCTTGGTTGTTGAGCCAAACGAGCCGGCTCAATTTGGCGACAGGCATTATGAATATCTATCATCGTGAACCCGGCGTCACGCTCGCGGCGCAAAACACGCTCGCAGAACAATCCGGCGGGCGGTTTTTACTCGGCATTGGCGTCTCGCACAAGCCTTTAGTGGAAGGTGTTCGAGGCTTGAAATATAAAGCACCGGTTGCCACCATGCGAGAGTATCTCGAAAAAATGAAAGCGTCACCCTATAGTGGTCGTCCGCCGGCTGACAGTCCGCTGACGGTGATTGCTGCTTTGGGTCCGAAAATGTTGGAGCTGGCGGCGAGTCATAGTGCTGGCGCGCATCCTTACTTTAGTTCACCCGATCATACACGTATGGCGCGTGACGTTATGGGAGCGGGCCCCCTATTGTGCGTTGAGCAGAAAGTTATTCTTGAATCTGACCCTGAAAAGGCGCGCACTGCTGCACGCGCCAATGCCAAAATTTATCAAGGATTGCCGAACTATCGCAATAACTGGTTGCGGATGGGGCTCACTGAAGCCGACATCAATGATCTGACGGATCGGTTTATTGATACCACCTTCGCATGGGGAAGCATTGCGGACATCCAGGATCGAATTAAAGCGCATCAAGATGCAGGCGCTGATCATGTATGCCTTCAGCCGGTCGACGCTGGTGGCAATCCTGGACGTCTAGATTGGGCATGCCTCGAGGCGCTCGCAACGTAACAAAAGCCGCATTCATTATTGAAGGGCTGTCGGAGCATTGTTAGAAGCCGGTCTTCAGGTCCCGCCGGTTTGTAGATCAGCGGCTTCTGGCTGCGGGTCGTCTGCCGCAAAACTTCTCCCGCTAACGCGGTGCCAATAAACGGCAAGACGTGGGTCGGCAATCGGTTCATCGGTAAACAATTGATTGTCGAGGACCTTGGGATAAATTTGGTCTGCGAGTAGGATTTCACTTCCGGACAAACGTCTTACAATATGTCGTCGATTCAAATCCACAGGATGTGCAATGCCGGCAGCGCCGACCAGTTCTCCGACTGCCTTTAACGTGTTTTGATGAAAATTCCGGACCCGTGAGGCTTTAGATTCGATATCAAGTACGCGATATCGCGTTGGGTCCATGGTTGCGATGCCGGTTGGGCAGAAGCCCGAGGCGCAGTTGCGTGCTTGAATGCACCCTAAAGCGAACATGAACGGCCGGGCCATGTTGACCCAGTCCGCGCCGAGTGCGCAATGCTTCACGATATCAAAGGCGCTGACCATTTTCCCAGAGGCGGCGATCTTGATTCTGGATCGAAGGCCTGCACCGCGAAGCGTATTGTCAACGAAGACGAGGGCATCGGTTAAAGGACTGCCAAGATGGTCGCTAAATTCTGTCGGCGCGGCGCCGGTGCCGCCTTCTGCGCCATCAACCGATATGAAATCCAGTATCGGTTCGCCCTCGGTCATGCTTTTGACGATAGCGATAACCTCCCAAGGATGGCCGATACAGAGTTTGATGCCAACCGGCTTGCCACCACTGATCACCCGGAGTTCATCCGCAAAGCGCAGTAGTTCTTGTGGTGTTTTGAATTCGGCATGGCTTGCGGGTGACGCGCAGTCGACGCCCACATCAATTCCTCGAGTTTGTGCAATTTCGGCGGTGACTTTAGCCGCCGGTAATAGACCGCCGTGACCCGGTTTGGCACCCTGGCTGAGTTTGATCTCGATCATTTTAACCTGAGGTTGGGTTGCCTTTTGTTCAAAAAGCGTTCGATCCAAGCGACCGTTGGCATCCCGAAACCCAAAATAGCCGGTAGAGACCTGAAGGATTAAATCGCCGCCACCTTTAACATGGTAGGGCGAGACCGAGCCCTCACCGGTATTGTGCGCAAACTGGCCCTGGGCGGCGCCCAGATTCAGTGCTTCAATAGCCGGCGGGGACAAGGCCCCGAAAGACGTGCCTGAAATGTTCAACAAAGAGATGGCGTAGCGTTGATCGCCAACCCCAACCCACGTTCGAAAATCCTTGGCCTCGATGTGCAAGGGCGCAAGTGAGTGATTCAGCCAGCTAAAATCCTCTTTGTACATCGCCTCAATCGATCCGAACGCGCGAATTGAAAATTCGGATTTTGCCCGTTGATAAACCATTGCCCGTTGGTTTCGAGAGTAGGGCAGTTCTGCATCATCGTCTTCCCAAAAATATTGTCGCAGTTCCGGTCGGATGCTCTCAAAAAAATACCGGAGTCGGCCCAGAACAGGGAAGTTCGCCCGGACCGCGCTGCCTTTTTGGAAATAATCCTGAATCCCCAAAAACATGAGCAGGCTCGATAGGACCAAGCCACCCATTAACCAGGGATCAAAAACACCAACGAAGAAGAGCCAAGCGGTTCCGGCAAGGGTTGCGAGGGTTGCGTAGAAAACAACGCAATAGCGGCCAAATAACCAATTCATGGTGAACAAGGCTCCGGGGGTTTCTTGGCAGTTAAGACTAAAAGCGGGCGGCATTCAAGATGCATCGTGCGTTGCGCAAGCCGATCTATCTTGCCTGACCCTATCGCGCGCGACGCAGCTGATTTAGCAAAGGCGCACTCAGAGGCCAGGTGGCGCGCTGTCATTAAAATAACCTTGCGACGATAAACAGATAAAGAGACGCTAACAGCAGCTGAAGGACTGCAAAGATAAACGCTTTGGCGACAAACCCGCTGAAGCTAAGTTTGATATTCGCCTTGTGCATAAGCGTTACCGCAACGACGGTTGATGCAGAGCCAATCGGGGTGATGTTGCCACCGAGGTTCGCGCCGAAGATAACGCTCCACCAAAGCAAACTATCGCTGGGCAGGCCCATGCTGGCTAAGATTTTACCTAGCATAGCGGCCAGTGGAATGTTGTCGGTGACGGAGCTCGCGATGGCTGACGACCAGAGTAAGGCAAGGCTGCTTGCCATGTCCCCAAGTTCCAAAAGCGACACTAAGCCCGTGCCGATTAGAGCCAACACCTGGGCATGCTCCATGACGTTGATCAGCATGAAAAGGGTTATAAAAAAGAAAATCAGATCCCAATCGATTCCTCGATAAAACGCATCAACATCGTTCCGAAACCGAATCAGGGCAATGAAGGCAAACAGCAGGGCGACAAATCCCATTCCTAATTCTGATAACAAGGGCAGAACAGATTGCAAAGAAAAGGTTATGACTAATAGTCCAAAGAGCACAATGCTAACTTTAAAAAAGGCGGCGCTGGGAATGCCTTCGGATTCATCAAACCCTGCAACCAAGGCTTCAGCGCGGCTTTTATCGGCTGCTCCCGTCAAGGGTTCAATTCTGAAGACCCGAGCAGCTAACAACAAGGTCGCCCAGGTTGAAATGACCACAAAGGGGGCCGCGAAGAGAAAGAAATCAAGAAAGGTGATGCCAGCGATATTCCCTAGAATAATGTTCGGCACAGAACTGATAAGCGTTAGTAGACCGCCGATATTGGTCAGCAAGCCTTCTGTGAGCAAAAAGCCGAGCAATAGTTTGGATTGATTGAGTTTGGCAAGGCTAACGCCTGTCAGCGAGCCGATGATGATCATTGCCGTCACATTATTCAAAAGGGCCGAAAACAAGACGGTCATACAGCCATAGTAGATCAATAGTTTTCGAGGATCGCCCTTGGAAGCTTTCGTTAACCGGATCGCGAGATAGGAAAATAGGCCGCTTTTTGAGGTGACATCGACAAACAGGCTGGCGCCAACGATGATGGCAATAACCTCCCAGTCTATCCCGGGAATGTAAACCGGTAGATGCAGTGATTCATTAAAAATGTTGACGACTGGCCCAAAGGGCAGAAGCTCGAGCGCTGTTGCAATGAGCAAACTTAGTAGTGCGAAGAGGCCTGTAATAAGAGATTTTTTGGCATGCAATTTTTCCTCAAAGGCGAGACACGCAACCATCGCCAGTAAAATGCCGGTAAACAGCCAGGTGACGGAAGGGTCGACCGTGTGCGCCGCCTCATTTGCGAATGCGGGATTTGCAAACAATGCAAAGGGGAGCAGGCTCGCCATTTTAGACCTTAGAGGGCGACTGCCAGGTGCTCGGTGATTGCGCATGCTGAAAGTTCCTGGGTTCATGCTAGAGCAGTAAAAAAGGCAGTTCGGTGAACTGCAACGAGAGCGCGTCGGCAATACCGCGGTTCAAAGCCTTGGTGGCATCCAGCGTATCAAGGACGATCAGATCTGGCTCTATTTGTGTGATCCAGTTTAGATAACCGTGCTGCACCCGCGTCATTTCTACCGAGTACTGCACAGTCATGTCGGGTCGGTATTGTTCGAGGGTTAACTGACAGTGATCGAGAAAACTCTGAGCCTCGTGCATGAGCTCGCGTTTCAGTGTTGTCCGAGCTGTTTCAGTATTAAGTTCCGGGATGCGCTCGATTGACTTCATGATACGCTCAAACTGATCTTCGGCTTCGATATGGTGTAGGCAAAGCGTTGCGCCAGACGCGCAAAAGGTACTAGCCCAATTGACAAGGCTATGGTTATCTAGGGGCTGATCAACGACCGCGGCGACGGTTCTCACAACGAATGACTCGCGAGCATTCGTCAGTTGATTGGGTAGAGCTAAAATGGGGGTTGCGTGATGCTGAATCAGGGACTGCACCATCCCACCAAAGCCCCGGTTCCAGGAATGGTCACCCTGCAGCAGATGACGTTGCAGTACGATAAGGTCCGGCGCGTGATCTAAAACCAAATTGCTAATACTGAGCTCATCGATGTCGTTGGATAATGACTGGCTGGTGACAGTAGTTGCTTTGGGACGGTTTAATATCTCTAGGGTCTGCTCAACAATGGGCGTCGTCATCGCGTCGGGTTGTTCGGGAACTAGAACTAAAACGGATGCCAGAACGGGGGGCGAATACTCAAGGCTGATCCGTTGTGCGCGTTTGAAAATTGATTCGAAGAGGTCGAGCCTAGAATCCATTAGTCTAATTGCTGGCGGGTATCACAAAGAGAATAAAGGATCTTGCCAACCATGTTAAGTCAATTGTGTGGGCGGATCAGGCCGTGGTTTCGCATCACCCGCTTGAGGGGTGCTCACTAACCGCTTGAGTGATAGATTAGTAGAGGTTAAAGACTGCAGGCCTGTGATTCGGAGCGTGGTAGTTTAGGAGCGTGGTAGTTAAGGAGCCTGGTAGTTGAAGCCGCGGGACCTTGTTTTTGGCCGGCGCTAGCGAACTGCTTGCGGTTAAACCGGTGATACTTGCCGGGCCACAAGTGGTAGGGAAACTCAAAACCGGCTGGATTTAAGACCGCTTTAAGACAGGCTTCGGTCTTTGTGGTAATGCAGGTGTGGCGAGGATGCAAAGTCGTACAAGTATCTGGGGAGGCAGAAGGTGTCGAAACAACATTTTGAGGTCATAGTGGTAGGTGCGGGTTTTGCGGGCCTGTACCTTGCGCACAGGTTAACCGCTGAAGGGCGCACGATCCGTGTTGTGGAGCAGGGCTCGGATGTCGGTGGGACCTGGTACTGGAATCGCTACCCTGGCGCGCGCTGCGATGCCGAAAGCCTGGCCTACTCTTTTTCTTTTTCAAGCGAGTTGGAGCAAACCTGGCAATGGTCAGAGCGATATGCCCAGCAGCCAGAGATTTTGTCCTATGCCCGTCATGTTGCGGATCAGTTTCAATTAAGATCGGTGATTCAGTTTAATACCCAAGTCACCTCGGCTATTTGGCAGGAAGCGCAATGCCATTGGGAAATTCAAACTGCGCTCGGTGAGCGGTTCACCGCAGATTTTTGCATTATGGCGACGGGGTGTTTGTCGGTACCCCAGCGGCCGAATATCCCCGGCTTAGAGACATTTTCGGGAAACTTCTATCAGGCCAGTCAGTGGCCGCATGAACCGGTTAGCTTTGAATCAGAGCGGGTTGGGATTATTGGAACGGGCTCATCTGGCATTCAGGCCATTCCGGTGATCGCGGCATCTGCGGCCCACTTAACGGTATTTCAACGAACCCCTAATTTTAGTGTGCCAGCCAATAACTACGAGCTGGATCCGGCTTGGGTGGCTGAGTTTAAGCAGCATTACCCAGCGCATCGCGCCAACCATCGCACCGGTAACGGCTCGGGCTTTGGTGACCTTGATATTTTGCCAAGATCGGGGCCGATTGACCCGGTGATCTTTAATGATCTAGAAGCGCCGGCCGCTAAGGCTTTGCTCGAGGCGGCTTGGCAGCGTGGTGGCGCTCGATTTATGGCCGTCATCAATGACACGCTGATGAACTTAGAGGCTAACCGATTCGTGCAGGATTTCGTGCACGAAAAAATTCGATCGCTTGTTAAGAATCCAGATACCGCCGCGGCGCTCTGCCCAACGACGCATCCGATTGGCACCCGGCGGATCTGTGTCGATATCAATTACTACGAGACCTACAATCAGGATCACGTTCGATTGGTTAACTTGCGTGACACGCCCTTGGTCGAGATTACGGCGAAAGGTGTTGCGCTGGACTCAGAGCATATCGAACTCGATACCCTCGTGATCGCCACCGGATTTGATGCAATGACCGGTGCACTGCGCAGCATGAACATTCAGGGCGTCGGTGGGCTCGCGCTCGAGGACGCCTGGCGAGGAGGACCGCGGACTTATCTGGGTTTGATGAGTGTCGGCTTTCCAAATTTATTTATGGTGACGGGTCCTGGCAGCCCATCAGTGCTGTCAAATATGTTGGTGTCGATCGAGCAGCATGTTGATTGGATCGTCAACTGTCTAACCAAAATGTGGGATGACAACCACCGAATGATTACGACTGAGGAAGCGGCTCAAGACCAATGGATGGATCATGTGCAGATGGTGGCAGAGGCGACCTTGTTTCCTCAAGGCGGCTCATGGTACTTGGGCGCGAACGTGCCGGGTAAACCCAGAATTTTTATGCCCTATGCGGCGGGTGTTGGCGCTTATCGTGAGGCGTGCGATGCCGTGGTGGCGAAAGGCTATCGTGGTTTTCAGTTTGCATAAGCCAGGTTGGGCGCGCGATAGGGGCAATGATCGCGAGCCTGCACTGACGCGCTGGGGTTTGCAACGGTTTGAGTGGGTCGCAGGCATTTTAGGGCGGCGCCGCCAGGGACGGACTGTCGCTGTTGGGGTAGCGAGTACATTGTTGCTGGGGTTGGGGTTTGTAATGCCAGCTCAGGGGCGCGCGGAGATTGCCGAGGCTGAGACCTTTCAGATCCTGTACACCAATGATATTGAAAGTGTTTATGAGCCGTTGCCCGCGATCTGGCGCTCGGATATGACGCATATTGGCGGGCTGGCGAAGCTTGCCAGCTTGATTGCGCGGTATCGCGTGCAGGAGCCTAAGTCACTCCTACTGGATGCCGGCGATTTGTTTACGGGTTCGCTTTCAAAGGCAACTCAGGGCCGCTTGGTCTTTGACCTATACAGCGCCATTGGGTACGACGCTGTGAACATAGGTAACCATGAGTTCGAATATGGCTGGCAGACCCTGGCATTCGTGAGTCAACGCGCGCGGTTTCCTTTGCTCAATGCCAACATTTTTTATGAGAACACGGACATTCCCTTCGGTCGGGCTTATGTCATTTTAGAGGTCGGCAGTATTAGGGTCGCTGTGCTCGGACTAATGGGTATTGATGCCTTTATCAATACGATGATGCCGAGTCATCGCCAGGGCTTGAGAATTGTCGCGCCAGAAACGGTGGCGGCCCATTGGGTACCGAGGCTGCGTCAGGAAGCGGATGTCGTGCTCTTGCTCACGCACCAAGGGCGAACGGCGCCGATGCAGACGGATAAAGAAGCAGATCCGGACGTTCAACGGGGATTTGAGGAAGAGTACGCCTTAGCCGGTGCAGTCGACGGTATTGATTTAATCGTGGCAGGTCATACGGATCATGGCTTGCAAACACCGGTTCGACATCCCGATACGCAGACGTTGATTGTTGAAACCTTTGGACAAGGCATGCACTTGGGCGTCTTAAACCTGCGGTATCAATCGGGCCAACCCTTAACGGTTTTATCGTCGGATCTAGTGCCGGTGAATGCGGATGAGTTGCCGAGTGATACCGCGGTTTTGGCGTTAATCCAAACGGCTCGGTCTGAGCACCCTGAGTTAGCGGCTGTTGCTGGTACTTTGGTGGGACATGCACCTCGAAAATACTATGGTGAATCAGTGGTTGGTAATCTGGTGGCGGACGCTTTGCGAGCCCATGCAAAAACGGATATCGGTATGATTACACCGGGCGCTCTGCGGGCGGATTTGACCTCGGGCTCGGTGACGGTTGAGCAAATCCGCAATGTTTTTCCCTTTTTAGATCGCGTATCGACCATAAGGCTTACTGGCGCCCTGCTCAAAGACGTGGTGAGAAAAGGGCTGCAGCGCGAATACGGGTTGCCCCAGTATTCGGGCCTTACGCTCACTGCCGAACTCGCCGAATCCGGAGAGGAGTCTTTAATATCGCTTAAAATCAATAGTTTGCCTGTGATTGATACCAAACAATATACCCTGGCAACGGGGAGTTTTACGGCAACGGGCGGCGAGGGCTACCACCTCTTAACGCCTCATATTATCGGTACTTCTGAGGCATTGGTGGCGGATGTATTGGTTGCGTACTTTAAATCCAAGGGACGAGTTGAGGCGCCAGATTTGGGGCGGCAAACCTTGCGATAACATGGTCTCGCGATCGATGCTTCACAGGTCCTTTTTTGAGGACGCCCGACCGAAAATCAGGTGGTTTGGTGCGCCAAGCTGCTTTGCAAAAAAATCATGAGTGGGATCCTTCCTGCGTGGGGCAAGCCTGGCCGAAAGGCGCGTGCCTAAAAGATCGAAAACCTTGTACTTGTCGTACATCAGTTGTACCGAGAAGCGTCAGGCATCTAGTAGAGACAGCTTTAAGAGGGTTGCAGCGTGGTTTGCGGACCTGAAGGGATGTGGTAAAAAGACGTGAGTAAGTGAGACGGGTTAACGAAGTTTACAAAGAATAAACAGATGTGGCCGCCACGTTGGTTGGTAAACTTGAGCTCGTTTGGCACGAGCCTAGCCCGGCGACGTCAGGGGCCGGGACCGTCGGCCCGAAGCGTGAGAAAAATGTTTGGCACCCAAGAATGTTTGGGACCCTACAAAAAAGGGAAGCACTTGAGGCTAATTGGACACTGATACAGGCTGCGGCGCGCTGCAAGTCGCTCGGCGGAAACCTAATTTGAACGAGAAAGAGCAAAGGAAAAGTTATGACGATAGATGCGTTTAGAGAAGAAACAAGAGCCTGGCTAGGCGCTAACTGTCCTATGAGCATGCGGGATCGACCGGTTCACTTTGAGGATGCCTTTGAAATCTACGATACCGATGATGCACGGGCTTGG
>Ga0209374_1000483_pt1 | contig 44177 bp, 38 predicted proteins | sample SaaInlLV_DNA_10m_FD_184683 | JGI IMG/M metagenome (GOLD analysis project Ga0209374, IMG submission 184683) | Marine microbial communities from expanding oxygen minimum zones in the Saanich Inlet - SI075_LV_DNA_10m (SPAdes) (version 2) | ecosystem: Environmental > Aquatic > Marine > Unclassified ... | reverse complement strand
ACTCCACCGTCACACTCTTAGCGAGATTGCGGGGCTTATCAACGTCTGTGCCCTTGGCTACGGCAACATGATATGACAGCAGCTGTAGCGCTATTGTGTACGCAATGGGGCCAACAAAGGGGCTGCAAGCGGGCAATGCCAGCACCTCGCAACCCGGCCCCGATTCATAGCCTGCATTTTCACTGGCAAAAACGAACAGCTGACCACCGCGTGCACGCACTTCCTCTAGATTAGAGCGCAGCTTTTCCATGAGCCGATCATCAGGCGCCACGGCAACGACCGGCATATCCTCATCTACCAACGCCAAGGGACCATGCTTCAGTTCACCTGCGGGATAGGCTTCGGCATGAATATAGGAAATTTCCTTGAGCTTCAGCGCACCCTCCAACGCGATGGGGTAATAAATACCCCTCCCTAAAAAAAGCGCATGATGTTTATTGGTAAAATGCTGAGACAGCGTTTTTATCAGGCTATTTTTTTCTAGTATCTGGGCCGCAATGGGCTCTATTTCTCTAAGGACGTTGGCTATGTCGGTCTCTGCCAACGACGCGGCTGAATGGTGGCGGGCCAAACAAAACGTCAGGCTGAGTAAGGCAGCTAGCTGGGTAGTAAACGCCTTAGTGGATGCAACACCGATTTCGGCGCCTGCTTGGGTCAGATAAACCAGCTCGCATTCGCGCACCATGGCGCTGTGGTCCACATTACAAATAGCGAGCCGCGCTAACACACGGCTTGCGTCGACATGCTGTAATGCGGCGAGCGTATCTGCCGTCTCGCCCGACTGGGAAATACCCACCACCAAGGTATCGGGTAACGTAACTGATTCTCGGTAGCGATATTCAGAGGCCACCTCCACCTGACAAGGCAAGCCTGCTATTGACTCAATCCAATGACGTGCCACGAGTCCTGCATGGTAACTGGTCCCACAGGCCAATATTTGCACCGCGGCTATCCGAGGAAATAGATCCGCTGCACGGGCACCGAAAAAGCTGTCTGAGGGCACACCCTGATTTACAGTCTCCCGAAGACGCGCGGGCTGCTCATATATTTCTTTGAGCATGTAGTGCTCATGTTGACCGAGATCATCCTCATCGCTTTGCAAGGCTAGGCGCGTAAGAGCCCGGTCAACTTGCTCACCGGCAGCATTGTAGATGGTGAACTTATCGGCGGTGAGCTCGGCGACATCGCCATCTTCCAAATACACGAAAGTGTCCGTTACGGATTTCAGAGCGAGGGTATCGGACCCCGCAAAATGCTCGCCAATACCCACACCCAACACAAGCGGACTGCCTTGACGTGCCACGATAACCGTATTGGGTTCTTGCCGGTCAATGATGGCCAAGGCATAGGCGCCTTCCAATTGCCGAACAGATTTTATGACTGCGGAGAGTAAATTACCCTCCTTATGCATCGCTTGGGCAATCAGATGTGCGGCCACTTCAGTGTCGGTTTCCGAGTAAAACTGACAGCCCGAGACCTTTAAGGCATCCCGGAGTACCGCGTGATTCTCGATGATACCGTTATGAACAACAGCGATACGATCAGAGGCAATATGGGGGTGGGCATTTGCAACCGAGGGTTCTCCGTGTGTCGCCCACCGCGTGTGCGCAATGCCCACGCCGCCCTGAATAGGTTCAGCAGCTTGAGCTGCTTCGAGGGCAGCGACGCGGCCCGCACGCTTGTGGGACTGTAGATTGCCACTGCGGTCAATTAACGCCAAGCCCGCCGAGTCATAACCGCGATACTCGAGTCTTCTGAGACCCTCTAGCAAAATCTCCGTACAGTCTCTGCGAGCCGTCACCGCAACAATGCCACACATTAATCAGTCTCCTCCGGCTTTTTAGGCCGGCGCCATCCATCCACATTGCGCTGCCTGCCTCTGGCAACCGCCAGTTGATCTGGCGCGACGTTATCGGTAATCGTGGAGCCGGCGGCGACAAAACCACCGGAATCAATGGTAACGGGCGCGACTAACGTGCTGTTGGATCCGACAAATACCGACTCACCCAGCACCGTCCGATATTTATTGGCGCCGTCATAATTACAGGTGATCGTGCCGGCACCGACATTACTCTTCGAACCGACATCCGCATCACCCAGATAGGCCAGATGGCTGGCTTTGGCAGCTCGCCCTAGGTGAGTATTTTTGATCTCGACAAAATTCCCTACTTTCGCAACCTCATCGATGACCGTGCCGGGGCGGATGCGCGCGTAAGGCCCAATGCTCGCACCCGCTTTTATCTCTGCGCCCTCTATATGCGTAAAAGGATGTACCTGTGCGCCTTCGCCAATATTGCTATTCGAAATTATGCAGTTCGCACCAATCGACACGCCGCCGGCCAGGGTGACCGTTCCCTCAAAAACTGTGTTGACATCAATGCACACGTCGCGCCCACAGTGCAAAGCCCCGCGTATATCCACGCGCGACCGATCAGCAATCAACACGCCTTGAGACATAAGCTGATCAGCCAGCGCCCCCTGATGTAACCGTTCGAGTTGCTCGAGCTGCTGCGGTGTATTGACACCCAAACAATCCAGCGCACGATCTGACTGCACCACTGTTACCGTTGCGCCATCCTCTCTGGCAAGTTTCAGCACCTCGGGCAGGTAATACTCACCCTGTGCATTGTCATTGGTGAGTCTCTCAAGGTACTGACAAAAAGCCGCAGCGGGAGCAGCAAGAACTCCCGTATTGATCTCAGAGAGGCGTCTTTGATCAGCGGTAGCATCTCGCTCCTCAACCACACCCTGAAAAGCGCCTTCAGCGTCACGAAGCACCCGCCCGTAACCGGTGGGATCCGGCACGTGAGAAGAAAGCATCGCCATGCCCGAAGATGCGGCGCGAATTACTTCGTCGAGCGAATCGCGATGTATCAGGGGGACATCGCCAAAAAGCACCAACACGGTACTTTCTGAATCACAATTATGAATCGCCTGCTGCACCGCATGACCGGTTCCAAGCTGCTGTTGCTGGAGATGGCACTGCACATCTGGAGCGGTTACAACCGCTTGAACCGCATCGGCATCGTGCCCAACGACCATATGGATGCGCCTGGCCCCCACCTCCCGCGCTGTACCCAAGACATGGCTGACCAATGGCTGCCCAGCGAGCAAGTGCAGTACCTTTGCTGTGCTGGATTGCATCCGGCTGCCGTGGCCGGCTGCCAGAATGATTACTTCAAGCATAGGGGGTCCGGTTAATAGATTACGCTGCAGACATGATGATAACCGCTACGCTTTTTGCAAGCTCGGAGCGATCAATCAACCAATAAACACCGGAAATAGCGCGGTTTTGCCGAGGATTATCCGCGACCCGAGCGGTTTTTTACCTTTCGCAGGGTTGCCAACTGAGCGGTTGCCTCGGCAAGTTGCGCTGAGGCACGGCCGTAATCAATCTCACCTTGTTGGTTAGCGAGGGTATCCTCCGCATCCTTTCGGGCGAGTTCTGCAGCAGCCTCATCAATATCGTCTGCCCGCACCGCCGTATCCGCTAGCACCGTGACGACATCACCCTGAACTTCAATGAAGCCTCCCGAAGCGTAATACACCTGCTCAGCACCGCCCTGCTCAACAATGCGGATAGGCCCGGGAGTCAGGCGCGTCAGTAACGCAGCATGACCGTAGCACACGCCGAGCTCTCCCTCCTCGCCAGTGGCGGCCAAGAACTCTACCAACCCCGAGTAAATCTGCGCCTCGGCACTGACAATATCGCAGTGTAGGGTTATCGCCATAATTCAGTTCCCTCGGCGCCCTAAAGCTTGGACGCGTTCTCCACCGCTTGCTCAATGGAGCCGACCATGTAAAACGCCTGCTCGGGCAGCTGATCGTAGTCTCCGGCAAGGATGCCCTTAAAGCCCGCAATCGTGTCCTTCAGAGAGACATAAATACCAGGAGAACCCGTGAATACCTCTGCTACATTAAACGGCTGCGATAAAAAGCGTTCGATCTTTCTCGCCCTGGAAACAGTCAGCTTGTCTTCCTCGGACAGTTCATCCATGCCCAAAATCGCAATGATATCTTTCAGCTCTTTGTAGCGTTGCAATACGGTTTGAACACCGCGAGCCACATCATAATGCTCTTGCCCGATGATCAGCGGATCAAGCTGCCTTGAAGTGGAATCGAGCGGATCAACCGCGGGATAGATACCTTTGGCAGCAATATCGCGGCTCAGCACCACCGTGGAGTCCAGGTGGGCAAAGGTCGTGGCGGGAGACGGGTCAGTCAGGTCATCTGCGGGCACATAAACCGCTTGAATGGAGGTAATCGAACCCGTTTTGGTAGAGGTGATTCGTTCCTGCAGAACACCCATCTCTTCTGCCAGCGTCGGCTGATACCCCACCGCCGAGGGCATTCGACCCAAGAGCGCCGAGACCTCTGTTCCTGCAAGGGTATATCGATAGATGTTGTCGACAAACAATAGTACGTCGCGACCTTCATCGCGAAAACGCTCTGCCATGGTCAGTCCGGTCAAAGCAACACGCAGCCGGTTACCCGGCGGCTCATTCATTTGGCCATAAACCATCGCCACTTTCGATTTGCTCATCTCTTCGACATTTACAACGCCAGATTCCTGCATCTCATAGTAAAAGTCATTACCTTCCCGAGTTCGCTCCCCAACACCTGCAAATACCGAAAGGCCGGAATGCTCTGTGGCAATATTGTTGATCAGCTCCATCATGTTGACGGTTTTGCCCACGCCGGCTCCGCCAAACAAGCCGACCTTGCCGCCCTTGGCAAAAGGACAGACCAGATCAATCACCTTGATACCCGTCTCCAACAGCTCGTCGGATGCCGCAAGCTCCTCGTAAGTGGGCGCCGCGCGGTGAATCGCCGCACGCTCTTGCTCTCCAATGGGTCCCTTTTCATCAATCGGGTTACCCAACACATCCATAATCCGGCCCAGAGTCTCTATTCCAACAGGCACCGATATAGGTGCGCCGGTGTTTTCTACGCTAAGACCGCGGCTGACGCCTTCCGAGGGCCCCATTGCGATGGCACGCACCACACCATCTCCCAGCTGCTGCTGCACCTCAAGAGTCAAACCCTTTTCGGCGACTGACAGTGCGTCATACACCTGTGGCACGCTGTCGCGGGGAAATTCCACGTCGATGACCGCGCCAATAACCTGTACGACCTTTCCGCTACTCATTTTTCGGTCCTCGTTTGAAAACTAGTATGACGAGCATATCGCCACGTATTTTTTGGGTCGCGCGCTTTAGCCGATGGCCGCAGCACCCCCCACGATTTCTGCTAGCTCTTGGGTGATCGCTGCCTGTCTGGCCTTGTTGTAAACCAATTGCAGCTCGTCAATCAGTTCCCCAGCATTATCAGTGGCATTCTTCATTGCGATCATGCGCGCAGCCTGCTCACAAGCCCCATTCTCAACCACCGCTTGATATACCAAAGATTCGATATAACGAATCATTAATGCGTCGAGAAGTTCCCGCGCGTCCGGCTCGTAAATATAGTCCCAGTGATGAGACAACGACTCTCTCGCTTCTGGCTTCAGTGGCAGCAGCTGATCCACTCGCGGTGACTGAGTCATGGTGTTCACAAAATCATTGCCTGCCAGGAACAGGGCGTCGATATGGCCATTCGTGTAGGCATCAAGCATGGTTTTAACGCCGCCGATTAAATCCTCAATCGATGGTTCCTCGCCAAGATCCCTGACAGACGCAGTGACGTTGCCCCCTACGCTGGCAAAAAAACCTGCCGCTTTGGCACCCACCAAGCACAACTCAACCTCGACGCCGTTATCTTGCTGCGCTCGCATGGACTGAATAGCCGCTTTAAACAAATTAATATTCAGGCCGCCACACAGCCCTCTGTCAGTCGAGACAATGATGTACCCCGCCCGCTTGATTTCTCGTGCCTGCATATAAGCATGCCGGTACTCGGGCGTAGCATTGGCGATATGTCCCACCACGGCGCGCATGCGTTGGGCATAGGGCTTGCCCAGCTCCATACGGTCCTGCGCACGTCGCATCTTGCTGGCAGCGACCATTTCCATGGCGCTGGTGATCTTTTGAGTACTTTGAATACTCGAGATCTTGGTGCGAATTTCCTTGCCAGCAGCCATACAGCGTTACCAGGTCTGAGTAGACTTAAAGGCCTCAAGGGCAGACTTAAACACAGCTTCACGCTCATCATTCCAGTCGCCGTCGGCCTCTATCTGCTGCATCACATCAGCACTCTCGGCGCGCATATAGCTGAGCAAGGCCGACTCAAAATCGCCAATTTTTGCTACTTCTACATCCTGAAGATATCCCTCATTCCCGGCATAAAGGAGCACCCCCATCTCCGCAATCGACAGTGGAGCGTACTGTTTTTGCTTCATCAATTCGGTAATCCGCTCGCCATGGTCCAGCTGCGCTTTTGTCGCGTCGTCCAAGTCCGAGGCGAATTGTGAGAACGCCGCGAGTTCTCGGTATTGGGCCAATGCGGTTCTAATACCCCCCGAGAGTTTTTTCACAATCTTGGTCTGCGCTGCGCCGCCTACCCGAGAAACAGAAATACCTGCGTTCATCGCCGGTCGAACACCCGAGTTGAACATATCGGCCTCAAGAAAAATTTGGCCGTCCGTAATAGAGATGACGTTAGTCGGAACAAAGGCAGAAACATCGCCAGCCTGAGTCTCAATAACAGGAAGGGCCGTCAGGGACCCCGTTTGTCCTTTCACAGCGCCGTCAGTGAACTGTTCAACATAGTCGGCATTCACGCGCGCCGCGCGCTCAAGCAGGCGTGAGTGCAAATAGAACACATCACCCGGGTAAGCCTCTCGACCGGGCGGTCTTCTTAGCAGCAGTGAGATTTGGCGATAAGCCACGGCCTGCTTGGAAAGATCATCGTAAATGATGAGAGCGTCTTCACCACGATCACGGTAGTACTCGCCCATGGTGCATCCAGCAAAGGGCGCCAGGTATTGCATGGCGGCCGGGTCAGAGGCATTGGCCGCGACCACAATCGTATGCGCCATGGCGCCATGCTCTTCGAGCTTGCGGACAACAGACGCCACCGAGGAAGCTTTCTGGCCCACTGCGACGTAAACGCATTTAATGCCGGTGCCTTTTTGATTAATGATGGCATCAACTGCGATAGCGGTTTTCCCAATTTGGCGATCGCCAATAATCAGTTCTCTTTGGCCGCGTCCGATTGGCACCATGGCATCAATAGCCTTAAGCCCTATTTGAACCGGTTGATCGACAGATTGACGGGCAATAACCCCCGGGGCAATTTTCTCAATCGCGTCGGTCATCTTTGTCTCAATGGCTCCCTTTCCATCAATGGGGTTGCCTAATGAGTCAACTACTCGTCCTTGCAGCTCCGGACCGACTGGCACCTCGAGAATGCGGCCCGTGCAACGGCAGGTTTGGCCCTCTGCCAACTGCTTATAATCGCCTAGCACCACCGCGCCAACAGAGTCGCGTTCAAGGTTAAGCGCCAAACCAAGCACACCGCCTTCAAATTCGATCATCTCACCGTATTGCACCTCGGTAAGACCATGAATACGGATAATGCCGTCCGTAACCGATACGATAGTGCCCTCATTGGTCGCTTGCGAGGTGACTTCAAGCGCATCGATCCGCTGCTTGATGAGATCGCTGATTTCCGAGGGGTTGAGCTGTTGCATGACTATTCCTCTGTCATTGATTCAACGAGCCAGCCAGCTTGTTCAGGCGGCCGCGAATGGAGCCATCGATCACCAGATCATTGGCCCGAATAAGAGCCCCCCCCAACAGGGAGGGGTCAGTTTCAGAAGTCAGGGTGACGCTTCGTGCCAACCTGGCCTTCATAGATTCCGTAAGTTGATCTGCCTCGATCTCACTGAGGGGGTAGGCCGACACCACATGAACTGCGACCGCGCTTTCCACCGACTGCTTGAGCTGCTCAAAAAGCATCGAGACTTCGGGTAATAAAGCAAGCCGACCATTATCTGCCAAAACGTGAAGCAAGTTGCCTACTGCCGGCGGCAAGGACTCCCCCGCCAGCGCCATCAAGGTCGCCGCGCGTTGCGCCGCCGTCTGGTCTGGATGTCTGAGCGAGGCGGCCACCTTGTGGTCTGCTGTCAGCGCGGCAAGTTGCGCCAGAGACGCTTGCCAAACACCCAGTTGGTCCGCCGCGCGAGCGTGCTCGAAGGCGGCTCGTGCGTATGGTCTGGCAAGTGTGGTGGGCTCAATCACAGTTTATGGTCCTGCAGAGAGCGTCTTAAGCAGATCGGCATGTTTATCCGCGTCGATTTCGGCACCAAGAACTTTCTCGGCCCCGGCAACCGCCAGCGCACTGACCTGTGTCATCAGTTGCTCCTGTGCTCGCGCCCGCTCCTGCTCTATGTCAGCAGAAGCGGCAGCCTTAACTCGCTCTGTCTCAGCAATGGCGACCTGCTTGGCCTCTTCCACAACCGCCTGGGCGCGTTTATTAGCCGCTTCGACTATTCCCGCGGCTTCCCGCTTGGCTTCTGCCAATTGCTCGGTCGCTCGCTTCTGTGCCAGCTCAAGGTCGTGACCGGCGCGATCTGCAGCGGCAAGGCCTTCGGCGATTTTGCTTTGGCGCTCTGCCATGGCGGCAGTGATCGGCGGCCAAACATAACGCATACAAAACCCAACAAACGCTATAAACGCGACGAGTTGTCCGATCAAGGTGAGATTAATGTTCACACGCTGCTCCTGTGGTGTTCTGGGGACACGTCTTGTTGCGCCCCGGAAAAAAGAAGGCTTTTAGCCCGCGACCACAAAAATCAAGTACATGGCGATACCGACACCAATAATGGGAATCGCGTCAACCAGACCGGCGCCCAAGAAGAAAGTGCCTTGTAATTTGGGCGCTAACTCGGGCTGTCGCGCAGAACCCTCAATCAACTTACCGCCAAGAATGCCAACGCCAATAGCAGCGCCCATTCCACCCAAACCCATCATAATGGCGGCGGCAACGTAAATCAGTTCCATGGTTGTCTCCTAAAAATACAAAGTGAAAATCAATGGTCCTCGTGTGCCATGCTGAGGTACACAATAGTCAGAACCATAAAGATGAAAGCCTGAAGGGTGATCACCAAAATGTGAAAAATCGCCCAGCCAATCTGTAACAGCGCAGCGGGCAACATCCAAAATAGCCCTACGCTGAACAACGCGGCGATCAGAATGAAAATCATCTCGCCAGCATACATATTGCCGAAAAGTCGCAATCCTAGAGAGAATGGCTTCGCCAGCAATCCCACGACCTCCATAAAGAGATTCACGGGAATAAATAATGGGTGGTTAAACGGGTTCATTGTCAGTTCTTTGACAAAGCCAAACCCCTTTACTTTTATCGAGTAGAAGAGCATTAGCAGAAATACGCCAATAGCCATGCCCATAGTGATGTTCGGGTCAGTCGAGGGCACGATTTTTTGATAGTCAACGCCCATTAACATTAAAGAGTGGGGGATTAAATCAACCGGGATCAAATCCATTAAGTTCATTAGAAAGACCCATACAAAAATTGTCAGGGCCAACGGCGCAATTAACGGGTTTCGCCCATGAAAGGTGTCTTTCACCGTGCCATCGATAAACTCTACGATCATTTCAACAAAATTAACCCAGCCCGCTGGCACCCCGGAGGTGGCGTGAACGGCAACACGGCGAAATAGCCAGCAGAATATGACGCCTAGCCCAACTGACCAGAGCATGGAGTCGACGTGGATGGCATTGAAGCCCATGGCCGCCATCTCGTCGGCTCCGTGGGCGAGCGTCCATTGCCCTTGAGCAGGCACAACGCTACCGTCATAACGCTCGTATCCCTCTGGCAACTTGCCGTAAGTCAAGTTAGTCAGGTGATGAACGATATACTCTGATACGGTCTGACTGTCGCCGTTTGCCGCCATTGTTGCCGCGAATCTCCCTGCGCCTTAAAAGGCGTCCTATTTAGTATTCTCTGCCGCCGTACCGGCCCGACCACTGGTTTTTGCCATCATTACTGACGGCAAAAACAAGGCAATCGCACTTCCCGCCAACACCGCCAACGGATCGCTACCCGGCCGGACCGTAAAAAGAGCAGCGAAGCCCAGTGTTGCCAAACTGTAGCGCGCCAACCCAAGCCATATAGGGCTAAGGACAGATCGCTCAGAAGTCAGGCTCACTGCAACCCAGCCACTCGGCAACAGAACGACCGCCGCACCCAGCAACATGTCCAGAGATATACGAACGCCGTGTAGCGCGCCAGCAACCCCCGCAGCAACACTGACCAACATCATGGTCATCAGCACAGCTTTTAACAGCCGTTTTCGTGTCGTCGCGAAAGGCCCAGAAACAGCGTGTTTGGCCAAGATCAACCCAGCCCCCCTCTCATGCGCAGGGGAGTGTAGAGGAAAGGTTAAGACCCTTCAACACATAGGATTTAATCCAGTCTGTTTAAAATCCCGTCCAATTCGTCGAGGTTCGTGTACTGTATTTCCAATCGACCCCGACCGTTCTGTTGATGGTGAATCCTGACTCGCGCACCAAACCGATCGCTTAAATCTTGTTCTAACCGACTGACATCGGGGTCCTTATGAGGCTTTGGCGTGTCTTGCGCGCCCCAGCCCTTCACCAATACTTCCGTTTGTCTGACAGAGAGACGTCGCTTCACCACTTGTCGGGCCGCTCGTAGCTGATCTGCATTTTCAAGGCCCAGAAGCACCTTTGCGTGACCCACTTCGATTTCTCCTTGCCTCAGCATGTGCTGCACATCACCGTGCAAGTTCAGCAGCCGTAAACTGTTCGCGACAGCAGACCGGGATCGGCCCACCGCTTCAGCAATCTGTTCTTGGTTCAGCTCAAACTCATCTTGAAGCCGTTTTAGACCAGCCGCCTCCTCCACCGGGTTCAAGTCCTCTCTCTGAATGTTTTCAATAAGCGCTATGGCGATGGCATCTTGATCAGGCACATCCCTGATCACCACGGGCACATGATCTAATCCAGCGAGCTGCGCCGCCCGCCAGCGTCGCTCCCCAGACAGAATTTCGTACCGGTGGTTGGGTAACGGACGGACAACCACGGGCTGCAAAATACCTTGCGCTGTAATGCTCGATGCGAGCGTTTGCAGGGCTTCTGGTTCGAATTCGCTTCGCGGTTGATAGATTCCCCGCTGCAAATGCTCAATAGGGACCTCTGCGGTTGCAACGGTGAACTCTGCACTACCGCTTGTTTCGGGGGTGCTTGCCGTCACGTCTTGATGTGGCTTGGCAATGAGGCCAGACCCAAGCAGAGCCTCTAGCCCCCGATTTAACTTTCGCTTCTGGACCATTAAACATTGTCCTTAGAATGATGTTCTTGCCTGCGCATAAATTCCCCGGCCAGCGCCATATAAGCGGTAGCGCCTCTGGCCAGACGATCATAAACAATTCCCGGCAGCCCGTGGCTTGGCGCCTCGGCCAAACGAACATTTCTCGGGATCACTGTCCGGTAAACCAAGCCCTCGAAATGCTGATGGAGCTGCTCAGACACCTCATTTGTTAGGGCATTTCTTGGATCGTAAAGCGTGCGCAAAATTCCTTCTACGCACAGGCTAGGATTCACTGTTTGATTGATCGTGTTGATCGTCTCTAGCAGAGCTGACAGCCCTTCCAACGCAAAATACTCACATTGCATCGTTATTAAGACAGAGTTTGCCGCCACTAATGCATTGAGAGTGAGCATGTTAAGTGAGGGGGGACAATCGATGATGACAAAATCGTATCGTTGCGTCCCTGACTCGAGCGCCTGCTTCAACCGCTGCTCTCGATCATCCACCGACAATAGGGCAACTTCAGCCGCTGTTAAATCACCATTGGCCGGCACCACGTCCATACGAAGTTGTGGAAGAGAGAGGGCAACCTCCTCTAATGGCTGCTGCTCTACCAATAGCTCATATGTACTGGTGACCAGCTCTGACTTGTTCAACCCGACAGATACCGATGCATTGCCTTGAGGGTCCAAATCTAGGAGCAACACCCGCTTATCCATTGCTGCTAACGCGGCAGATAAATTGACGCTGGTTGTCGTTTTCCCCACGCCACCTTTTTGGTTGGCTACTGCAACAACCTTCATACAACCGCGCCTTGGCTTCGCCCAATTATCATCACATTGAATGCCCAGTCTTGTCCGGGCACCCTGATCTCTTTAGCCTGATGCAAATACATATTATCGGGTATCGCTGAATCGACCTTGGCAACACTATCGGTTGTCATTGCATACAGCGACCCCTCTTTGCTCAACACGTGGCTGATTCTGGTTAGCGTTGTTTTCACGTCCGCAAATGCCCTTGTTAACACTGCATCGTAAACCGTTTTGGGCTGCCAGGACTCGATACGCACAGTTTCAATCTGGATGTTAGTTAAGCCCAACTGTCTTTTCACCTCAGCCAAAAATCGCGTTTTTTTTCCATTGCTATCGATCAGCGTGTAGGGAAATTCCCGGTCGGCTATCGCCAGGGGAATGCCCGGTATACCCGCCCCTGTGCCCACATCTAGTCGATTCGACCCCTGGAGAAGAGGTAAAACAGCCAAGCTTTCTAACACATGCCTCAACAACATTTCTTGTCTATCTCGAATTGACGTCAAGTTATAGGTTCTGTTCCATTTTTCGAGCAAATCCACATATGCAATAAGCTGTTCGAGTTGCATATCACTGAGTGAAATGCCTATGGATCGCGCGGATGAGCTAAGAAGTTGTGTTTCGGGTTCAGCCATTCGCTGTGGCGCGTAAAGACTCGCTCATCGCTCGCTTCTTGAGATAAACCAACAACAAAGACATTGCCGCGGGTGTGACGCCTGGTATTCTCCCAGCGCGAGCCAGATTGGTTGGTCGAAATTTAGCAAGTTTTTGAGAAATTTCATGGGACAATCCATCGACCTCATCAAAATTAAGATCGCTTGGAATTGTCATCGCCTCGTGTCGTTGTAAGCGGGAGATGTCTTGTTGTTGGCGATCTATATACCCTGCATATTTCAGCTGGATTGCGACCTGCTCCGCTACTGACTCTTGTACCGGGCGTTTTGAAGGCGCGGCCGCATATAATATCGTGTGGGTTAATTCCGGCCGCTTTAACAGTTCAGCCAATGAGTACCCCCGATTCAGCGGCTTTGCTAAATAAGGCGTGATTTTTCGAGCTACTTCAGAGTCCGGTTGTACATATTCGCTTTCCAGCCTTTCTTTTTCTTGACCGATAGCCTCTCTCTTTTCAACAAAACAGCGCCATTGCTGTTCTCCTATAACACCCAGTACCCGGCCCGTTTCAGTTAGCCTCAAATCCGCATTATCTTCCCTCAACTGAAGCCGATATTCAGCACGAGAAGTGAACATGCGGTAGGGTTCTGAAGTGCCAAGCGTCACCAGATCATCAACCAACACGCCGATATAAGCTTCGTCTCGTTTTGGCTCCCACGGATCGTGTTCTCTCACCAAGCACACAGCATTAATGCCAGCCACCAAACCTTGCGCTGCTGCCTCTTCGTAACCCGTTGTGCCATTGATTTGACCCGCAAAAAACAAACCCGAAACGGTTTTTGTTTCCAGGCTGTGCTGTAAATCGCGCGGATCAAAATAATCGTACTCAATCGCGTATCCAGGTCTTGTGATATGCGCTTTTTCTAATCCTTTGATTGACCGCACCAGACCCAGTTGAATGTCGAATGGTAAAGACGTGGAGATCCCATTGGGATAAAGCTCGTTTGTTGTCAGCCCTTCTGGTTCAATAAAAATCTGATGCGAGGATTTATCCGCAAACCGGTGAATTTTGTCTTCAATGCTCGGGCAATAACGCGGTCCGACACCTTCGATGACGCCGCCAAAAAGCGGAGAGCGATCAAGCCCGGATCGAATAAGCTCATGCGTTTTTTCATTTGTTTCCGTTATCCAACAGCACCGTTGCGACGGATGATCCTCACGTCGGCCCATCAACGACATCACCGGGCGGGGCTCGTCACCCCACTGTTCAGCCATCAAATTAAAATTGACGGAGCTAGCATCGATGCGCGGGGGTGTGCCTGTTTTTAACCGCCCTACCCTCGGACACACTTCCCTGAGGCGGTCTGCCAATCCCAAAGAAGCCGCATCTCCCATGCGCCCACCTGAAGCCTGAGACTCTCCCACATGCATTTTCCCATTAAGAAAAGTACCTGCGGTAAGCACTACTGCCCTAGCAGAAAAAACAATACCGGAGCGCGTGATAACACCAGATACCGCGTTGCCAGTAATTTTTATATCTTCTACTGCGTCCTGAAAAATCTGAACATTTTCAGTGTGTTCTAAAACTTCACGAATAGCCTGGCGATAAAGGGCGCGATCAGCTTGTGCGCGGGTTGCTCTCACTGCAGGCCCCTTTCTCGCGTTCAACACCCTGAATTGGATTCCCGATAAATCAGTCGCGCGAGCCATAATGCCGCCCATAGCATCGACCTCTCTCACGAGGTGGCTTTTTCCAATGCCCCCAATAGCGGGGTTACACGACATTTGCCCCAAGGTATCCAGGGCATGAGTAATCAGCAGTGTTCGCGCACCCATGCGGGCGGAAGCCAAGGTCGCCTCTGTACCCGCGTGCCCACCACCGATCACGATGACGTCATATGCGTTTGGATGTTGCATGGCGGTAGCGTAACTACTTTTTAAAGCGGGAGCGGAGTATAAACGCGCTAACGGTCAGTATGTACCAGTCTAGTCGACGTAAATGGCCGCCAAAGGTCACAGTTTCACAGTAGTACACAACAATATATTAAGTAATATATATATGAAAAGTACTTAAATACTGTTGTTATTAGGGGGGCTATTTTTGGAGGATAAGTCCAAAAACATCAATATAAACAGCTTCTTATATGTCATCTAACGCTTAGGAAAACGCGCTTACAAGAACTGATTTAGTTGGGGTTAACCCGTGGACAGTAGCGTGCCTACAAGAAGAGATAAAGGTATGCACAGGCGGGTATAGTGGTTCTCCCGATGTTACGCACAGTGCTCACCAATCAGTTTGAAGCTAGGCGCTTATCTGTTGATATGATGTGCCAGACGTGTGAATAGGCTGTGAGTGACTTAACCGCATAGGAATAAAGATGTTTATCTAAACATTTATCGAATTTTGAATTTTTAAACAGCCTCAAAAATATAGCGCCCTGTCATTTTCCGATGCAAAAAGAAGAAAAAATTTCTCCTAGCAAGTCGTCTGCACCCAATACGCCGGTTATTTCTCCTAAAGTTTCATGAGCGTGTCGAAGATCTTCTGCCAAAATTTCTCCCGCACCAGTTTTATGAAACTGTTCAATACCTTTGTGAAGCAGGTCGTAAGTGGCCTGAAGAATCGCTACATGGCGTTCTCTGGCGCTATAGGGTGTTGAGGTTACAGTGTTGGAAAATCCCAGAATGGACAAAATTGCGTTTTCAAGCTCAGCAATACCCGCACCTGTTATTGCTGATACCCCAATAGTAGTGATGGCCTCTGATGGTTGTTCTCCCGGCTTGCGCTCAGAGAGGTCAATTTTATTTAGGACCCGGATGGCCGGAGCAGCGCCTTCGAAATGGTCCTCCGTATTTATATCTGCTGCGTCATCAATTACTTCAATAACGAGATTGGCGGTTTCCAGTTCGCTACGGGCTCGCTGAATACCCTCTTTTTCAATGATATCGGTTGCTTCCCTAATGCCTGCAGTGTCGGCAAATTCAAATGCTACGCCTTTTAAATTGAGCATCTGTTTCACAACATCTCGAGTGGTACCAGGTACAGCGGTAACGATGGCAACAGGTTCACGAGCAAGCTGATTCATTAGGCTACTTTTTCCGACATTAGGTTTGCCTGTAAGGACAATTTTCGCGGTTTTGCTCATCAGTGCGCCTTGTCGCGCATTGTTAATAAGGGCGTCCAGTCTAGTAAGTGCAGTTGATAAGTTCTGGTGTATGTTTTTATCCGACAGAAAATCGATTTCTTCTTCTGGGAAATCAATGGCAGCTTCGATATAGATTCTGAGCTTTAGTAAATCATCACCGAGAGCGTTGACGGCATCGGAAAAAGCGCCTCTAAGCGAGGCAGATGCTTGCTGGGCTGCTTGTTGGGTGGGGGCATCAATGAGGTCTGCCAATCCTTCCGCTTGCGCGAGATCAAGCTTGTTATTCATAAAAGCTCGTTCTGAAAATTCTCCTGGCCTCGCCATGCGCGCCCCAAGCGCCAGACACGCGTTGAGCAACATCGAACTGATGACGACACCACCATGGCAATGAAGTTCGGCAACATCTTCGCCGGTAAAAGAGTTCGGCCCCTGGAAAAGCAAGACGAGACCCTGATCAATAACGACGCTTTGATGTACGAAGTTAGAGAGCGTTGGGGTTCGGGGTTCCACTGACCGCATACAAAGGGTTCGGGTAATGGGCCAAGCATGATGACCGGATAGCCTCACGATCGCTACGCCCCCTTTACCTGGAGGGGTGGCAATAGCGGCAATGGTGTCCCCGTCCAGCGCGGCAGTTTCGACCAGTTCAGATTGCTGATCCATATGAGGATTAAAGACTGCCGTTTTCAATTCGCCGATTGATGATGTATTGCTGTCCCATCGACAACAGATTATTGCAGAGCCAATAAAGCACTAAGCCGGCAGGGAACCACAGGAAAAAGAACGTAAACACGATGGGCATCCACTGCATAATTTTTGCTTGCATGGGGTCTGGTGGCGCTGGGTTAAGTTTTTGCATGTAAAACATACTTGCGCCCATCAGGATGGGTAACACAAAATATGGATCCATTACCGACAGGTCTTTTATCCAAAGTGCAAGCGGCGCTTGCCGTAACTCCACAGACTCCATCAGCACCCAATATAAGGCGATAAATACCGGCATTTGCACAAGAATGGGAAAACACCCACCCAAGGGATTAATTTTTTCCTTCTTGTAAAGCTCCATCATCGCCTGAGATTGCTTGGCCTTGTCGTTAGCATATTCGTCCCGAATTGCCACGATGCGAGGCTGAACTTTTCTCATCCTCGCCATAGATTTGTAACCCGCAGCAGAGAGCTGAAAAAAGGCGAGTTTGACAAGCAGCGTCAAAACGATAATCGCTATACCCCAGTTCACGACAACCGACTGGATCGTTGTGAGGAGCCAAAAGAGTGGTTGGGCGATCCACCATAGCCAACCGTAATCGACAACCAGGTCGAGATGAGGCGCCAGATCAGATAAAACGGATTGGTTTTTTGGACCGACATAGAGGGTGTTCGTTACGGTGGACGTTTCCCCGGGAGCGAGGGTTAGTGCGGGTCCCGTATAGCCGATAATATTGAAGCCATTGTTGGTATGGCGCGTTCGATATCGATGGGTGTCGGTCGCACTAGGTACCCATGCGCTGACAAAGTAGTGTTGAAGCATTGCGATCCAGCCGCCTTGCACATCGGCTTTAAAAGGGTTTTCAGTCATTTCTTCAAAATCAAACTTTTCAAACCGTTGTTCAGAGTGTGTCAGCGCTGATCCCAAAAATGGGCGCATACCCATGCCTGAGTTATTGTCAGACGGTGCGGATGAACTATCTCTCTTTAGTTGGGCAAAAGGCGTGAGGTTAGTGGTCCGGCTTGATAAATTTTGTATCTCGTGGTCAACCAAAATCTTATGGCTGCCTCGCTGGAAGCGGTATATTTTTTTTACTGCAAGGGCGCCGTCGTCATTTTGGTAATGCAGGTCTATGTCAAGTGTGTTGCCGCTTGTGAGTTCGTAACTGGGCCTGTCTGTCCGATACAACGCACGCGCTTGGCGATCAATCCCATCTGGCCCGACCAGACCGGACTGCGCTACGTAGGTTCGTTGGCCGTTTCTTTCAAGGAGGACAAATGGGTCAGAGGGATCAGCGAGGGTTTTGGGGTAATCGCGCAAGGCTGCGCCCACAACATCTCCTCCCTCGAGGTCAATAATGATTTCGAGAACATCGGTAGTAACTCTTACCAATGAACTGGCTTGTGCGCTGATGCCGTTGTAAATGTCAGCGCTGGCAGACTGGGCAAGGTCTTCATCGCTGGGCAGGTCGTCTTGAGGTGATTGATCAAAACTTGTTGTGGGGTCGCCCAATAGGGTCGGGCTATCTTTCTGCGCGGTGGATTCGACAATGGGGCTCGCAGGTATCAATGCCTGTTCATCGGCAGTGAAGCGCGTCCACTCTCCCAACAGCATAAGACCCAGCAGGATACTGGCGGCGATCAAAGCATATCGAGGGATGTCCATGTGTTCGGTCTCAGTCTGGTTGACGATATGGGTGGTGTTTCGGTACGGGGTCATATCCGCCGATACACCAGGGGTTACAGCGAATGACCCTGCGAACAGTGAGCCAACAGCCGGTTAGGGTACCGTGGGTCTGTAGTGCGTCAATCCCGTATTGTGAACAAGTTGGTGAAAAGCGGCACCATCGCCCGAGCCAAGGGCTCAACGTGAGTTGATAGGCGCGTATGAGGAGGCATAGACCCCTTGCCAGTAATTGATCCATGCGCTTCAGCCAACGCATAAAGTGCAGGCTTTTTTATTCAGTGCAAGCCACAGGTGATGCAGATCCCGCCAAACTAAGGGGTTTGAAAGTTGGTCTGCAGGACTTCTGGCCAAAATCACCAGATCGAGAGACACGGAAGGCTGATAGAGCCGAAAGTGCTCCCTGATGATGCGTTTTACTCGGTTTCGTCGGGTGGCTTTGCGGATGTGTTTTTTGGCAACGACGATACCGATCCTGGACCGCTTAGTTGGGGAGGGTTTCGCCAATATTAAAAATGACCGCGTGCTGACGCGGATCTGCGGGGCGTTGAAAACGCCGCTGTAGTGATGTCGCTCAGAGAGCTTGGCGGATAATGGAAGCGTGGGCATGGGCCACTTAAGGGGCCCCTTGTGGCGTCGCTTAAGCCGAGAGCTTGCTGCGACCGCGAGCCCTTCGCCGCGCTAACACCTGCCGACCGTTTTTCGTGGCCATTCGAGCGCGAAAACCATGGGTTCGCTTTCGCTTCAGGACACTGGGCTGGAATGTACGCTTCATGGCATCAACCTATTTGCACTATATGTATCAAACTTACGTGTGGTCCCCGTGCCAAACAGCTTCTCTGTTCTACTGACGGTCGGGGGCGCGGATTATAGGGGTGGTGAGTGTTGTTGGCAACATTAATGAATGTCGTTTTAGGTGCGCCGTTAACGCAACCATATTTAAATCATCCACTGGTTGTGTCGCGGCAACATTGGCGATCGGCGATCGTTGGCGGATTGTGGGGAGCTCGGAAATTGAGGGGACAGTAAGTTAGCTAGCGCTTACAAACCGGGGCTCGACAGGGTTTCCAATAATGAGCCAGCAGCACTGAAAGCCACAAGTTAACCCAAAGTTAATAACAGGTTACGCACAGCCTGCCGCAAGTTTTGCTTGCAAATAGGAGGGTTGTTCTGTACGCGCTCAAAAACACGATAAAGTGTTGATATTAATGCATAAAAAACATGTTGATAACGTTGTGGCGGTGTGGATAACTAGGTGCCGTGACGTGATCCGGAGCCTGGCTTTTTAAGCGGCTCACCCCAGGGGCGTTCATAGGCTTGTTCGGCGGGACCGATCCGTTCAGACAAAAAAAGAAGCACAAAGGTAGAACTAAAAAGGAGCGATTGCGTTGGCAGCCCCACAGCCGCTTACTAACCCCTGGCAGCATTGTTTGCATCGACTGGGTGGGGATATTCCGCAGCAACAATTTAACACCTGGATACGGCCATTGCAGGCAGAGTGGAGAGATTCAGGTTTGATGTTGTTAGCGCCGAATCGGTTTATTCGAGATTTCGTTGTTGAGCGCTACGTGCCCATGATTTGTGGGTATTTGATGGATGTGGTTGCACCCACCTCAGCGCAAGTCTCGGTAACCGTTGCGGGTGACGGCGCGCGGGCGATAGCGCCTGTGATGCCGGTTGAGCGAACACCCCAGACGACGGCGTTGCCCAGACAGGCTGCGCCACCGGCACGCGTGTCTTCTTCGGGGGCGCTGGTAACCTCATCTAGGCTTGTTGAGGGTTATACTTTCGAGCGGTTTGTTGAAGGAAAAAGCAACCAGTTAGCGCTGGCTGCGTCACAACAGGTGGCTGAACACCCAGGGGCTTCCTATAACCCGCTGTTTCTCTATGGTGGTGTGGGCCTTGGCAAAACCCATTTGATGCATGCGGTGGGGAACGCCATGCGGCGCCGAAATCCCGAAGCAAAAATCATTTACCTGCATTCAGAGCGTTTTGTGGCGGATATGGTTAAAGCCCTGCAATTGAATGCTATCAATGATTTCAAGCGATTTTATCGGTCAGTAGACGCGCTGTTGATTGATGACATTCAGTTTTTCGCCAACAAGGATCGCTCTCAAGAAGAGTTTTTTCATACCTTTAATGCCTTGCTAGAGGGCGGTCAGCAAATGATTTTGACGTGCGATCGCTATCCGAGAGAGATTGAGGGGGTTGAAGAGCGCTTAAAGTCACGGTTTGGCTGGGGGCTGACGGTGGCAGTTGAGCCCCCTGATCTCGAAACGCGGGTGGCGATACTGATGAAGAAAGCGGAACAAAGTCATATTACGCTAGCGCCAGACGCCGCGTTTTTCATAGCGCAGCGGATTCGATCTAACGTAAGGGAGTTAGAGGGCGCCCTCAAGCGAGTGATAGCGAGCGCTAATTTCACCGGCCGCCCTTTTGACATTGAGCTGATTAAAGACAGTCTGAAAGATTTGTTGGCGCTGCAGGACAAGCAGGTTTCGCTGGATAACATAAAGAGGAAGGTGGCCGAGTACTACAAGATTAAAGTAGCTGATTTGATGTCAAAACGACGCAACAGGAGCGTTGCTAGGCCGCGGCAGGTTGCAATGGCGTTGTCAAAAGAGCTGACTCGGCACAGCCTCCCTGAGATTGGAGATGCTTTTGGTGGCCGAGACCATACGACAGTGCTTCACGGATGCCGTAAGATAAAGGAGTTGCGCGACATTAACTCTGACATCAGCGAGGATTACCAAAACTTGCTTAGATCACTGACGACATGATGAAGCGTTGTCATAATTCGCCGTCAATGTCGTAATTATTGCCTAATAACCTGAGCTCATTGATATGAAATTCTCTATTGCCCGAGACACGCTGATCAAGCCTTTAAATTTGGTGGCGGGAGTGGTTGAAAGAAGACAAACGTTGCCGATTCTCTCCAACGTATTGATTGCTCTTGAGGGCTCACGGCTGTCCTTGACGGGCACCGATCTCGAGGTAGAGCTCGTCGGCCGACTGGACATTGAGGCGCCAGGGGTCGACGGCGAGGTGACGGTACCTGCGCGAAAGCTGGTCGACATTTGCAAGTCTTTACCCGAGGGTTCTAATATAGAATTTGCTGTGGATGCCGGGAAGGCCACCGTGAAGGCAGGTCGCAGCCGTTTTACCTTATCCACGTTGCCCGCTGCAGATTTTCCTACGGTGGATGCGGGCGCCGGTGATACCACCTTAGAAATTGAACAATCCCTCGTTAAGCAAATGATTGACGGTACCGCGTTTGCCATGGCGCAGCAGGACGTCCGTTATTATCTCAATGGCCTTTATTTTGAGTTGCTGGGCGGACGTCTCCGCGTTGTTGCGACAGACGGTCATAGACTGGCGCTTGCTACGTCACCAAAACGGGTAGAGGCGGCCGATTTAGGCGTTATTATTCCCCGTAAAGGCGTGCTGGAGTTGTCACGTTTATTGGAGGGCGCGGCCTCTATTTCGCTTGCTATTGGCACTAATCACATTCGCGCGACAACCACCCAATATACCTTCACTTCTAAGCTAGTTGACGGCAAGTTTCCGGATTATGAGCGCGTAATACCGAAAAATCCCGACAAGTCAGTGGTAGGCGATCGAGCTGAGCTAAAGCAGGCATTTACCCGCACGGCAATTCTCTCCAATGAGAAGTACCGTGGCGTTCGGCTGCGGCTGTCCGAGAATAATCTTGATATCACCGCTAACAACCCAGAGCAGGAGCAGGCTGAGGAGGTTGTGGCTGTGAATTATAGCGGTGGCGAGATGGAGATCGGTTTTAACGTTAGCTATCTGTTGGATGTGCTGTCGGCCTTAAGCCAGGTGCAAGTTCGATTGTGCTTGTCTGACGAAGCCAGCTCGGCGCTGGTAGAGCACGCCGAGCCCCCCGCTGATGATGAGCCGGAACGACTTTATGTTGTGATGCCTATGCGCCTTTAAATTGCCTGCTTGAACTGAATGCTTGAGCATATAGAGATCAAGTGTGTTCGCAACCTGGCCAAATTAGAGGTTAGCCTTGCAAGTGGCGCGACCGCACTCTTTGGCGCTAACGGTTCCGGTAAAACCAGTTTTTTAGAGGCGGTTCATTTGCTTGGTGTAGGCCGTTCTTTTCGCACCCACCAATCTAAGCCCGTGATTCAACACGAAGCCACCTCGTGTCGCATTGTCGGGCGCGGGAGCAGCGGCGGCAGGCCGTTTGTTATGGGGATAGAGAAGTACCGCGACGGCCTGGTGCGAGCCAAAGTGAATGGCGAGACAATACCCTCCCTGTCGGCGTTGGCTCAGCAGCTCCCTTTGGTCTTGATGGATACGGAGGGTTTGACGCTCCTCACCGGCGCTCCAGAGGGGCGTCGCCGGTTGCTCGATGGCACGTTGTTCCACGTGGAACAGGGGTTTTTGGCTCTGTGGCGGCGCTATGCCCACTTGCTCCGACAGAGAAATAGCGGCTTGCGCCGTGGTATACTGAGTTCAGATAAGGCATGGCGCCACGAGTTGGCTCAGGCAGGCGAGCAGTTGACCCAGGCGCGTGGAAGCGTGGTGGACCGTTATGCCGAAAAGCTGAGGCAGCTTGCTCCCGCTATTTCCCCAAATTTGGCAGAGGTGGGGATGGCGTTTCGCGCAGGCTGGGATCGACGAGAGTCGCTGCAGGCGGCATTGGAAAAAAACGCGCAAAGCGATGCTGCACAGGGGTTTACGCAGGTAGGCCCGCATCGCGCAGACCTGCGGTTTAACGCGGATGGTGCCGCTGCATCGGAGGTGCTGTCGCGAGGCCAAATGAAGTTGTTGCTGGTGGCGCTGAAGCTGTCTCAGGGACAGATTATTGAGGAGGCATCCAAAATGCCGCCGTTATATTTAATCGATGATCTGCCAGCAGAGCTTGATGAGGCACATTGCGCCAGTGTTTGTGCGCAGCTGCGAGGCGGGAGACAGGTCATTATGACGGCAGTGGATCGCGCCTCTCTGGAGAGAGCTTGGGGTACGGACCCCATTAATTTGTTCCACGTGGAACATGGCGGCCTCACTATCCAGCGATAATTGAGTTGAAGAGTATTTTTCGCGAAGTGCCGGGCTGTTTAATGGATTGCTTGGCAACAGAAATAGACGGTGGCCGCACATAAAGTGTGGCACTGGGCGGTTTGGAGCAGCCTGAGAGCCTTCCGATTTTGCGGGCTTGATGGCTGATCGACGAAATAACAGGCGCACATCAGAAAAGGTTAAAACGCTATGGCTGAAGACACCGACAGTGATACGACCCCTAGAGATTATGATTCCTCGAGCATAACCGTATTGAAAGGCCTGGACGCGGTGAGAAAGCGTCCTGGCATGTACATTGGTGATACCGACGATGGCACTGGCCTTCATCATATGGTGTTTGAATTGGTGGATAACAGTATCGATGAGGCTCTCGCAGGACATTGCAGCCAGATCGATATTGTGATTCACCCTGATGAGTCTGTGTCAGTGTCTGACAATGGCAGGGGCATTCCCACCGAACAGCATGAGGAAGGGGTATCAGCTGCTGAGGTGATAATGACGGTTCTTCACGCCGGCGGGAAATTTGACGATAACACCTATAAGGTATCTGGCGGGCTGCATGGGGTCGGTGTTTCGGTGGTGAACGCGCTGTCCTCTTCGTTGCAGCTGACTATTCGTCGCAAAGGTCAGCTATTCGAGCAGCACTATGCTCATGGCGTCCCACAAGCGCCTTTGGCCGTAGTGGGCGAGACTGCAGAGACAGGCACGTCCGTGCGTTTTACTCCCTCCCCCGAGACTTTCAGCAATATCGCATTTCACTACGACGTTCTGGGCAAACGCCTTCGAGAGCTCGCTTTTTTGAATAGTGGGGTGCGAATTTTTCTCAAGGATGAACGCACCTCCGAAGAGGAACTCTTTTCGTATGAGGGAGGCCTTCGCGCTTTTGTTGAATTTCTCAATCAAAGTAAAACGCCCATTGCAAAAGTGTGTCATTTCCAGGCGCAGGCAGACGAAGGCGTGGAGGTTGAGGTCGCGCTGCAATGGAACGACGGTTTTCAGGAAGGCTTGTACTGTTATACCAACAATATTCCGCAGCGAGACGGCGGTGCGCATCTCGCAGGATTCAGGGCGGGGCTGACGCGCTGCTTAAATAATTACATTGAAAAAGAAGGACTTGCAAAGAAGGCGAAGGTGTCAACCACCGGGGATGACGCCCGGGAAGGCCTGATAGCCATCGTTTCCGTCAAAGTCCCGGACCCCAAGTTTTCCTCGCAGACCAAGGATAAATTGGTGTCAAGTGAGGTTAAAGGCGCAGTCGAGCAAGCGATGAATCAGTTCTTTAATGATTTTCTGTTAGAAAACCCTGCCGAGGCCAAATTGGTCGTGGGCAAGATGATCGATGCTGCCAGAGCGCGTGAGGCGGCGCGCAAGGCTCGAGAGATGACGCGGCGAAAAGGGGCGCTGGATATTGCTGGGCTGCCTGGCAAGCTTGCGGATTGTCAGGAGCGGGATCCTGCGATGAGTGAACTGTACCTGGTAGAGGGAGATTCTGCAGGTGGTTCGGCAAAGCAGGGCAGAGACCGTCGCTTCCAAGCGATCCTCCCACTTAAAGGCAAAATACTGAATGTAGAAAAGGCGCGCTTCGATAAAATGCTGGGATCTGCTGAAATCGGAAATTTAGTCACCGCTCTGGGTTGTGGCATCGGCAAAGACGAATTTGACCCCGACAAGCTGCGTTATCACAGGATCATCATCATGACCGATGCGGATGTGGATGGTTCGCACATTCGCACACTGTACCTGACCTTCTTTTTTCGACAGATGCCAGAGCTCATTGAGCGCGGACACGTTTACATTGCGCAGCCGCCTTTGTATAAATTGGCGCGCGGGAAGCAGAGTCGATATCTTAAAGATGAGCCCGCGTTGGCTGAGTATTTGACCCAGTCGGCGCTTGAGGAGGCAGCGCTTTTTGCTAATGCTGGCGCACCACCCCTCGCCGGTCCGGGGTTGGCCGACCTTGTATCAGCGTATCAGGGCGTGGCATCGAACATAGATCGGCTTGCCCGCGCTTTCCCGCGTGATGTGCTGTGGATGTTGCTTGAAGTGCCCAGTTTAGACGTGGAGTCCCTCGCGACTGAGGACGCTGTGAGCGCTTTCTCAAGCGATCTGAGTGAGCGCTTACTATCGCTAAAAGATAAGTCTGTTCAATACGAGGTGTTTGTTCGTCAGGACCCGGAGAGAGGGACTTTTTACCCGGTTGTCAGGCGGACGGCGCACAGCGTGGCCAATGACACCGTTCTGGGAAGAGGGTTTTTCGGCTCCTCAGAGTATCTGGCGTTGCGGTCTCTGGGTGAACAATTGCAGGGACTGATAGAGCCGGACGGATTTTTTCAGAGAGGAGAGAAGCGACTCGAAACACAGGATTTCGCCGCTGGTCTCAATTGGCTTTTGGCGGAGGCTCGTAAAGGATGCACCATCCAGCGTTATAAGGGCTTGGGCGAAATGAACCCGGGACAGCTCTGGGAAACCACCATGGACCCTGGTGCTAGGCGTATGTTGCAGGTGACGATTGAAGACGCCTTTCTGGCCGACCAGATGTTCTCGACGCTAATGGGAGACGACGTAGAGCCTCGGCGAGAGTTTATTGAGCAAAATGCATTGGCGGTCGCCAATCTGGACATCTGAGCCATTTTTGCGCGGCCTCGGCTCGGGGCTGTCAGTCCTCTGATGCAGGCTGCTGTTCCGACTGCTGGGGAGTCTCGAGGGCGACGTGGTCGATTTCTGGATCAATCGGCGCAAGTGTTTTTGGGAAAGTTTTGTTAGCTTTCTTTGAAAGTGATTGGAAGCGGGCGACTTTTCCTACCAGCCCCTGTTTACCCTGAACCGCTCGCACGGTTTCATTGTATTTTTGCGTCGCAGTGGAGATGGACGACCCCAGCGCCTGCAGTCGATCGCCTAGCAAACAAACCGTATTATAAATATCGCCCGCCCGATCGCTGATTTCCCGGGCCTCGCGATTACTATGCTCAATCATCCACAAGTTGGCGACCGTTCGCAGAATCGGCATGAGTGTGGTGTGCGATACCAGCACTACATTCTTTTGGTATCCATGGTTGAAAAGTCCGCGCTGGCTGCGCATGACTTCGATGTAAGCGGGCTCTACTGGCATAAACATCAGTACGAAATCTGGGCTGTCCATCCCGGGCAGGTTGGCATAATCCTTAGCAGACAGCGCGTCGATATGATTGCGGACGGCTTTACCGTGGGCTTCTAGGGCACTCGCGCGTTCGCCATCTGATTCGGCAGTAACTGCGCGTTCGTAGTCCACCAGCGACACCTTGCTGTCGATGACCACGTTTTTCCCTTCCGGCAACCGGATGACAAAGTCCGGCACGTGCCTGTCTCCCCGCGAATCTTTCACGGTGACCTGAGCATCGTAATGCTCTCCTCGGCGTAAACCGGCGAGTTCGAGCGTCTTTTCTAGTTGGGCTTCACCCCAGTTTCCCACCAACTTTTTGTCGCCTTTCAGAGCGCGCGTCAGATTGTGGGCCTCATCTGACATGGATAAGCCGACTGACTGGAGATGCTTGATTTGTTCGGATAAAGAGGCGTTGTTGCCAACCATATCAGTGTGAACCTGATTAACCCGTGTCTGGAATTGATCAATTTTTTCTGCGAGCGGCTTCAATAAGCTGTCTAAGCTTTTTTGGTTGGTACTTTCAAGGGCCTTACCGGAGGATGTGAGTAGCTTCTGACCTACTACTTCCAGCTCAGATCGGAGCGCGGTGCGCGACTCCTCCAGCCATTTCATTTGGTTTTGGTGGCTGGCTTCGCGCTCCGCAAGGGTCGCGCTCTGTGCGCTTAACTGCGCAGTTAACGTTGCTAGCTCTTTGTTAAGCGATAAGACTTCTGCCTCTAAGGATCTTGCTCGCTCTTCTGCGAGATTGGCTGTCGTCCGCTGCTCTGTTGACGACTCCCGGAGCGACATCAGTTCTTGTCTGCCGCGACTCAGAATGATTATCCCGAGCACAAGCACGACAGTGCCTGCTGCCAAAAGGCCCACTAAAAATTGTGGATCTGTGTTCATTCAGCCCCTGAAGAGAGGAGGGCTATATCGGCGATTTGTGTGAACAGTCCTCGCAACATGTTAAGAAGTCCGAGTCGGTTAAGCCGCACATCGGGATCTTGCGCATTTACCATCACCGCATTGAAAAAATCATCAACCGGCTGCCTCAGGGTCGCCAATTCGTTTAGCGCTGATGCGTAATCTCGATCCGCTATTAACGGGTTGAGGGCCTTTCGGGTCGCGAGCACCATGTTGTGCAGTGAGTGCTCTGCCTCTTCGTCAAATTTTGTCGCATCCGGCGCCGGGAAGTCATCTGTTTCGGCTTTTGCGAGTAGGTTGGCGACGCGCTTATTGGCAGCGGCCAGTTGCTGCGCAGTTTCACTAGCAGAAAACGTTGCCAATGCGTGGATTCGCAAGTCGATATCAAATAGGTCACTCTCGCTAGATGCCAGCACGGCTCGGACGACGTCGCCCGATACACCCCGCTCCGCATACCAATTGTCTAGCCGCTCGAAAATGTAGTTCAGTACCGAGTTTGCGCTGTCCTGTGCAAGCGACGCGGTGTGCTGATCCCGAGCAAAGACGAGTAAGTCATGCAATGATACGGATTGTTCAAGACCGATCAGAATACGAATCACTGCGAGAGATGCGCGACGGAGTGCAAAAGGATCTTTTGATCCGGTCGGTGGCTCCCCGATACCGAAAATCCCCACCAGTGTATCTAGCCGGTCTGCTAAAGCGAGTGCGCTTGCCTCTGCAGATGTTGGCAAGCTGTCACCGGCAAAGCGCGGGAGATAATGCTCCTCGATCGCCTGTGCGACAGGCGCAGGCTCACCGTCGTTGAGGGCGTAGTTAGCACCGGCACTGCCCTGCAGCTCAGGAAATTCGAGCACCATTTCTGAAACCAGATCGCATTTGGCGAGTGCCGCTGCTCGCGATGTCACCCCGCCATCGGCCCCAATTTTCTTGGCCAGATTAGCGGCTAGATTTGTCATGCGCCCGGATTTGTCGAGCAGGCTGCCCAGCTGTTGTTGAAAGACGACACTGGCTAATCGTGACTGCCGCGATGCCAGAGTAATGCGTTTGTCATTAGCGAAGAAAAACGCTGCGTCGGCAAGGCGAGGCCGGATCACCCGCTCGTTGCCGGCAATCACCCGGGCAGGGTTTTTGCTGTCAATATTGGCGATGGTAATAAATGCGGGCAGTAAGGCACCGGTGTTGGCGTCGTGAAGATGGAAGTATTTCTGATGGTTTTTCATCGCGGAAATGAGTGCTTTTTCTGGGACCTCCAAAAAGGTCGGATCAAAGCTCCCGCGCAATGCAATGGGCCACTCCACAAGACCGGTTACCTCGTTAAGCAGCTCATCGGATAGGGCGACAGTTTCTTCGGTTGTGACAAGGGCCGTGACTTGCTCGGTGATGATTCGCTTACGTTCTGCTTCATCTGCAATGACATTCGCATTGCGAAGCAGGGATGAATAATCGCTGGCTCTCGAAAGAGAGACAGGTTTGTCATGGTGAAAGCGGTGTCCACGACTTTCCCTGCCGCTAATGAGGCCAAACTGCTCATAGGGCAGCACTTCTTCTCCGAAAAGCAGCAACAGCCATTGCACCGGGCGAAGAAACTCGTCTCTCGAGAGACCCCATCGCATACGCTTTGATACCGGTATTGTACTGACAGCATTTTTGATGATCTCGGGAATTACATCTCGCGCTGCGGCGCCTGTTTGGATCACGTGAGCGGCAATGCGCTCTATGCCATTTTCTTCCGAAATAGTGAGCGCCGAGGTATCGATGCCTTGCTTCCTTGCAAAACCCTCGGCTGCGGGCGTCCACTGACCCTGCTTATCCCGCGCAGCGCTTAAAGGAGGGCCAACAACGTGTCGTTCCTGATCGGCCCCACGGACGGCGACGTCCCGCACTAAAACGGCCAGGCGCCTGGGGCTCGAAAACTGTTCCACACTGGAATAGTGCAGAGAGTACTGTGTGAGATCCCGCGTAACCGTATCAACCAGAGCGGCTGCCATACCTGAAATCTCGCCAGCAGGAAGCTCCTCTGTGCCCAGTTCGAACAGCAGGTCCTCAGTACTCATGCAGACGCCTCGCCTTGTTGCGCCAGGCTGGCCAATGCGGAAGCGGCGAGATCAGCGTCGGCCATGGGAAATCCTAGCGCGCCTCGAGCCGCCACATAGGCTTTGGCTGTTGCCCGCGCCAATGTGCGTACGCGAAGGATATAACGTTGGCGTTCTGTGACGCCGATAGCGTGGCGAGCGTCAAGTAAATTAAAGGTGTGAGAGGCTTTCATAACGTATTCGTATGCGGGCAGAGGGAGCTTTTTTTCTGCCAGCCTGTTCGCTTCCCGCTCATAGAATTCAAACTGTGAGAATAAATTATCGACATCGGCCTCCATAAAGTTATAAGAGGACATCTCTACTTCGTTCTGATGATAGACATCGCCATAGGTCACAGCACCGGACGGCAGGTCTGCCCAAACGAGGTCGTACACAGATTCGACGTCTTGCAAGTACATAGCAATGCGCTCAAGGCCATAGGTCAGCTCACCGGTGACTGGGTAACACTCCAAGCCACCGGCTTGCTGAAAATAAGTAAATTGACTGACCTCCATGCCGTTTAGCCAGACTTCCCAGCCCAGACCCCAGGCCCCCAGCGTTGGCGATTCCCAGTTGTCTTCAACAAAGCGGATGTCGTGTTCCAATGGGTCGAGACCTAGTGCATAGAGGCTGCCGAGATAAAGCGCCTGAAAATCATCAGGAGACGGCTTCATGACGACCTGAAACTGATAATAATGCTGCAGGCGGTTGGGGTTTTCACCATACCGGCCATCTGCGGGCCTTCGACTGGGTTGCACATACGCTGCATTCCAGTTTTCTGGTCCCAAGGCGCGTAGGAAGGTCGCTGGATGAAAAGTGCCTGCGCCTACCTCCATGTCCAGAGGCTGCAGCACAACGCATCCATGGCCAGCCCAATAGTCCTGCAATCGCAGGATTACGTCTTGAAATGTCGCGGGAACCACGGAAACAGCCCAAAATCAGTATGAAAGGTTAGTATAACTGCGATGCCTATTTCATAATCACTTTTCCGGAAGATTACCTGCAGAAAATCATTCTTTATGGCAGCCTCACAAAAACCTGTCTGGGTGGAATGGACAGTTATTTTGCTCATTCATCTGATGATGACTGTTACGCGATTACTCCCGCTCACATCGGCGCGTTCGCTCGGCAGATCAATAGGTTCTCTACTTTATTGCTTCAATGCCCGTATGCGGCGCGTGGCTATCAGAAACCTTGAGCTGGCTTATCCCAGCTGGACGCCGACTCAAAGACGTCACATTGCTAAACAAAGTGTGCGGTCCACTGCAGAATTGATGGCAGAGATGGGTCGACTATGGATACACCCCTGGGAGGATATTGCGCCGTTGATCGAGGTCGACGGCTTGGAGTGCATCAAACAACCACTGGCCTCAGGTCAGGGGGTCATAGTATTAGGTCCTCATTTGGGCAATTGGGAGTTGCTGGGGATGCATCTTGCGACACAAGGTAACCTTGTTGCGCTATATGAGCCGCTTGCACTGAAAAAGCTCGATCGGCTCGTTCATAAGGGTCGACAACGCCTGGGTGGCAGGCTGGTACCCACGACACCTCGCGGACTCGCCGAGCTCCTTCGTACAGTGCGCGGTGGTGGTATCACAGGTATTTTGCCCGATCAGGTGCCGCGCGAGTTGAATGGCGGTTTGAATGCGCCGTTTTTTGGTGTCGAGTGTTTCACAGGAACGTTAGCGTATAACTTGATCAAGCGCTCTGGGGCAGCCGCGGTGATGGGTGCGGTGCTGCGGACGCCCACTGGTTTTAGGGCCATTTACCGAGCAGCGGAGCAAGGGGTCTATAGTGACGACCCTAAAGAAGCGCTTGCAGCTATCAACCTGGGTGTGGAAAAGCTGATCATGGATAACGAGTGCCAGTATCAGTGGCAGTACAAGCGGTTCCGCGTTCAGCCTTATGGGCAAGTGGACTACTACAACTGGGCTGCCTCACCGTTGCTGGACGAGAGTGACGCCCCCAAGTGAGGCAGGTAATGGGCAAGCTGTTGGCGGGCGCAATCGGATTTTTGGCTTTTGGCCCAGTTGGTTTGTTATTCGGACTGGTGTTGGGACATGCCTTTGATCGAGGTCTTTGGCGAGCATTGCAGCTGTCGGGTCCTGATGCTGTGCACCTTATGCGGGCGCAGTTTTTTGAGACGACCTTCACCCTTCTGGGATATGTCGCAAAATCTGATGGCCGAGTTTCTGAGGCTGAAATAGCGCAAACTGAAACGTTATTTGTGCAACTTAGACTCAACGCCGAGCAACGCCGAACAGCGATCTCGCATTTTAAAGCGGGATCGGTGTCAGGCTTTGATCCATCGCTTACGGTGTCCCGCTTTAAAGAATGTCTTGGTGGGCGTCGGCAGGCACAGCACACCTTATTGGTATTTCTGGCCGGTATCGCTCTTGCCGATGGCACGCTGTCCTCCGCTGAGCGGACGGCTTTGAACCAGATAGCCGCATTGCTTTCCGTTCCTCAGAGAGAGATTGATCAGCTTCTGTCGATGATCAATGCCCAGGCGCAATTCCAACAGCGCGCATACCAGCAGCAGGGTGGTCGACAGCGAGCAACTACTAATGAGCCTTCTGGGCTGGATACGGCTTATGCCGCGCTTGGATTGGCGCCTGATGCATCCAATAGTGAGTTGAAGCGCCGTTACCGCAAATTGATGAGCGAAAACCATCCAGATAAGCTCATTGCAGAGGGTGTGCCAGATGAGCTCCTAAGGGTCGCGACCGCACGTGCGCAGGAAATTACGGCGGCCTATGAAGTGATACAGCAATCTCGCGGGCTGAAATAACGGAGCTGTATAGGTGCCGCCGTGGTTGGTCTGCTCAATGGCGCCAGAATGCTGGAGTGAACAGCACGAGAAGAGTGAAGACCTCAAGCCTCCCCATGAGCATAGCCAGGCACAGGATAATTTTTCCGGCTTCGCTGACGCCAGCGTAGTTACTGGCCACTTTGCCGAGCCCCGGCCCCAAATTATTCAAGGTGGCGGCTACGGCAGAAAACGCGGATGGGAAGTCCAGTCCCGTCGCGAGTAGAGCAAGCCATATGGATACAAAGCAAAACATATAGACAGCAAAAAAACTCCACACTGCGCTGATGATTTCGGTTTGTACGCGCCGCGAGTCAATCTTGAGGGGAATGATGGCATTCGGATGCAGTAGCTGCCTGAGTTCGCGCACTCCCTGACGAAAAATAAGCAGGATTCTCATCGCTTTCATGCCACCGCCAGTTGACCCTACGCATCCGCCCATAAAGCTCAGCATTAGAAGCAATACAGGTAAAAATAATGGCCATACGGAAAAATCTTGTGTGGTAAAACCGGTGGTGGTGGCGATGGAGATTGTTTGGAATAGTCCATGGATCAGGCTGTCTTCCACATTGAACGTTTCGGTAAGTACCAGCAAGACGCAAATTACGCAGGTGGCCAGCGCGATTACGGTTAAGAAGAAGGCGGTTTCTGAATCGTGGGTATAAACCCGGATATCGCGACGCTGAATGGCGATGAAATGCAATCCAAAATTGACTGCTGAGACCACCATAAAAAATGAACTAATCAGTAAGATGCTATTTTGATCGTAGTAACCGAGGCTTGCATCATGAGTCGAAAATCCACCGATTGCGACGGTCGAAAATGCGTGACAAATAGCATCGAAAACGGTCATTCCTGCAAAGAAATAGGAAGCAGCGCAGGCAATGGTGAGCAGCAAATAGATGCCAAAGAGCGCTTTGGCGGTGCTGGTGATTCGGGGCGTTAATTTTCTTTCTTTCGAGGGGCCGGCGCTCTCAGCGCGATACAGCTGCATACCCCCAATACCGAGCATCGGCAGTACCGCAACAGCAAGCACAACGATACCGATACCGCCTAACCACTGCAGTAACTGCCGATACAGGAGAAGTGACTGAGGCAGCGCATCCAGCCCCGTTATCACTGTGGCCCCAGTAGTGGTCAGTCCGGATATTGATTCAAAAACTGACGCCGCACCAGACAGATTAAGTGATGGAATGAGCCAGAAAGGAATGGCGCCAAATACACCTAGCACCAACCAGAAAAGCGCCGTGACCAAGAATCCATCGCGAATGTTCAAGTCCCTTTTTAGGCTGCGGGTTGGCAACCAAAGCAAGATGCCGGCCAGCAATGTCATGCCAAAGCCGGTGGCAAAGGCGGATTCCACGCCATCACGATGAATGACGGAGAGAAATAGGGAGGGCAGCATGGCGCTGCTGAATAACATCAGCAAAACGCCGATGATTTTGAAGGCCATCGCAAACTGCATCAGATAAAGCCGAAGCCTACTGCAAAGAGTTTTTCGACAGCCGATATTTGCGAGCGGTCTGCGAGAAACAGAATGACATGATCATCTTCCTCTACCACGATATGATCGTGGGCAATCAGCACTTCATCGCCCCTCAGTATTGCCCCCACCGTGGCGCCCGTTGGCAAATGCAATTCATCAAGGCGTCTGCCCACGACTTTGGATGAATTCGCATCCCCGTGAGCGGTCAGCTCAATCGCTTCGGCCGCACCTCGCCTGAGCGAATGGACATTGCCGATGTCGCCTTTTCTCACGTGCGCCAAAAGGCTGCTAATCGTGATTTGTTGAGGGGAGATGGCGATGTCAATATCGTCGCCGATCAGATCAATGTAAGCCGCATTAGTGATCAGGGTAATTACCTTTTTGGCGCCCAGCCGCTTGGCGAGCATCGACATCATAATGTTTGATTCATCGTTGTCGGTCAGGGCGCAAAAGACATCGGTGTTCTCGATATTTTCCTGCTGCAATAACAGTGGCTCATTCCCGCTGCCATGAAGAACGAGCGTGTCTTCTAGGAGATCAGACAACACTCGACAACGGTCATACGAGCGCTCGATCACTTTGACCTGATAGTGTTTTTCAAGGCGCTCTGCCAGCGTCGAACCGATATTGCCGCCACCGGCAATCATGATTCTATGATAGGGCTTATCGATTGTTCTTAGTTCGGCGGTGACGGAGCGAATATGTTCACGAGCCGCGATGAAAAAGACTTCGTCATCAGGCTCTACTACCGTCGAGCCCTGAGGAATGATGGGGTCACCGCCGCTGCGGAAAATAGCAGCGACCCGGGTGTCCACTCGGGGCATGTGTTCTCGAATTTCCTGCAGCTCACGACCAACGATTGGTCCCCCCGCCAGCGCTCTGACCGCGACTAATCTGATGCGGCCCTCGGCAAAGTCGAGCACCTGCAGTGAACCGGGGTTAGCAATTAGCTGCTCTATGTTTTTGGTGACCAGTTGCTCGGGTCCAATAATCACGTCCACGGGAATGGCGCCCGACTTGAATAGTGCGGTTTGTTCAGACAGGTACTTGGCGGAGCGAATGCGACTGATTTTGGTGGGCGTGCGGAACAGAGTGAAAGCGACAGAGCAGGCCAGCATATTGATTTCATCGCTGTCTGTTACTGCAACCAGCATGTCAGCATCTTCTGCTCCAGCATTGAGCAGCGTGGAGGGGTGGGCGCCGTTACCTAGGACGGTTCTGATATCCAACCGTTCTTGCAGGCGCTTCAGCGTCGCCGCATGCTCGTCGACGACGGTGATGTCGTTTTGCTCATCAGCCAGATGCTCAGCGAGTGTGCCGCCTACCTGACCTGCTCCGAGGATAATGATTTTCACCGGCTTGAGGATCCTCCCAAAGACCCGGCCACACCATAAACTATGTCAAACCCGACACGCCATGTGGATTAGTCACGTTCGTAAGTGCGCGAAGAAAAGCTAGGCGTACTGTTTTTTCAAAAGTGAAAAATACAGGCCGTCACCGTCGTCGACTTGCGGCAGTGTTTGCCATCCATATTCACAACGAACGCCCTCTGTTAGTGGCAGAGGCGCGACTTCCACGCCAGGCTCTTCACAGAACGCGCGTATGACATCATCATTTTCGGCGCGCAAAATTGAGCATGTAACATAAAGCAGGCGACCGCCTGGCTTTAATGCGGGCCAAAGTCCCCGCAGGATGGCAAGTTGCTGCTCGGCAAAGCCCTCCAGATCTGTTTCGCGACGGTGCAGTTTCACATCAGGGTTTCGGCGCATGACCCCGGTGGCCGAGCACGGCACGTCTGCAAGAATGGCATCGAAGGGGAACGATATTATCGCTGGTGGCAAATCTTTAGCGTCCGCCTTAACCATTTTCATGGGTAGGCCAAGTCGGGCGCTGTTCTCTGCAACGCGTGTCAATCGGGTCTCGCTGATATCGCAGGCTACCAGTTCACCAATGTTCGGTTGATATTCAAGCAGGTGACAGGCTTTCCCGCCAGGCGCTGAGCAGGCGTCAAGAATACGCTCTCCCGCTTGCGGGTTGATCAGTCCCGCTACGAGTTGAGCTGACCGGTCCTGTACGCTGGCCCATCCTTCCGAAAAGCCCGGCAGTGTGAAAACATCGACACCGCGACTGAGGATAATCCCCGTGCCGAGCCTCTGGCAAATCTCGGCGTCAATGCCCACTGCAGTGAGAGCAGTGAGGTAATCACTCCGGGAGATTTTGAGTGTGTTCACCCGTAAGACCATTGGCGGCCGGCTACGAGAGGCCGCGGCGATACCCTCGATCCCGTCGCCATATTCCGTTACTAATTGATTATAAAGCCAGTCGGGTAAAGCGGCGCGTTGGGCGGGACTCAGCGCTTCAAGAGAAATACCTTGTCGCTGATGGTTGCGCAGCACACCGTTTACCAGACCGGTAGCCCAGTGTTTTTTCAGATCTTTGGCAGCATTTACTGTTTCGGAAAGGGCAGCATGTGCGGGTGTTTTTAGATGCGATTGTTCATAGAGGCCGATGCAGATAAGCGCCTGAATATCGGCATCCTTACTGCGTAGCGGTTTTTTTAAAAATTGTCGCGACAGCGGCGCGAGCAAGGGCCATTCTCGCAAAGAGCCGTAGATCAACTCCTGACAGAGCGCGCGACTCGGTGGTTGAATACCGTCAAGCACGCTGGGCAACAACCGATGGAGTGACTCGCCTTCGAGCACGCGGCGGATAACCTTGGCTGCGGTTGCTCGTGCAGAAGCCACGGTCAGCCCTCGATGACCGATGAGAAGAGACACCCCGGCATCAAGCGTGTTCTGTAGCCATTGAGCAGCGTCGCCACTGACTGTGGTTTCGCTCCAGGCATTTGTGCTTCGGTGATGACAAGTATTCCCTCGCCACAGGCGACCCGAATCCCGTCATTGTCGGTCGCGACGATGGCTCCCGCGGCGGATTGATGTGGGGCTTCTGATGGTGAAGCATTCGCTATCTTCACCCGATCGCTACCGAGGAAGGTGAAGCAGCATGGCGCTGGGTAAAATGCCCTGATGCGGCGCGCGATATTCTGTGCACTGTCAGCCCAATCAATGAGCGCTTCCTTCTTCTCAATTTTGTTGGCATAACTTGCCTGAGCGTGATCTTGAGATGTGGCTGAAGCTAAAAAACGGTCGACATCCTCCAGCGTTTCGAGCAGTGCAGCAGCCCCCAGTTCTGCGAGCGCTGACTGTAAGGATCCGGCGGTGTGCGCTGGTGTAATCGGTAGTCGCCGTGTCATGAGAACAGGACCTGTATCGAGACCCGCTTCCATCGTCATGACGCTGACGCCGGTTTCTGCATCACCCGCTTCGATGGCCCGCTGTATCGGCGCCGCGCCGCGCCATCTGGGGAGCAGTGAAGCGTGCACGTTAATGCAGCCCAATCGAGGAATGGCAAGAATTTCCCCTGGAAGAATGAGCCCATAGGCGACGACGACTATCAGATCAGCGCCAAGGGCCGAGAGGGATCGTGCTGCATCAGGGTGCTTCAGTGTTTCGGGTTGTAATACGGTTAAACCCGCTTCCAGCGCCAGCGTCTTTACAGCGGAGGGTTGTAGTCGTTTGCCTCGGCCGGCTGGCCGGTCGGGCTGAGTCAATACGGCCACGACTGAATGCGGGCCCTGGTGCAGCATCTCAAGATGCTTCGCTGCAAATACAGGTGTGCCTGCAAAGACAATATTCAGGGGGTGGGACATCAATTAGTCTCGGTGCTTTTGATCTTTAACTAACTTGCTGCGAATGCGCTGTCGTTTGAGGGGTGATAAATAATCGACAAATAGCTTGCCTTCCAGATGATCGATCTCGTGTTGTAAGCAAATGCTCATGAGTCCATCCAGCTGTTCTGTAAAAATGGCCCCATCGCGATCCATTGCGGTGACCTCAATGAGCGACGGTCTTTCGACAGTTTCATAAAAACCCGGAACAGACAGGCAACCCTCGTCATATCGGCCCAATGTGTCGTCAATAATGGAGATCTCGGGGTTGATGAAAACACGCGGATTCGAGTGGTCTTCTGTGATATCGATGACGATAACCCGCCGGTGGACATCAACCTGACTTGCGGCCAATCCGATACCAGGCGCTGCATACATGGTTTCAAACATGTCATCGACTAGTTGTTGGATGCGAGAGTCAACATGGGTCACTGCGACAGCGCGCGTGCGCAAGCGAGGGTCCGGAAATTCGAGAATCGAAAGTAAAGCCATGCCAAAGTCCGCTCTGGAAGCTGATTTAAAACGGGGAAAAGTGTTCGGATTTGGTCTTGCCGTGTCCTCAGCGCCCCCCCACACTCTGATTATACCTTGATGCTTTAGCGCGATGGACCGCGCTCAAATGGTTTTGAGGGGCGCCGATGCTGGCGGAGGTAAACAAAGGAGTGAATACCTTGGAAAAGAGCAAAGGGTTCAAGCGCAAGACTGCTCGCGGGAACACAAAAGTTAGAGCCGCCGAGACCTGGCAAGGTGTGTGTTTCGGTTGGCTTGCCGTCTGGCTGGTGTGCGCTTTGGCTCCTGCTGCGGTCATTGCGCAAGCCCAGCCGCCACTCGCACTCAATCCTGAAGTGCCGCTGACTTACCTCGTGAAGCCTGAGGATACCTTGTGGGATATCGCGGCTTTGTATCTCCGTGATCCGTGGCGATGGCAGGCGCTATGGGCAGAGAATCCCCAAGTAGAAAATCCGCACCTGATTTTTCCTGGAGATGTTTTGCGCCTTTTTTGGAAGGATGGCAGTCCACAGCTAACCCAACAGGCTCAGGCTGATATCAAGTTGACCCCCGGACTCCGAGCGAGCCCTTATGAATTAGCAATACCGATGATTCCTCGCGAACAGATTGCACCCTTTTTGCGCAATCACAGTGTCGTTAAACCCGAAGTACTGGATGCCTCTCCCTATGTGGTGTCGGGTGATTCGGGTCGGCTGATGAGCGGGGTCGGCGACACAATCTTTACCATGGGGTCGGCGTCCGAAGAGCTCGATTATCGATTGATACGCCCTGTAACGGCGCTTGAGGATCCAGTGACAGGGGAGCACCTTGGTACTTTTGTGTTGGAGGTTGGTGAGGCCAGACAGCGACGTTCGCAGGGTGATAATGAGTTGACGCCAATGACGGTGACTCATATGCGTCAGGAAATTCGCGTCGGCGATCGGTTGCAACCCTTCGGTGAGACTGACCTTGGGGTAGGTTTCCTGCCCCAGGCTCCGCAGGGGAATATCGAGAAGGGTTTTTTGATTGCAGTGGCGGATGGTCTGACACAGATCGGCCCTATGGATATTGTGGTGATCAATCTGGGAGAGCGGGAAGCGCTCCGGGTGGGTGATGTTCTGGCGATCCACCAAACGGGGCCATTGGTTGAGGAGCCGGTTGCGGGGGGTATGGTTCGCTTGCCCGATATACGTGCGGGCGTTTTATTGGTATTTGCGGTTTATGAGCGGGCGAGCTTTGGGCTAGTGCTGGAAGCCAAGAGGGCGATGGCGGTGGGAGATAAAGTCGTCAACCCGTGAGGAGGTATTGATCGCATCTCTTTATCTGCCCTGCCATGGCGGCGAGCTTTTCTGCTCGTGCGTGCAGTCATATTAGTTGTTTGACCTAGAGGGGAGGCTCAAGGATAAGCGATGGCACACCAATTCGGCTTTGATGCCGTCGCAGATGCGCAATGGCTTGCGCTCAGCAACGGGGTTTACTCAGGCGCTCGGTGGCTGGCTGCACTACTACAACGCTTTCCTTCACCTACATCGCTTCTTGAGTGTTCACCTGATGAGGCGCGAACCCTTGGTGCCGAATCTCTGCAGCAAAAAATTGAGTGCGCCAAAGCCTGTGACGCGCTGACGCCTCTAGTTCAGCAAGCGCCGCTGAACCTCGTTGCCGCTCACCATCCGGAATATCCTCCTCTGCTCTTTGAATGCGAGGACCGACCTCCGTTTCTGTTTGTCCACGGCGATCTCGAGGTTTTGCAGGCTGACATGCTATCGATTGTTGGCACCCGCAAACCTTCTCTCGATGGTAAGCGCGCTGCAGCAGAGTTTACCGCCGCCGCTACCCGAGCGGGACGCACGGTGGTGAGCGGTTTGGCGTTGGGTATTGATGGGCTTGCGCATCAATCTGCTCTGGCAGTGGGGGGCAAGACGGTCGCGATACTGCCCTCAGGCCTGAATAGAATCTATCCTGCCCGGCATCGGCATCTCGCCGACCGGATCAGGCAGTCGGGCGCACTGGTTAGTGAATTCCCAATGAATACGCCTCCCCGCAAACACCATTTTTATCGACGCAACCGCACGCTATCCGGATTCAGTCCGGCTACTTTAGTGGTGGAAGCCGGTCGTCCTAGCGGCACTTTGCTCACTGCTTCAGCTGCGGCGGATCAGGGCCGGGATGTATTGGCATTGCCGTGGTCTGTTTACCACCCTGAGGGATCGGGCTGTCGATACCTTCTGGATGATGGGGCGATATTAATGACCTCGGTTGAGGCGTTTTACGGCTATTTGGGTGCACATAATCTGGATTTGCCCGAGCGCGCTCCGCTATTGCCCCTCTCGCCGGATGTTGCTGAAGACCCCGATCAACGAGATATCCTGATGTTGATGGGGCGGCGCCCTGTTCAGCCCGAGATACTGGCAGGTCATCTCGGCTGGGAGCTGGAGCGCTGCCTCTCTTGCTTGGCATCTCTGGAGGTGTCCGGTTGTATCAGGAAAACCTCTGCCGGTTATCAAACTTCTCGCTAGTTATTGGGTTGGCTCCAGAGTCGCCGCGTGCGGTAAGGTATCGTTTTAACGCCAATGATCTGTAAAGTGAATCGATATTTAACAGCAATTTATTCTGCTAGCTGGCGGGCTCCTGTTATAGCAGCGCGGTTGCGAGCCGGTGCCGTGGTGGCTTGTCCGGCAGAGGGGGTTTGGGGCCTGAGTTGCGATCCTTTTAACGAAGAAGCTGTCCTTGATGTCCTGCAGATGAAGGGTCGCGAGATCAGCAAAGGCCTGATTGTCGTAGCGGCGTCAGCCGACATTTTTTCTGCGCTGCTTGACCCTTTGCCAAGCAGTGCGCGGGGCGCGATCTTGGATTCCTGGCCTGGCCCCAATACCTGGTTAGTGCCTCACCGCAGCTGCTTTCCTCACTGGATAACCGGCGACAGTGATGAGGTGGCAATTCGGGTTACGTCCGCTCCAGCGCTGAAAGCATTGTGTCTCGCTTTTGACGGGCCGTTAGTGTCGACCAGCGCTAACCCTGCCGGATTATCCCCACCACATGCGATATGGCAGTTACGCCGTTATTTTGGTCCCCGGCTACCAGCGATGCCGGGGGCGCTTGACCCTCAAGGCAAAGCGTCAACAATACGTCGCGTGGGGGATGGCTCGATTTTGCGGGCGTGACGTTATTTTAAGGAGAACTAAATGGACGCAGCGGCGGTCGAGGCCTATCTGAAGTCATTGCAAATACGCATTTGCGACGCACTGTCTGTCATCGATGGAAATCGGGAATTTACGACGGAAAGCTGGGACAGACCGGAAGGCGGTGGTGGCATCAGTCGGGTGTTGGCGGAGGGCGATGTAATTGAAAAGGGGGGCGTGAATTTTAGCCACGTCATGGGTGCAGAAATGCCCGCATCTGCCACTCAACACAGGCCGGAGTTGGCCGGACGCAGTTTCCGTGCCATGGGCATATCGGTCGTCATTCATCCCCGTAATCCCCATGCTCCGACCTCCCACGCAAATGTCAGAATGTTTTTGGCAGAGAAAGACGGGGAGCCGCCGGTGTGGTGGATGGGCGGAGGCTTTGATTTGACCCCTTACTATGGTTACCAAGAAGACGCCGTGTCTTGGCATAGCACGGCTAGGGCTGCCTGTGATCCTTTCGGCAGCGACGTGTATCCGCGGTTAAAAAAATGGTGTGACGATTATTTTTTTCTTCCCCATCGGCAGGAGCCTCGCGGGATCGGTGGTCTGTTTTATGACGATCTTAATGAATGGGGTTTTGATCAAACTTTTGCTTTCATGCGCAGCGTGGGCGACAGCTACCTACAGGCTTACCTGCCCATCCTTGAGCGACGCAAGGATGCTCCCTGGACTGAATCGGAGCGGCAGTGGCAACTCTATAGACGGGGACGTTACGTGGAGTTCAACCTCGTCTACGATCGCGGCACCTTGTTTGGTCTTCAATCCAACGGGCGCACTGAGGCTATCCTGATGTCGTTGCCGCCACTTGTGCGCTGGGAGTACGGTCTGCAGCCGGAAGCGGGGACCCCCGAGGCGCAATTAATGACGGATTTTCTAACGCCTAGAGATTGGTTGACCGCGGCGACTTAAGGTCATTTTTGGGCCGTCAATGGATAAAGGGCAGCCCAATCGGGGCTGAAGGTAACGGGGCCTGAGGAAGGTGCTTATGGACAGGATCACGGGTCGATTCGCGGTGGTGGGCAGTCCCATTGAGCACAGTTTATCGCCACGTATTCACGCCGCGTTTGCGGGACAAACGGGCCGAACGATTGATTACCGCGCTGAGCAGGTTGATCCTGAGACCTTTGAACCCTGGGTTGGAGAGTTTTTTAAACGCGAGGGTCGTGGCTTGAACGTAACGCTGCCCTTTAAAACCCGTGCTTACCAGCTGGCACAAGTAGCGTCTGAGCGAGCAGATTTGGCGGGTGCCGCTAACTTTCTTACTTTTGATCAAGACGGTCGATTGTTTGCAGATAACACTGATGGAAAAGGCCTTGTGACCGATATGGTGACGAATGCGGATTGGTCTTTGCGCGGTGCACGTATTTTGATATTGGGTGCGGGTGGTGCAGTGAAGGGTGTTATGTCCGCTTTATTGTCGGAACAGCCCTCGACGATTTATGTAGTCAATCGCACGGCCAGTCGCGCAGAGGCACTAGCCGCCGACTGGTCCGGGAGCGTTATTCCGGTTTGTGGTGGCGGGTACGAAACAGCCGATACCATGATGTGGGATGTGATTATTAATGGCACAAGTACAGGTCTGTCCGGAGGCTTGCCTGCGTTGCCCGATTCTGTCGCCTTAGCTGAGGGATGTGTTTGTTACGACATGGCGTATGGCGGCGCGGCGGCGCCGTTTTTGGCATGGTCCGCCAGCCAAGGCGCCCGTGACGCGCGGGATGGTTTGGGTATGTTGGTTGAGCAGGCGGCTGAGAGTTACTTTTTATGGCTTGGAGAATATCCAGACACACAAACCGTTTTATCGTCCCTGCGAGCGGTTTAGTTGGCTCACTATTGGGTGGCGAGATAGCGGTTTTTAAGTGATACATAGCCGGCCGCACTATAGGGCAAAAACTGCCGCTCTTCCTCGGTTAGCGGCCGCATCTCTTTTGCTGGGCTGCCTCCGTAAAGGAAACCGCTCCGAAGCCGTTTGCCCGGAGTGATCAGAGCGCCGGCGGCGATGATCACCTCGGACTCGACCGTAACGGCGTCCATCACGATAGCGCCCATGCCCACCAATACCCTGTCACCAACAGTGCAGCCATGGAGAAGCGCGCGGTGACCAATTGTGACGTCATCGCCGATGCTGAGCGGAAAGCCTCCCGGGTTGTAAGGTCCGTCATGGGTAACGTGCAAAACCGAACCGTCTTGAATATTGGTTCTCGCGCCGATGCGAATAATTTGAACATCACCCCGCATTGCCGCATGGGGCCAAACGCTGGAGTCATCACCCAGATGAACGTCGCCCATAACCACCGCTGTTGGGTCAACCATGACCCGATCACCCAGCCTGGGCGCCACACCGAGCACCGCTCGGATATTCGAGGGCCCCCTAAAATCGATGTCAGACAAAATGGTGCTCCAGCGATGTATTGAGGTTGCTACACTACTCAAGCTTTTATCAGCGAGAGACGAGATAGTATGTCGGATAATGGGTCGGAACCCAATCAGCGACCGCGGTTTATAGCCGGAGCGACTTGCCCCAACTGTCAGGCTGAGGACCGTATGGTGATTGACATGGGCCAAGATGTCAGGCGCTGTGTGGCCTGCGACTTTTCCGAGAGTAGGCCAAGTGCCAATCCGGATTTGCCATCCACCCGGGTGACGCGAGCGGCGGCGAGGCGATTGGACACGGCTGCTGACACCATCAAGATTCTAGGGGACTAAAGCGCCCGTATTGAATAGCGAGATTGCCCTGGACCACAGGTCTAAAATAACTCGTGCTCATGTTCGAGATTCGTGAAAAGCATTAGTATTCATACCTCTTGCCACGCAACATACGCGCCGCACGCGGGTTGTGACCAAATGCCCGTAGCTTTTTCAGCAATTCCGCTATAATCCCGCGCTTTTTCACCTGTCAGTGGCGCGGATTTGCGCGCCATCCAACGAAACGGAGTACTCACGAGATGGGGAGAGTTTTCTCAGCAGCGGCCTGGTTTCTAGTTGCGCCGCTGGCCGGAGCTGGAAACCAGGTCAATATGTCGCCGGGCGTAACCGAGATGGGCGGCAATATCTTCGAATTGCATATGCTCATTATGTGGATTTGCGTTGGTATCGGCGTGCTGGTGTTTGGCGCGATGTTCTA
>Ga0209374_1000481_pt1 | contig 44308 bp, 47 predicted proteins | sample SaaInlLV_DNA_10m_FD_184683 | JGI IMG/M metagenome (GOLD analysis project Ga0209374, IMG submission 184683) | Marine microbial communities from expanding oxygen minimum zones in the Saanich Inlet - SI075_LV_DNA_10m (SPAdes) (version 2) | ecosystem: Environmental > Aquatic > Marine > Unclassified ... | reverse complement strand
GGAAAGAAGCCGGTCCGCAAGAGAAATCATTTGGCAGAAGCTCTGCGAAATGCCATTAAAGAAATTGCCACAAATGGAACCTGGAGTTCTGTATACTGTTCATGACTCAAAAATAGAGATTCCTGAAGAATCCTTAATCGCAATACAAGCGAATAAGAAGGCACTGATTACATTCGCCAGATGCAGATTAGGAGAATTTTTGGAGAAATTTAATTCATCAAGCCCAAGAGTAAATCAAAAAGTTAAAATCGCCTGGGAAAAGAAGCGGCCTAATTTACCAAAATATGTCGTTGAAATGCTAAATTCTTATCATTCAAAAATTAGATGCTATATCTGTGATCAGGAAATCTTAGCTACACCTGATTGGGATCATGTCATACCGTTTAGCCATATAGGTGGACATGACATTTGGAACCTTATGCCTGCATGTGGTCCTAATTCGAATACCAATTCTCATTGTAATCAGATAAAATCAGACCGACTACCAACTCCATCTGAAATAGATAAAACTAGGACTCGAAATGGAGAGATGCTAGTTTGGTTAAAGACAGATTGTAGTGGTGCAGTCAAAGGTCGAAATTCGGTAAAGGTCATGCAGGATTTGGAGTTTGAAAAGGCCAACAACGAACTTACAAGATTGGCAAATGCAATGAATATTTGAGGTGTTAACATGAAGAAAATAACATACAACAAACTTGTGAGAGATTCGATCCCCCAAATTATTGAAAAGGATGGCAAGAAAGCAAAATTCACAAAAATCACTGGTCCTAAATTAAACGAAGCACTCGTAAATAAATTGAGTGAAGAAGGTCAAGAGTTCCTCGAAGCGATGAATATGGAGGAATTAGCAGATATTTTGGAGATTGTTCACGCACTAATTGAACTAAATGATTTTCAACTTGAAGATGTGGAGAAAATTCGGAAATCGAAACAAGAAAAAAGGGGAGCCTTCAAGCAAGGGTTCTTTCTTGAATACGTGATTGATTAAGACCAAACCATAGGTGTTCAAGGGTTATGCAAAACACCCTTGTACACATTTATCCCATTCACAAGGGTTCGCTATGGGCCATATTGAACCGTACCGTTGTGACCGTATACGGATGGATGGGGTACCCATGCGATTGGTTGAAAGAAACGCTAGACTCGTGCCGGGTCAAAGATTATACCTCCATCATTTTTTATCAAAAACATGGTCGAGATTGAGTGCCCGTTATGCGCCGAACATATCGATTTAGGAATGGCTGAAGAGAAGGAATATGAGTGTCCATACTGTGAAGATGTATTTTGTTGGGAACCCGATAAATTTCGCGTCATTGAGAATCTTCAATGCCCCAAGGCGTGCGGGCAACTATCCTATGTCTCATTCGGTGAAATTGGGTACCACGAATGCCAGATATGCAAGGGTTCCTTGCTTAGCGCCAAGAACATAGGGACGATACTCAGGGACGATTCGGACAAGGGGGGGACCCTCGAATCACTGTTGGAACAAGGAATGCCATGCGACCTCGATTGCCCAATGTGCGAAGGAAATATGGTCAAAATAACGGTGTATTATAAGCCATCCAAGCGCTATGCAAGGGGACTAACAAATGGGGCGAAAAGTTTGCCGGAACTAGCACTCAGGCTGCTGATTGCCGCACCGATAGCCGCGTACGAGATGTCCAAGCGCGGTTTTCTCGATGGATGCGGCGACTGCGGGTCATTGTGGTTCGACAAAGGAGAGCTCGACAGAATCAGGAAAAGTCGCTCGGTCGAGTTGGATGGCGAGAAGTTTCGCAGAATTGATTGAAAAATTATTAATGGGTGCCTGTTTAGACTCTTCCGATTGTAATTGTCAAATTATTGGGTTGTCGGTGTGCCCTTTCGGACGCTACGCAACAAAATATAGTGATCTAGTAAAGTGGATAAATGAATAGCATGTGTTCACGAGGGGTTATGGTAAACACCCTTGTGTACAAACCACTCGTTTACAAGGGCTTTCAGTGGCTCCTTTACAACCGTACCCATCCACATGCCATTATTCATGGGAATGAGGCAGGATGCGTCCCCTTTCCTCTTATTCCTCTTCTTCAAGAGCAACAGAAAATTCTTCGAGGTCGATTCGGTTGTCATCATTTGTATCCAATGCATTGATGATCATCGAAACTTGACCGGGCGACAAGTGATGTCCGATGTGTTCAATTAATCCCTTGTACAATTCTGGGCCGTTGATTTTTCCATCATCATTTACATCGATGGAGGAAAAGACATCACTTGCTTTTTTGTTGTTTTCCTTCATTGCATTCTTCAGAATTGTAATGGCTTCGCTAACACTCCACGATTGATCTTCTCCGTCCATACTTTCGGCATAATTCGCCACCTTATTGACATATTCCCCGGACGTTGTTCTTAGGTTTTCGAATCGATCCTCTCCTTTGAAACAACCAAAATCAATGCCCAAGCCCCCTCTCCCCCTTTCTGAACAACTTCATTTTGATGCCGAGCCACGTACAGGCGGACGAGGATTTTTGCAGGGTGTCCGTTTGAACACCTAACTTGAGCATGGACTCCGTGTCGCTGCCCACATCGTTTGCCTTAAAGGGGCAATTTCCCTGAATTTGCAGATACAATACGACAAAAATCGCAGCTAAACATCAGTCTTTTCATTCGTTGTTGATTGTTCAGGATGTATTGAATACATCAACAAAAGAAGGCACGCAGCGACAGGAATGAGCGTCGCAAAAAAGAACTTTAATTCAAATTCCATTAGCTCTGTGGTCCAACCATATATCTCCAACACCACTGTTGAACCGAGACCCAATGCAAACAAACGACCGAATATGTGCAAGTTTTCCTTGACATAAATCGATATGAACCATTGTGTTAATCCAAACAAGAGCCTGAGGATGAACATGAACAAGTGTGGTCTTCTTAGAAGGAGGGGAAAGGGAAATTTACTGGAGAATCTCCTTTCGTCGAACAGGTTGAGCAAATGGATAAAGAAACGCGTGCTATAGCATGTGCATGTCAGAACGACCGGCATTGCGTGGTACGGTTTTTCAGATCAAAGTCTGGAAGGCATTGATGGCCATACCTCGGGGCCAGGTGAGGACCTATACTGAGGTTGCACGTCAAATCGGGCATCCCAATTCGGCGCGCGCCGTGGCGAATGCATGCGCGCAAAACCCCTATCTCCCAGAAGTACCCTGCCACCGAGTGATTCGAACAGACGGCGGGTTGGGTGGTTACAGTGGACCTGGTGGAGTAGAAACAAAACGAAAACTTCTCCGCGAAGAAGGCGTTACGTTTCCTCGAAACGATCCTTGATGGACACAGGGCACAACACCGGGCAAAAGTAATCAGTCGCTGTGTGGTGGAAGAAGTGCGTCCTTCAACGGATTGCTCAATTGAGGTGCTTCCATGGAAATCACGCAAAGCAGTTCGGGCGACATCGGCCAAATTCTTTCGCTCTACGATGCGGCGACAGCGCTCCAAGCGTCGAAAAACATGACACAGTGGCCAAAGATTGACCAGAGCATCATCGAAGGAGAGATCTCCGAAGGACGCCAGTGGAAAATGGTTCATCAGGGTCAAATTGTCTGCGTCTGGGTTGTAGCATTTGAGGATCCTCAAATTTGGGGGGAACGGAGCAATCAACCTTCTGTGTTCATTCATCGAATCGCGAACCATCCTCAGTTCAGGGGGCGAGGGCTCGTAGGGGATATTGTCGATTGGGCTAAAGGCCTCTATTCAGGCGGGTCGATTCAGTTCATTCGCCTCGACACAGTTGGCCACAATGAGGGCCTGATCAAAGTCTATACGTCCCATGGTTTCACGCTTCTGGATCCCGTTGAACTTGAAGACACAACCGGTCTTCCTTCTCATTACAATGACGGAAAAGTGTACCTCTTTGAAATCGAGTTGGACGGGTCATCCGAACTTGATGCCTAGAGTCCCTTGTTCATGGGAAACCTATTACCATCGGGGATGCTTCTATAAGTGGGGGTTTGTTGTAGGAGGTTACGGAAGATTAACTATGAATCGAAAACTCCTAACCGCCCTGCTAACTTTGACCTTCATGTCTGCAGCCCTCGCCGGCTGCGTAGGCAACGATGATGATACCACAACCGAACCAACTGGACCCGTCGTAAAGATCGGATTCTTGAACCCTGCAACTGGACCACTGGCCCAAGATGCAGCTGGTTTTGAATACGGTGCTCTTCAAGCCGTTATTGACTTGAATGCTGCACAATCCGACACCGTTTTTGAAGCGGTTGTCGCCGATTCTGGTTGCGATGGTACCGTTGGTGCCGCAGCCGCACAATCTCTGGTTGACGCAAACGTTGTCGCCGTGGCTGGAGCAGCATGCTCCGGTGCTTCCATGGCTGCCAACGCAGTGTTGTCTGCTGCAGGAATCCCTATGATTTCTTACGCTTCGACCAACCCAAGTCTGAGTGACGCTACCGCTTACCCTGACTTCTTCCGTGTTGTTCCTAGCGATGCTATCCAAGGGCCTGCTGCTGCTGCAATGATGGTTGACTCTGGAGCAACCAACCCGGCTATTCTTCACATGACCAACGACTATGGGTCCGGATTTGCTGATGCAATCGAAGATGCATGGACTGGCGACGTTTGCGCAAAGATTGGATACGCAGAAACCGCAACAAGCGTTGCTTCTGAAGTGACACAAATCGCTGACGCAGGCTGTGACTCCATCTTCATGGTCTCCTACGTTACAGACGCTGCAATGATCCTCAACGAAGTTGCATCCCAGAACATCTCTGCTATGCTCTTCTCTGGCGATGGACCTGCTGGCGAAGGATTGCTCGTTGAACTCAGCGACGATATCGTTGCAAGCAACCTCAAGGTGACCGCACCTCGTGCTGGCTCTTCCTTCGGTGACTTCGAAGCACGCTACGATGCTGCTGGAATCCCAAGTATCAAGCAATACGTTCTCACCTCGTACGACGCAGTTTCAATTATTGGAAAGGCATACAACACCGATTCAGCTGACATGGATGCATCCATCCGTGCTGTTGGAACTGCATACGAAGGCGCAAGTGGCCTTCACACCTTCCTCGCAAGCGGCGACGTTGGCGGCGCAGGATACGATATCTGCACCTACACCGCAACCGATGCAACCGACGGCGAGTACGCATGCAACGCCTACTGGACTGTTGCAGACGGTGTCACAACCCCAAAGACTGTCATCAAACTCGGATTCATGAATCCATTGACCGGTCCTCTTGCACAAGATGCTGCTGGATTCCAATACGGAGCACAGCAAGCAATCGTTGACCTCAACGCTGCATACGGCGCAATGGGCTACGAGTACCAACTCGTCGAAGTTGACTCCGGCTGTGACGGTACCGCTGCTGCAGCTGCAGCACAAACCCTCGTTGACTCTGGCGTTATCGCAGTCGGCGGCGCTGCATGCTCTGGCGCAACCATGGCTGCTAACGCAGTGCTTTCCGCTGCTGGAATCCCAATGATTTCCTACGCTTCCACCAACCCAAGTCTCAGCAACGCATCTGCGTACCCTGACTTCTTCCGTATCGTTCCATCCGATGCAATCCAAGGACCAGCTGCTGCTGCAATGATGGAAGCAATGGGCGCTACCAACCCAGCAATCATCCACATGACCAACGACTACGGCTCCGGATTTGCTGATGCAATCGAAGATGCCTGGAACGGAACACTGTGCCAAAAGATTGGATATGCAGAAACCGCAACATCCATTGCTTCTGAAATCACCCAAATCGCTGATGCAGGCTGTGACTCCATCTTCATGGTGTCCTACGTTACTGACGCAGCAATGATCCTCAACGAAGTTGCAGCACAAGGCGTTACCGCCATGCTCTTCTCCGGTGACGGACCAGCAGGCGAAGGACTCCTCACTGAACTCAGTGACGACAGCGTTGCTCACGACCTCTTCGTGACCACGCCTCGTGCAGGATCTTCCTTCGGCGACTTTGAAGCACGCTACGATGCTTCGAACATCAGTTCAATCAAGGCCTATGTCTTGACCAGCTACGACTCAATCATGATGATTGGAGCAGCCCACCAACTTGACAGCACAGCAATGTCGACTTCAATTGCAACCACTGGTACCGCATACGAAGGCGCAAGCGGACTTCACACCTTCTTGACCAACGGCGACGTTGGTGGAGCAGGATACGATATCTGTGGCTACACTGCAGCCGGTGCTGACGATGGTACATTCACCTGTACCAAGTACTGGACTGTTGCAGACGGTGTTCAAGACAACGCTGCTTGAGACCATTGGCACTTGAGTTCCACGGCTTTTTAGCCTCCTGGCTGAAAGGCAAGGGTGGACATAAGAGTGCGGAGGCTTTGTGAGGATGGACTTAGAGATGGAATCAAACCCCTCTGAGTCCATCCTGCAGCGCTGGGAAGAGATGTCACGACTGCGTCGCCGCCTCCTGATCGCTGCCATTGTCTCGTTGGATGCAATCATCGGATTGCTCTACCACTCTGGTATTGGCAATGGACTTGACGCCCTTTTGTTTGGCAATCTGCCAAACGACATGGTGTGGCTTGGACAATCAGTTCAACTCATCTCAATGGGCTTCTTGCTCGTGAAGATCGTCTTCGACGACGTGCCACACGGCAAGCTCCGAGCAGCGCTGATGATCTTTTCACCGCTGTTTCTGCTCCTCACCGTATTGTTCACAATTGAACTGCTTATGGTTGGGCTTGGCACGAGTGCAACCATCTATCTGAACCTAAGTTCCATTGGATTCAGCACCCTTACCTGGTCCTCGACATACCTTGCAATTGCTGTCGGTTGTACCCTCACATACAGCGTCCAACGCTACGGTAACTTCGCTCAGAGCGAGTTCTTCATGCTCGGTATGTATGTGGCCGTGATGATCATGTGGATGGATTATTTCTTCCCACTTGTATCCACGCCTAAAGATGGTGTCTTGGTATGGAGTGTTCTTCTGTGGACGCTCTTGGGTGCCTTTGTGCTTACCGGGCTAGCCGGGGTCATCATCGATCGGCTCGTGTTCAGAGGATTCAGAGATCGAAAATCAAGCGCCGATGTGATGATGATTGCTTCGCTCGGTGTAGCGCTTATTCTTCGTGCCATCGTCTACCTTCGCTTCGGTGCAGGCACGAAGTTGTTTGAGCCTGATATTGATTGGCGCATCGCCCGTGAGCAGCGGTTTGAAGCGCCAACCCTGCTCACAAAGCTCAACCTTGGTGACCGATCGCTGGCCTCTGGAGAAACATACTCTTACGGTGCATGCGAACAAACAGGAACCGCTGCAGACGGATCCCCGGTCTACGAGAAAATCGTCACCGAAGGCTCAAAACCCCTCACTGATGTCTATTCAGTTGGCGCAGATTGCGTCACCGACTTGACTGCCAATTACACCTACTACAACGCAGCCATGCCATTTGTGATTTTTGTGTCCGTTGGTCTTCTGCTGCTTTTGTTGACCAAAACCCGCTTAGGTCGCCGAATGAGGGCCGTTGCAGACAATCCCGAACTCGCTGCAAGTTGCGGCATCAATGTCGAACGCGTTCACATGACCAGTGCGTTCCTCTCTGCAGGAATCTCAGGTATTGGGGGTGCCATTTTTGCAATGACCATTCGGTACAGCCCTGAGACCGGTTTTACGCTTCTTTTACCGGCATTTGCCGTCATTGTCTTGGGCACCATTGGATCGATTCGTGGGGCAGTGGTTGGGGCTTTGCTCATCGGCTTTGTCCGTTCGGTCTCTTCGCCTATTTTGATGGGAATTGGAACGCCACTGGAACGGTCAAATTATGCAAACTTAGCAGAAGTGATGCCCTATGTGATGATCATCGCGATCCTTCTCATCATGCCTAAGGGCATTGGTGATGCTTTTGATAGCTGGAAAATCAAACGCATCCGGACCCGAGCAGAGCAAGACTTCACTCCGGACACAAAGCGCGCTTCGTGGCTTGGCATCTTCTTTGCACCGACAGGTCTTCACCATTTCAGCGTCCGAAACAACATACGAGGTCAGCGCTATGTCCTTTCGACCTTCATCGCTTACGTTGTTTTCAAACTCAGTTCCTTCGTGAAGGAGAACTCCATCGCGAATGATACCGTGAGAGACAAACTCACGGATGGAGATTCGACCCTCTCGTTGGTTCATGCCCCGAGCGGCCTCTTGGCCGAACAACAAGAAGCGTGGCTTTCACTGATGCAATTTGAAGAGGCGTTGGTAGGCACGTTGGCGAACTTGGGCGTGCTTGTGTGGCCGACAATTCCAATCGTCCTCTACCTCATCGCATGGCGGGAAGCCTACCACACGTTACGAGGCGAGGAAATCAAACCGTCAACCAAGATTTCGAACGCCGTCTCGAGCCTATCAGCTGGCTATGCGAATGTCACTGGAAGCGCCGGTAAAGCCTGGCGCAACGTGACCGAGACAGTTGACGCAAAAATTGGCTTCATCGCTGTGGCTGCTCATCGTGCTGCGAAGTCTTCAACCACCAAAGTTTCCACTGTGTACATCGAACGAAGAACTTCAGTCCTTGAAAAATTAAGGATGCCTTATGGCCGTGAAAGTGAAAACGGTTCATGGCTGTTGTTTGGTGTCTTGGCAGCCATCATGCTGACCCTAATTTATTGGCTTCCAGTCGCAGATTCCGACCAGGCAAGTTTCGTGAAAACACTCCAACTCTCGAACGTGTTGGTTACATTTGCGATCTTCGCAATTCTCGCTCTTTCTCTTAATTTACAAACTGGAATTACTGGGCAGTTGAATTTCGGTGTCATCTTCTTCGCTTCGATTGGAGCCATTGTGGTTGGTATCCTCACCGCGCCAAAAGAATTGCATGGTTACGACTGGCCAATCTTCTATGCTGTCCTGTTCTCAATGCTTATTGGTGCGATTGCAGGGTGGTTCCTTGCTTACCCAACCGCTCGATTGCGAAGTGATTACTTTGCAATTATCACCATCTCGCTTGGTGAAATCGTCCGAGTGTTGCTGAGTGGCGAGCCACTCCTCCGAGCAGGATCTTGGGGCAGTGCAGTCGGTATTTCTCGCTACAAACTCCCACTTCAAGAATGGTGGTTCTGCGGTTCCACCACACCCCTCGATGCGAACGGCACCCCTCTTTCTCCGATCGCATGCTCAAACGCAGAAGGCATCGACAGCATGGCTGTCACTGTTGGCGAATGGCTCAGCCTTGGCCAACCCGCTCCCTACATGTTTGTCTTGGCGAGCATTGGTATTCTCGGGTTAATTGTTTCATGGTGGTTGCTGAACACAGTGCTGTCCTCTCCATGGGGACGCATCCTTCGTGCCATCCGCGAAGACGAGGAAGTGGCGCAACACCACGGCCATGATGTCCTTCGACACAAAGCAGCAAGCTTGGCATTGGGAGCTTCGATTGCGGCCTTCGCTGGCGCGCTTTGGGCGTGGAAACTGACCGGTTTCCAACCATCGTTCATGTCGCCTTCAAAGACGACCTTCCTCGTTTGGGCTGCGTTTATCATCGGTGGCGTTGGCAACAACAAGGGTATGCTCATCGGTGCATCGATCATCGTTTTGATGGAATTCGTGTTCAACGTCTTGGTCGCAGCTCAAGGCAGTTCAGATCTTCCTCTCAACGAAGTCGCCGCCACGATGGATGGATGGTTCAATTGGCTCGTCACCGAACAGGTGCAAGTCATGTGGATTTGTCTTGCCATCACCCTCCTTGCCCATCTGGTGAAGTGGGTCTCATTACGAGAAACGTTCTTTTGGGTGACGGTCATCTTCGCAATCGCTTCATTCTTCTTCGATGAACGCTCGATCACTGAAGTTTTTCCAACCGGAACAATCCGAGCAGGAATGGCTTACGTCAAGGTTCTCCTCGTAGGGGCACTCATTGTGTTCTCACTTCGCTACAATCCGAAAGGATTGCTTCCAGAGGTACCATTCCGGCCTGAACATCCAACGGTAAACAAGGGGGCTGAGGAACAATGAAACCTCTTCTCGCTGTGAAAAACTTGAGGATGGAATTCGGTGGTCTCGTCGCCGTTAAGGATGTCTCCTTTGAGGTTAAGAAAGGCGAATTTATTGGCCTCATTGGACCCAACGGATGTGGAAAATCGACGACTTTTAACTGCATAAGTGGGCTTTTACAACAGACGGCAGGAACAGTGGAAGTCTTTGGAAAAGATGTGTCAGAGAAGCGACCGGACCAAATTCAGAAACTGGGGATGACTCGAACCTTCCAACACACCCGACTGTGGAAAGACATGACCGTGATCGAGAATCTGTTGGTGCCTCCAAGAAAGCAGTTCTCACCAAACCCATTCCTCTCGTTGTTCCGAGGTCGTTCAAGGCCCGCTGAAAAAGAACGCCTCGCACAGGCCTTTGCAGTGCTGGACCAACTCGAAGTCCCCCACATGGCTCACAACCTTGCAAGTGAACTCTCTGGTGGCCAAAGCAAGCTTGTGGACATTGGGCGCTCGATGATGGGCAGTCCAGACTTGCTCTTGCTTGACGAACCTGTTGCGGGTGTAGCAGGTCCCCTTGCAATGAAAATTTTCACCAACTTGCGAGAGCTTGTAGACACCACTGGTATTTCCGTTCTTGTGATTGAACACAATATGGATTTCATTCTGCGCCAAGGTGTTGACCGCATTGTTGTCATGAATGAAGGCGAGGTTCTCATGGTGGGCACGCCTGAGGAAGTCAAATCAAACCGGGCCGTCATTGAGGCCTACCTTGGTGGAGCTGGGGGTGAGGAAGAATGACACGACTTCTTGATGTCAAAGGATTGAGCGGCGGATACGGCAGTGTGCAGATTCTCTACGGGGTTGACCTCTACGTCGATGAAGGCGAGTTTGTGACCATCATCGGACCGAACGGCTGTGGAAAATCAACCTTCATCAAAACGCTGTTTGGCATTGCAACTTACTACAGCGGTGATGTCACCTATGGCGGTGAGTCGATTGAAAAGATGCGAACCGACCAACTGGTCAACAAAGGCATCGCTTATGTCCCGCAAGTGAACAACGTATTCCCAACCCTCTCGGTTGAAGAGAACCTTCAGATGGGCGGAAATGCATTGCCAAACCGAGTGCTGAAAGAGCGAATCGAACGCGCCCTCACCATGTTCCCGGATCTTCGCTCTCGTGAACACGACTTAGCAGCTTCCCTTTCAGGCGGAGAACGTCAAATGCTTGCTATTTCCAGAGCGCTGATTTCAGACCCATCCTTCTTGCTCCTTGACGAGCCAACAGCAGCCCTCTCACCTCTCTACCAACAACAGATCATCGAACGCATCGACAACTTGCGAAAGGAAGGCATCACGGTCCTCATCGTGGAACAAAACGCCCGATTGAGCCTTGCCCGCTCTGACCGCGGCTACATCTTTGCCAACGGCAAAGTGGTCCACACTGGTGATGCTGACTTCATTCTCAACGACCCAGAAATTGGTGAATATTTCTTGGGTTCACACGACGATTGAGGCAGTTGGTTGTACCGCTGGTTGCTATTTTGCTGCCGGAAGATTCGGCAGATTTTTCCTCGTCGTATCCGAAACATGGTAGGGGAGGAGGCGCTGGAATGGGCATGACCGATGACTGGCCATTGATTATGATCGACTGCCAAGTTGGTTTTGATGATCCTATATGGGGCCAACGGAACAACCCCCAGTTTGAACACAACGCGCAGGCTCTCCTTGCCCACTGGCGATTGAGAAACAGAAAGGTGATCCATGTTCGCCATGCTTCATTGGAGCCGAAAAGCCCACTTCGAGCAGAGTCGCCAGGTTTTGCATTCTTCGATTGGGCCACGCCTCGAGAAGGGGAAATTGAGATTATCAAACATGTCAACAGTGGCTTCATCGGCACACATCTGGAGGAAACGCTCCGAGCAGGTGGTCAAAACGGATTCGTGCTCCTCGGACTGACAACAAACCACTGTGTGTCGACAACGGTGCGAATGGGGGGAAATCTCGGTTTCGATGTTCGCCTTGTTGGCGATGCGTGTGCAACCTTTCCACGGACAGCAATGGACGGCGAGATGTTCGACGCAGACGTCGTGCATCGTACAGCATTAGCAAGTCTGCACGGTGAATTTTGCACCGTTATCGATTCCAAAGATGTCCTTTTGGAAGCGTCCTGATCGCTGTTGTCAAGCGAACAGACCGTCTTTCCACGAAGTGATGACACCTGTGAATGCTGATGCAGCGACGGTCAACGGGCTGGCAAGGTACAATTTTCCTGGGCCAGAGCGCCCCTGGAAGTTTCGATTGATGGCAGAGACTGTGACTTGCTCTGGTGTGATTGAAACGCCCGGGCCAGCGCCAATGCATGCGCCGCAACCTGGGTCAATCAAGTTGACACCAACTCGCTCAAACAGGTCGTGCCAGCCTTTGTCCACGGCGAGTTGCTTGACGGGTCCTGAGCCGTATTGAATGAAGAAATCCACACCGTCTTTGACCTTGAGTCCGGCATCTTCAGCTGCTTGACACACTTGAGCGTAATAGGCAATATCGTCTTCTTTGCCTGCAGTGCATGAGCCACCATAGGCGATGTCGATGCTGACTTGGCCGATGTCTGCAATGTCTGCGCCGTTGGTTGGATCGCTTGGGATTCCTTCGTCTGGATTCCCTGGGTGAGCGACCATTGGCTTGATTTCGTTGAGGTTGATATGGTGGACACCACCCGTGTATTCTGCCCCTTCATCAGGAGCCACGGACAATGCTTTCTGTTGTGATCGAACGAGGTGAGGTTGGGCTTTCAGCATCCAATCATACAACGCATCGTCTGCTTCACAGATACCAGTTCGTCCTGAGCACTCTGTGGCCATGTTACACAACGTTGCTCGCTCATCAACAGAGAGGCTTGCCAATCCTTCTCCGCCGAATTCCATGCTGCGGTTGAGGGTTAATTCCTCTCGAGCGTGATCGGCGAGGATGAACAAGATGACATCCTTCGCAGTGCATCCATCTTCAAGGGTTCCGACAAGTTCGAATCGAATTGACTCTGGGACCTTGACGAAGGTGAAACCAGCACTGACGAGGTTTGCATATTCGGTCGCACCGACTCCCCATGTGAGGGCGTTTGAGGCGCCGCCCATGCACGTGTGCGAGTCAGTGGCTTGGATGAAGTCCCCGACTTCGATGAATTCTTCACGTGCCACTTGGTGACAAATCCCAGGTGAAACGCCGTCTTTTGCGGAATAATCACGGACCCCTGAATGTTGTTGGAAGGCCACTTGCAAATCCCTCAATGTCTGCACCTTGTCCATGAAAGGTACAAATTTCGGATTGTGGTGTGCGTAGAGCAGGTGGTCTTCAAACACGGCAAACTTGCTTGGGTTTGGAAGGCTGTAGGTTTCACCATACTCTTCTGTCAAGAAGGTGTGAACTTGAGCGGTGGTGAATTCGTGGGAGTAGCCTCCTTGAACTTGAGCAATCACCGGATCATCAGGTTTGACGCATTGACCATCTGCTTGGCCTACGAGGTTTCGAGCAATGATTTTCTCAGCCATGGTCATTGGCCGGTGAGGCGTGTTCATGGGTGGTAATTCGAGTTCTCCAGATTTGAGAGCCTTCGCAAACGGGAAGAGGCCACCTTTCTCAAGAATGATTTGCGTGACTTCATCGTATTGCGAAGTGAATGCGGCAAGTTCGATTTCTTCACCATCCTGCAATCGCTGGAGCATTGCATGGTCGCCCATGAGCTGACCGAGGTTGATGTTGTTGCGTTCATGGATTGGAGCAAATGAGGCTGCGATCACGATGTTGATTCCTGCCCAGCGTTCGCATTGCGCAGCGGTTTCCCTTGAAGATCCAGTGCCTTTTCGTTGGCCTGAAACAATGACTTCAAAGTTGCCGTTTTTGAGTGCGTTTTCGTTGAACACGCGCAATCCGTTATGCATGAGACCAGCATAGGCGTTCTTTGCGATTTCAGCAGGGTCGTGATCGAAGCAAACCCAGGCGGGGGTCATGACGTCCGTGTTGATGTCATCAAGGAGGTCCTCAACGCTCAAATCTTCCATCTTAAGGTTCAAACCATCATACAATTGTTGTTTGATGAGGTCCAAGTCCTTGGTGAGGAATAAAACCCTTTTTCCGGGCGTGAGAGCGACTTTTTGTGGTGGCCAGTTTGCTCGCATTCTTGCCCCTCAAATTTGTTCATGGGCCAAATGGATATAATCGGTTCGGGCGCGATGCTTGCCAACTCATTTCGATTTGCCACCATTGAAGCAAAGCCTGGCGGTAAAATGTGGACTGAATTCCATTCATGTGTTGAAATCTCAGTAAACCACTTTTGCTTAAACTTTAAATAATATCGTCATGGCGACTATATCAAGGTTCCCTAATGAGTTGAGCATTTGGCTCGGCAAGGGGATAAAATGAGGGATACATATGGATGAACAGCAAGTAGAAGATATTGTCAAATGCGGCGACTGCGGAAGCCGAAGTCTAACTCGCGATGAAACTCGTGGCGAAGTCGTTTGTGAGGACTGTGGATTGGTTTTGGAAGACAACGTCATCGACCAAGGTGCAGAATGGCGTGTGTTCTCTCCAGAACAAGGCGATCAGCGTGCCCGAACCGGTGCTCCAATGACCGTGATGCTCCACGACAAAGGATTGTCAACGGACATTGACTGGCAAAACAAAGACTACTCTGGTAAAACAATCAACTCCCGTTACCGCTCTCAATTCTATCGAATGCGAAAGTGGCAGAAGCGAAGCCGTGTCAGCAACGCCACCGAGCGAAACTTGGCCATGGCTTTGGCAGAACTTGACCGAATGGCAAGCCGCCTTGAGTTGCCGAAATCCGTCCGTGAAGCAGCGGCTGTCAACTACAAGAAAGCAGTCGACAAGCGTTTGATCCGTGGCCGTTCCATTGAGGGTGTTGCAGCAGCATCACTCTACGCTGCATGCCGCCAATGTGGTGTGCCTCGCACGCTCGATGAAATTGGACAAGCATCCCGAACAGGGCGCAAAGAAATTGGCCGCACTTACAGATTCATGGTTCGTGAACTCAAGATGAAAATCATGCCAACTGGGCCTGAAGATTACATTTCTCGATTCTGCTCAGGACTTGGCCTTGATGCAGAGGTTGAAGCAAAGGCCTACGAATTGATCAAGGCAGCTCAAGAAAAGGAATTGACCAGTGGTCGAGGCCCAACCGGGATTGCAGCATCGATCATCTACATCGCCTCGGTCCTTTGTGGCAAGCGACGCACACAACGAGAAGTTGCTGAAGTTGCTGGTGTAACGGAAGTCACCATTCGAAACCGCTACAAGGAACTGATTCAGAACTTGAACATCGAACTCGATATTTGAGCAGTGTCAACATCGCTTCGGTGAGGGACTAGGATGAGCAAACCTCGAAACAGATTGTCGAAGGCAGCCTATGATGCTGTAGAGCAAGGCCTCATTGCGGCGCTTGAGCGTGGCACACAGTCTTGGCCCCTGCCTGCGCCTCCAATCTCGGATCCTGATTTCCCGGCTCTTCCACCCAAATCCCCGCAAACCATCATCGACCAAGGCGTCGGTCTTCTGCAAGTTGACCGTGGAATGTTTGAGCGAAACCTCAACACTGTGGTTGACCTCATTGTTCCACATAGAATGAATCTTAGTGACGACCCGTACGAGGTCCACGAACGTTGGCTGAAGAAGCGAGTGCCCCAGGTCGCCGAGCGATTGCTGTTCGCAATCGCTACCGATTGGTTGGCTCAAGCCTTTGACCAACAGGCACCAAACATCGATCGTTGGTGGCTTGCCATTGCGCTTGTTGATGGATTAGCAATCGAAGCACGTGGGCAATCGGTTCACCAAGGCTACCATTTGGTCGAATCCATTGCACTTGCAGAGCGCCCAGGAACTTGGCACACCCAACCTGATGCAGGCCCCCACCAGATGGAGTGGAACGCCCATGCCGTTCTTCCTCGTCAAGGGGGAGTCGTCGCTCATGATGTCGGCGTGGAAGCCGCCGTGTGGTTGTTGATGCGCCTCGAAAATGGCCCGCTTGAACGACGGTTGTTGCTCATGGAGTGGGCGCGACTCCTGCTTCAACGGCCGAACCTTATCGGACCTCTAGGCATTCATGAAATCCTCATGCGCCGTGCGCTTGATCCTGAACAAGAGGTAGCCTCTCGTGTCTGTTTGTGCTTGGCGAAAACCATTGAGCATGACCGTGATGCAGGTTTAGAACTCGCACAACGCCTCCACACTCGCGATGAAGTGCTCATCCGAAGGGGCATGGCAGATGTTCTTACCCGGTTGTTCCGCCGTTTGACGTGGGACGCTGTGCCGTTTTTGGAAGCCATGCTCCAAGATGAAGACGAAGGCGTGCTTGCAGCAGCAAGCTCGACGGTCGGCGATTTGCGGTTTTTGGATGTCGAGCGATGGGCAGATACCATGGCAGAACTCTCGAAGCATCCACTTCCAGTGGTGAGACGAAACCTTGTCCCATTCCTTCGTGATTACCTCGAGCAGTTTCCAGATGACCAACGCCGTCTTTTGCCCATGCTATGGGTCGATGGCGACGAAGTTGTTCGAACCCGAATGCGTGAGTTGTTGATGCGAATGGAAGAGGTAGCACCAGACCATTTTGCCGCTCGGCTTGCCGATTTCGTTGAGCAAGGATGTGATCTCGATCCGCTTTGGACGCCACTTATGATTCGAAGGCCCGAACGTTGTGAAGCGTGGCAAGCATTCCTCAGCGGTGATGGTGAACAGCCCACATTGCCCGAGCGCCCATCGCTGGAACCAAACATTCTCGATGATGATATCAGCGATGAAGGTGACATCGATCAGGAACTTGGGTTCCTTGACTGATTTATTCTTCTTCTGAAATTCTCAACGGGCCGCGGACAACCAATCCAACGTATGTGCCGTTGAGCAAAGCAAGGCAGCCAACCAGCGTGATCAGCATTCCAGTGGGTTCTGGAAGATGGACATCCAACTCAAGCCATGTGATCCCTTTCACGCCAGCCAACATGACACATCCAAACGCAACGACCGAGCGCCAACTCTGTTCGGGGTTCTTCCATCGGTCCATGGTTGGGGCAACACCGTTGATGTCGAAGGTGCGGCGGAACCAAGCCAGGTACAAGCAAACCATACCGCACAATCCAATGACGCCTCGGGAAAAAGAAGCAGAATCCCACGGGCCAGCAGGCGCAAGATCTACGAAACCCTGAGCAATGCCAAGGCCACCGAGGATGACCAGCCAACCCCAGGTCTGAGTTCGGTCCATGATTCGGCGAAAGAGGGCCACGCTTGAAAGCCTGTGCCAACCAGCGGCATACCATGGGCGCAATTCAAGACGCACTCTTGGTGGCCGGAGGGCTTGGCACCAGAATGCTTCCAACAAGTGCCTCGGTGCCGAAAGAGGCTCTGCCTCTCATCGATGTACCAGCGCTTGTTCACCTTGCACGGGAGGCCAAGGCAGCAGGGGCTTCACGCCTGCACATTGTTACCTCTCCGAGAAAAGATCTCTCGAACCTTCTAGGTGACCATTCATGGTTGAAAGAGAAGCGTCCAAACCTCGATGGCGTTCTGCTTGCACCTTTTGCCGATGTTGAAGTCCACATCCATGTACAGAAGGTTCCGCTTGGGCTTGGCAACGCCATTCAGAGCGCTCTGCATGCTATCGAGGGCCCCTTTTTGGTCCTGCTCGGAGACAACTTACTCATCGATCACCATTCGACGCTTGAGTCATTCGTACCATCACAAGCAAGCGCTGAGTTGGTGAAATCATTTGCAAAGCATGGTCGACCATGCGCTGCGATGATGGCGGTTGAGCCAGAGGAAGTCAGCAACTACGGCGTGGTCCGCATGGAGGATTCTCGGATTGTCGAAATTGTTGAGAAACCAACACCGGAACAGGCCCCATCGAACTTGGTGCTGTGTGGCAGGTATGTCTTCACCAGTGACGCATCAACATTGCTCGACCACTACGATGTTGAAACGCATGGTGAATTGCAATCAATTGCTCTTCAGCAGCATTGGATGAAGAATGACGGCATGTACGGTGTTGTTTTGGATGGCTACCAGTGGTATGACTCAGGTAAACCCCTTCCTTGGCTTAAGGCACAAGTTGACCACGCCCTTCGTCGCGAAGACATGAGCGACGCGTTCCGCGCATGGCTCATTGAGCGGCTCAATGAATGATCAGCGTTGACCGGGTTTCCAAAAAGAAAGAGGAATTGGCGGCTCGTCATTCGCTTTTCGAAGGGCCAAATGATCGGCTCGTTCATTCCAACGATGGCCACGGTGTGCCTTTACGTGTTCCCAAGAGAGGGGGCGAATTGCGGCAACAGTTCTCCACAATTCTTGCACATGAGCTACCAAGGCTTTGTTGGCTTTTGCTCGCCATGCGCCACATGCGAGGTTCCCAGCGTACTGTGAATCAGCGCGAATGATTGCCTCTTCTCCACCACCTTCACTCAATAACCAACGCAAAGCCTCGCCAAAAGCGGTTAACTCAGCTGTGTTGTTCGATCCGACTTCCGCTCCAACGAAGTTCGCCTCATCAGGCGATGTGACAACGGGTCCTGCAAACTCTTCGACCAACGAGCCACTTCCACGACCGAGTCCCGTGTCTCCAGTGATCACGACAACAGACCAAGCAGCCGGTGTTGTTGCGTCTACGTTTTGATTGCCTAAGCACGACCCGTCGACATAAATCGTCCAGTGTGCAGAGGGCAAGCGTTTCACTCGCCGATTTCAGCCTTGTAATCTGCAGCGCTCATCATGCCAGTGATCGCCTCAGGGTTCTCGAGTTTCATACGGACAATCCATCCTGCGCCGTATGGATCTTGGTTCATGAGTTCTGGTTCGTCTTCGAGAGCGTCGTTGACGGCAGTAATGGTTCCAGCAAGAGGTGCAAAAATGGGAGAGGCGGATTTGACAGATTCAACAATTGCAAATTCACCCATGTCGTCGAATGAGTCACCGTCTCCAGGGAGTTCGATGTACACAATATCCGTGAGCGCATCTTGTGCGTGGTCGGTGATGCCAATGACGATTTCGTCGCCTTCAACTCGCATCCATTCGTGCTCTTTTGTGTAATACAGTTCTTCAGGAATTTGACTCATAGCCTTCGACCTACTTCACAGGAAGTGGTCGCCTTTGATGAAGCCACCGCTCGTGCCAAGTTGCGAAAAAAGACAAATCAGAATCACTCTTGTTCGGATAATTCTTCTTCCAACACATTTGCTTCGAGTTCGGCCCAAGCTGAACCAACGCTTGCATCTTGGATTGAGGTGTTGATGTCCTCGCTCACACGCTGCGCTAACTCATCCGCTGATTCATTTGGGAATGCAGAGGAAAGAGGGCCTGAGCCGTTGCTCAACGTGTTGCCAAGACCAAGGAACACAGCGCCGAGGAGGATGAAAATCCAGCCCATGTTGAGTTCTGAGATTTGCATTCGCCCTTCGATCAGCCCGAAACCAGCCACAAGCAAGAGGCCTGTTCCAGTTCCATACAACAACTTCGATGCGGCATTAGAGGGGTTGCTCATGAGTCGACCATATGCTATTCAGCCAAGAAACCAGCGGCTGTGTGGTGAAGACGAACGCCGAATCTTCAGTACGTTTCACGCATCAGCTTGTGAATCTTGTAAGGCAACAATGCCCTGTTAACGGGTGTGACTTCTAAGATCCGCCCATCGTCGCGTCGGCGAATGTCTTGCAGGAGTGGGTGGCGGCTCTTTTTGTGAAGCGTGAGCAAGGTTGGCTTGTCGACTTCAAGGGCGCTGCGCACGACATTGACGAATGCTTCACTCTCAACAGCGAACTTGCCAATTTCATCGATGACCAAGACTTCGCATTCATCCCGGGCGTATTCAATAGCGGGGATTGCAACTTGCTCAAGCGCTTCGATGTCGATGCCGTAACCGAGGACCCTGAGCCTTGAATCAATGCTTTTGTGGGCCATAATGGCTTCTTCTTTGGTGACAATGTTGACGACTTTGTAGCCCAGGCGTTCGCTTCCATCGAGGATTGGCACGGTTTGCATACCGCCGATGATCGGGGCATCACTGAGGCTTCCCCGCAGTTGAATTTCTCGCTTGCGCTCATCGACAAGCATTTCGAGAACTTTTTCCATCACAGCGGATTTACCGCTGCGCGGTAAGCCGGTGATACCAATCTTTGGATGAATGCCCACAATATCACCTAAGGCTAACCCTAACAGACAATGCAGTGGCTTGTCATAAATAAAGCATCTTCCTCATGTTCTCCGTATCTGCCGCTTACAAATCCGGAAAATTGGCGTCAGAAATGTACGGATTATCGAACCAGAGGCACTAATTCCGGAAGTTCACCGTTGACATCGAGTGGTAGCATTTCCAACTCGTAATTGTTGACGTTGTTGTTCGCTGACCATGCACGGGCCCACTCGTCGAGATCATCGTCGTTGAGCAATTGGCACATCCAGTGCAGGGCAGTTTCTAATGAGCCGTGAAGCGAAATCAACCGTTGCTGAATATCTTCATGGAGTTCGATGTGATTGACGCTGTTTCCAAGGACGCAGCCTGCAGGGATGACGGCCCAGCGAAGGCGTCGGTCTTGGTGTGCGTTCACGATGGCTTGGCACGCAAGGCGTGGACCAAACTTTGGTTCAGCAGCGCCGCACCACATGGCCAACTGTCGCTCATTTGCTCTTGAGGGAATATCCGTTCGGAAAGCTGGATGTCGGACGAAAACGCCTCCGTCTTCGCCTTCCGAGAAATGGACGCCTCGAATGAATGGACGAGACGAACGGCCCTTTGCCCATGTCTCGATGCTCTTGGAGTGAGCGGTTTGGTCGATTTCTCCAACTCGAACACGAACCGTATGGCCGTTGGTAGCAAGAGCGTGATGTGCGTCGCCCAGTCTTGGAAGGAGGGCCAGTCGATCGAGGACGGCGAGGGTTTGTTTTCGCTCGACTCTGTCACGAGGCAATCGAGGAATCGCCCAGGTGTCCTTTGCCCACGAGACCCACCGTTCGGGGGCCATTTCAAACGAAGGCACTCGGTTTGAGAGTCCGTTTTGATCTCGGCGCAAATCGGATCGACTGATTGGACCGTGCACCAACAATTGTTCAACAGCCACCTTTGCTGTGATACCAAGCACTGCAACGCCTTGAGTCATACCGGGGAAGAGATGGTTTGCTTCTTCGATCGCCCATATGTCGGACCAACCGTGTTCTTCGACCAACAGAGTCCGAAGTGGGTGGGAGGATTGTTCGCGAAGAATGCTGTCTGGGGCAATAAGTCGAAGTCTTCCACCTTCTTCGAGAATTTGCAGGCTTCGTTCGATGAACAAGCGATAGAGGTTGACGTTTCCACGCATGGTAGAGAACCGGGGCTTTCCGTTATCAGTCAAGGAACGGAGGTGCTCTCCGAGTTCACGACGTAGTTTGCTGCCATCTTCCATGCCGCGGAATCGATCTTTGATACGAAGCCATGGAGGGTTGGTCACAACCAACTGTGGTTCAACTTCCCAAGGCCATGAACCTTGCAAGGTATCGCCTTGACGAACAGAAGTTTGCAGAAGTTCCTCTGCTTCTTCTCGCGGCAAACACCCCGGCTTGGCAGTTTTGAGGCTAACCAAGCCAAACCGAATGCATTCAAGGAGAAGTCGACGGCGAGTTGACGCCACGACGAGTTCGTCGACATCGAGCAACTGGAAAGAGGAAAGGAGCAGACGGGTGTCATCCATTCGACGCTCGTCAGTGCTGTCTTCGTGGTGTTCAGAATGTCGGCGAATCAAGCGTGCATGAAAGATGCCGCCACCGCATGATGTATCGGCGATTGGGAGAGGGATTCCGCTCAGGGTCCGGCGCCCATCTGCAACCCGCTTCAACTCAATCTCATCGTCGATTTCGGTTTCTTGGCTGTGTTGAGGAAGGTTGAGTTTCTCGATGTGTGCTCGGAAACCGGGTGGGAGGTTGCTGAGGTGCATGGTTGAGGATTTCACAGGGGTCTTCGGGCGGGTAAGGCTCTCCAAGAGTTCCGATGCAATCACCGCATCTGCGAGACGAGGTGGTGTTGGATGAGCGCCTCGAGGGGATCGCCCATCGGTTTCGGCATCGTGCCGGGCGAGGAGGTGATCGAGAACATGACCAGGGTCGGTGAGGAGGTTGGCAGGCAAGGTCGGCCATTCTTCTGGAAGAAGCGCTGCTATGGGTTGATGCACGCGCAGGGATTGTTCCCAAGACTGGAGCCAAATTTCAATTTGTTCCGGACGATTGTCGAGGCATCGATCTAACCGTGCATACCAGCCGCTGACTCCGCTCTCCATAACTCCACCCAATCCATCCGGTTGGCTCGATTGGTTTGAATGTGACCCTTTGCAGCCGGCTTGAAATTTAGAAGAAAATAGGCGTTTTTCACACTAAACCCAGCATCTCAAAACTTTGCTTATGCCATTCCCATCCTGCTTTTACCCATTCGAAAAGGGCTGACAATTCAGCTTTCTTAACACCAGCCGCTTTCGCGATTTGTTTGAGAATTTTAATCTCCGCCGAGTCATATTCTCCGTCGACGGCAGCAACGAGAATGGCATCTCGAAGTGCTGCTTTCAGGGCGACTGGCGAGAGCCGCTCCATCACGAGTTGCAACTTGGGTGGGTCCTCTAACATGTTTCGAATATCAACCCTCATCTCAGGGTGCATCATTGAGCGGCCCATCAGTCCCTCGATAATGGCGAGTTCTTCCTTGACGAGTGCGCCATCTGCAGAAGCAACGATGATCATGATCTGTGCATAGCCTTGGGCTTCATCGGGCGTAAAATCAACCGTTAGGTCGACGTACATGTCCTTCACTCCGACAGTGCGTTGAGGAGGTCAAACCCTTCCTGCATCCACATGGCGCCCTTGATTGTCCAATCAAGGAGCTTTTCAACAGCGTTGTCGGCAAGGCCGAGATGCTCCGCAATCGATTGGAGAACAGCACGTTCGTCATCATCAACCGTTCCATCGGCTGCAGCCATGAGGGTTGCATCTCGAAGGGCAAGACGGCCAGATTCGGCCCCGAGACCATCAAGGCATTCCTCGAGTGATGGTGGAGTTTTCAATGCACTGCGAATCATTTCTCGTTGTCTTGGAGACAGCAGAGCAGTTCCAAGTCGCTGCTCAAACATGGCCATTTCATCAATAGTAAGTTCGTTGTCAACTCGCGCCATGAAGGCCAGAAGTCGAGCGTAGGCGTAGCGTTCTTCCCGTGGAAGCTTGTGGACGGTGTCTGGTAGCATGAATGCCGGTTGTCGACATTACCTTAGAACCCAACGCCGGCACGAGTGTCGAAACGTTGTATTTCGGTTTGATTTCTTCGAGGCGAACAAGCCTTCATCAATTACAACTGTCACCAGATGACTATGTACCCAAGCAAAAACGTCCTCGGCCAACCCCTCGACAGTTGTTCATGTGACCCGATGACTGGTTGGTATCGGGATGGAAAATGCAACACTGATGAGAATGATCGTGGCAGTCACACGGTGTGTTGTTTGGTTACAGAGGCCTTCCTTGAATTTGCTAAAAGTCGCGGCAATGATTTGATGACGCCCGCACCTCAACATGGATTTCCTGGTTTGAAACCGGGTGATGCATGGTGTGTTTGTGCAAGAACATGGCTTGCCGCAGTGAATGCCGGCCATGCGTGCCCGCTCGATCTTGAAGCAACTCATGAGGCGGCCTTGGAAGTGATTCCACTGGCGCTGATGGAAACCCATGCGGTCTAATCACTCATCTTCGATGGTGGTGTAGCCAAACACAAACCAGCGCATGCTCGCCCATGTGAACAGCCCCCAGATGCCGATGTTGAGCAGGAACAAGAGACGAATCGGGAACGTCGTCAAAAGATCCAACATGACATCGAAAGAGAGGGTCGAGCCCATCATGCCAACAGCGTACACTGAGATGGCGCCTAACACCGTGGTTCGAACGTTTCTTCGCCCATCAAAAGTGAACCTCCGATGGACAAAGTGAGCCACTACGCTTGAGGCAAGCCATGATAACGACCACAACACGGTTTCACCCGCAGCATCGTACAGTGGCGAAAGCCGCAAGGTTTCCCAAATAATCCAGAAGATGAACGTGTTGAATCCGCCCGCAATGCCAAAGCGCTGGAGGGTCCCTCTGGGAAGGACTTCAGACATGCTTGGTTTCGACATGGGACTCCTCTAATCGTCGTTGGTCTCGACATCGCTTGGCTTGCCAGTAAGAATTCCTCGGAGCGCAGCGTTATCGGTTTGAATGGCGTCAAAAAGATTGTACTTCACGCCGTGTTCTTCTGCTAACACGCCCAATGCCATCGAGTCTTTTGGGAGGCACTTCCCACCAAACCCGCGGTTAAGACCGAAAATAGGGTCGAGGTGAGAGGGGCCAATGGGCTGAGCCTGTTCAGCGGTGATCATGTCTCGGATGGTGTACCAATCTTGACCCATCGCTTCACAAATATCGTACATTTGGTTTGCAAAAATCACTTTGATGGCGTAGAAGGTGTTCTTGGTGTACTTGACCAGCTCGGCTTGAGTTGGGGTGACATGAAACAAATTTTCCCGGCGAAGCACGCCTGCCTGTTTGTGTTGCTCAAAGACACGCTCAGCAACATCTGCATGATGTGTTCCACAGACGAGGAGATCTTGGTTCGCAAAGTCTTCGAGGCGTTGGCGCTCGACAAGGAATTCCGGGGAATAAGCAATCTTGAGGCGAGGGTAACGAGCATGGTATTGTTCCGTCGTTCCGGGAACCACCGTCGACTTGATGACAGCCGTGAATCCATCCGGTAGAGCATCAAGAATACCCTCGACAATCCGAGTGTCGCATGCTCCAGTTTCGGGGTGCGGTGGTGTTGGGACAGCGATGTAGGCAAAATCAACATGGTCGGTGACGTCGCTCAATTGTGTGCCCCTTGCAGGATCGTGAACGAACAGTTCATGGGCATGGCCGAAGCACTCTTCGATGGCTCCACCGACCATTCCCGCACCAATGATTCCGACCTTCATCACTCGTGCCAGACGATGGTTGCCTTTCTTAGTTGCCGTGCTCATGTACGGAATGGATTCGGATTCAATTTCCCATCCTTGGCCATATTGGAGGCATGAAGAAGGGAATCTGGCGTTCCACAATCCACCCAAGTGTCCTCGCCAACCGTGATGAGTTTCGCCATGCCTTGTTGGATATACCTTCGATTTACATCTGTGATTGAGAAATTCTCTCCCTTCTCTTCAACCCCAAGGTCGAGGAAGGACCAAAACGCTTCGTCAAACATGTAGATTCCACCGATTGCAAGATCAGATGGTGGGTTTTCAGGCTTTTCCACGATGTCCACGACTTCTCCATTTTGCCCAAGAACCGCAACACCAAACGCTTGGGGATTGGCTTCCTGACGAGCAAGAAGTATGCAGCCTGGTGGATGTTCAGCGTTGCTAAAAGTCCCAACTTCCTCTGTTAACTCAACCGTTGTGATGTTGTCTGAGAAATAAATGAGAAGCCGACAGTCTTCGTTGTAGGCCCTTGCTAAATTGAGGGCATCGGCGACGCCAGTTGGCTCTTCTTCCAACACATAATGGATTCTTTCATTGGGCAGACCCGCTCCGACATGTTTCGTAATTTGTCCTATAAATTGATTTGAGACGATGGTGATGTCCGTGATGCCTGCTCTGCGAATCGTACCGAGTGCGTAATCGATCACCGGACGGTTGTGAAGTGGTAACAGTGTTTTTTGGGTATACTTTGTGAAAGGATGTAGCCGACTCCCATGGCCACCAGCGAGGAGAATTGCCTTCACCTTCATGTTCAACGGGAGCGCGTCATTCCTTTTGGCCTTGTCCCATCAGTTCGTCCACGGCCCCATCCTTTGCATTTTTTTCAAACCAATCAGTGCGCACCAAGTCACCCAATCGTTCAACCCCGGCTTCGATTAAGTCCTGATCTTTTGACTCTGCGACGCTCCATTGTTCGTTTGCAACCGCCCCATACCGTTCATTCGCTTCGTTGACTAAGTGTTCAGAGCGGCGTAAATCACCTTCAAGCCCCTCATAGGCTCCAGCAGATTCCTTCACATCACGCCGCATTGTGGTTGAATCAAGATGATCTTTCTGAATTCCGCCCGTAAATCCCTTCTCATCTTGGCCACGGATGCTGCCGGTCATTTTCTCCACTTGCACTTCGTTGAAGGTTCCAGTTTCAGCAGCGAGCACAAGTTTCTGACGAACAGAACCTTCCCCGAGCAGTTCTATTTCAATACCAAGCTGCTCCAACATGGTTTCCTCTCGAGTCCATGATTGACGAACATGAGATCGGTAGCCGAGGCTCAGTGAGAGGCAACACCCTGCAAATAGACCGCCAAGGAGTGGCACCGATGTTCCTTGGCTCCACAACCAAAAGAGCACTGTAGCTTCAATGAGTATGATCAGCGACGTCATTCGAAGTCGTCGCTTGGCGATGCCCTCTTCCTCTTCGATGAACTGGAGATAGAGAGCAGCATCGTTTTGCATGCAGACACCATCATGAAAGTATTTTTTCGGCTTTTTCGCGGAGCTGTTCATCTGAGTCAGCCTCGGTTGACCAACCCAAATCATTCAACGCTTGCAACTTGCTTGCCGCAATGCTGTTCGACATTCGTTCGAAAGCAAGTTGAATCAAAAGGACAAAGATAAGACTCGCTGCAACACCGAACTGCCACTGCGTGAACCAAGTAACAGCCAAGGAGATAATCACACCTTGAGCAATCGCCAACCAAAGTCGTTTTTTGATCCGCACTGCAGAATCAAGACTGTCCAGAAGCCTTTGAGCCCCTTCTTTCTTCGTCGCCATGATTCTCCCACGGCAGTTCGATTCGTCAATATGTCGGAGTTAATCAAACAGGTCAGTAAGGTACTGAGCGTGATTCCGTTGCGTCGCTTGAGTGCGGTTGGCTGGTATCCTTCCGCCGATTGATGGAGCATCTTGGACCAATACACTGTCTTGGAGCATTAATTTCTGGCGCGGCTCCATCGCTAATTTTTGGACCACATCAGCAAGGGTGAGTTGGATTCTGGATGTCTGATCGGACTGCATGACCAACAACCGTTCCAAACTATCGAGTAAGGCTTCATTTCGGTCACTACGGGCTTCAATGGCCTTCGATTGTGCATTCATGGCCTGTTCTTGGCGGCTGAGCAATTCTCTTGCGGCTGGGCTTCCAACGGCATCTCGCCGATTGATTTCCTCGATGGCTGTGTGCAATTCCTGGTTTGTTTTTTGGAGGTGGAACTGAAGTTCTTCAATGTGCAACGAAGAGCGATGAAGATGCTGTTTGAGCCCCCTGCTTTGTTCCATCAATCGATGTTGTCTGGATCGGTTTTGAGCAGATTCAACCAAGAATGCCGCCGCAACAGCGCCGCCAAGCGCAAGCTCAGGACCGGTTCTTAATTCCATTAAGATCACCCAAGTCAAGGTTCCAAACACAAACGAACGCACAATTCCCATACATAGAAGATAGGAGTGCACGGTATAACCAATTGTTGCTTGGGGGCCCATGGGACCCACCCTCACGGGGTTTCAAAACTTCAAGCAATGGCAATAAAACAGTCGTCATCGATCTCAATTAAACCGCCAATCGCAAGCAGGTGATCAATGGCCTCATCGATTTCTTCAGGCATGACGCCATGTTCATTCATTCCATTGAAGATCACTTCGAGGGTCGCAAATGGTTCGCCTTTCCCAATTTCAGCCTCGACCACAACAAGCAACATCTGACACGCCAGAGCAAGAAGAGGGTCGTCACCTTCGTCGTCAGGAAGTAAATCAAGGAAGCTCGCTGCGGGATGCATGAGTTCGCTGCTGCCTATGGCCTTGAGTGGTGGCAGTTCCGGCGTCGTAGCACGTTGTCCGAGCCCTTTCATCGCCTTGTCGATATCGAGGTTGAAGCAATCGAAGATGTTTCGCTGCTTTGGGTCGGTAGCAGCCTCTTGATCGGGCTCCATTCGCTGGGCAATTTGTTCCAATCGGTGGAGCCTCTGTTCAACGGCGATGCGCTCCCGCGCAAGATCAACTGCAGCCAGCTCAAGCGCCATGTTTGCTTGCTCGATTAGCCACGCATCAAGATTCCAATGAGGGTCAACGCTCATCATGACTTCAGCAAGTCGCTGCACCTCTTTGGGCAGTGACTCCAGTCGAACATGGGCTTCTGAGACCTCGTTCTGCTTGTCGCTCATGTTCTTCACTCTCCTACATGACGGCCTATGAAGCCTTTCTCGACACAACCGACCATTGTTTCCATTCCCCGACCCTTGGACTGCGTTCATACAGTCGCCGACAACCACTTCCAATGGACGCCAACCTCAATGCTACGCCAACATAAGCCACCTCAACATTCCCATTCCCATGGCCATTCTGAAGAAAGGGTCGCGTTCATGTAGGAGTTGCCCTTGCGAGAGGCATGGGAAATTATCGGATTGGAGTTCTTCCCGGCGACGGCACAGGGCGAGAAGTCGCACTAGAGGCCCAACGTATTCTCAACGCAATCGAAGCTAACACGAATCATGGGTTTGAACAAACCGTCATTGATTGTGGTGGCAAGCATTACCTCGACACAGGTGAAGAATGGGCGGAAGGCTCGTTTGAATTCTGTCGAGATGAAGCAGATGCAATCTACCTCGGAGCCATTGGGCACCCGGGCGCACGGCTTCCTAACGGCGATCTTGCTGGCGGTTCAGTCATTCTTGGAATGCGCAGCGGCTTGGATTTGTACGCCAATCTACGTCCAATCAAACTCTACGAAGGCGTCCCGCACAAGGTGCACGGACGGTTCACCCAAATTTGGCAACCAGGCATGGTCGATATGACGGTCTTGCGTGAAAACACGGAAGGATTGTACCATTCATTGCTTCGACGAAGCGCTGACCGAGCGCAAGGTCGAGACCCCTACGAACCCCCCTCGATGGAATTTCCAGGCCTCAAAGGCGAAGTTGCCTATGACCCGCGCCCGATTTCCGAAGGTGGAAGCGAGCGCTTGATTCGCATGGGCTTCGATGTAGCTGAAACACGCAATGGAGCGCCTGTTGATGGCGTGAAGCGAGTTTCGTGCATTGACAAATCCAACGTCACCCGTGGCTGTCAACTGTTCCGAAGAACATTCGACAAGGTCGCGGAGCAATATCCAGGTACAGAGAAAGACTACGGGTACATTGACGCTTTCATGCAATGGCTCACCCGCTCGCCAGAGTCCTACGACGTTGTTGTCACCTCGAACATGTTTGGCGACATTGCCACCGATTTAGGGGCAGTTCTCCAAGGTGGCATGGGTATGGCGGCATCCGGAAACATTGGCGACGACCACGCATTCTTCGAACCAGTTCACGGTTCGGCACCAAAATACGCAGGCATGAACAAGGTCAACCCAATTGCAACCATCAACTCGATTCAACTCATGATGGATTGGCTCGGTCGAAAGCACGGCGAGGACGAACTCGTTCAAATCGGTCGAATGATCGATGAGAGCGTAGCCGACCATTTGCGAGACGGCAAAGGCCTCACCTACGATTTGGGTGGCGACGCTTCGTGCTCAGCCGTCGGGGAAAGCATCAGCTCTCGATTGGTTGCAAAACTCTCAGAAGAATTCTGAGGCGTACGCTTGCCCTTACCGTGAAGTGAATTTTGTTGCAATGTGCTGCAAAGCATCGGCAAGCACCTCGCCGTTACTGAACGCCTCATCCACAACGCAGTTCTCGATGTCTACCAACATGTTTTGCACCACCCGAGTTAATTCGTCAACAATGGTGATGCTGCCCATTTTAGCTGATCGGGACAGCGGATTCAAATCAATGACAATGACGGTTTTGCCCATGGCTACAAGCGCTTCACACCGATCGCCGTCTTCCAAGGGCACCATGATCACGTCCGAATCGATGATGCCTTCTTTGGTGCAATTTGCTCGTGGACCTTTCAGGCCCGGGATGCGAGCGTTTGGTTCCGCTCCGAGGATTTGAACCTCGAGCTGATGCTCTTCTTTGATGGCTTCAAGCCGTCCAATTAGTGCAGCCATTCGCTCCGGTGTGCGGTAGAATATATTGATCTCAACCGGGCAGGACAAGCGCTCAGCAAGCATCAGCAGCGATTCTCCTGCAAGCGCAACAGCGTTCCCATTCAAACTGATCACAGGACGCTTGGCCTTTTTGAGCGTGCCTAATGCTTGCACTGTCGCCTTGTGTGCGCTTGGAATGGTGCGTTCGCCAAGCAAGTAATCGTAAGCCTCGCCTCGGCCATGAGCAATCATTGCACTGCCAGCGAGCAATCCATCTTTTTCAGCCTGTTCAAGACGATGGCGGAGAAGAAGCGACTGGTAGCGCGGATGGCTTGGATCTGCAGCAAAATCACTCATCGTTCCACCCCGCTTAAGCGCCGGACATCAGCATCGACATGTCGAGGGGCGCAACCCCTCGATTGATGGCGCTTGTTGAAAGCACATCGAGGCCACATTCGTGCCACAGTTCGAGGTGATCGAATTCAATTCCACCACTTGCTTCAAGCACCACATGTTCCCGCAAACCCATCTCTGTGAGTTCGGCTGCCACTTCCTTGCAACGCTCGGGGCCAAAATTATCGAGCATGATGACGAGTTTCTTGACGCCCTGTTCTCTGCGCTGGGCCCACATTGCGGCAGCGATGATTGCTTCCTTGTTTTCTCGAACCTCGATTTCAAGGAAAGCACCGCAGGTTGAAGGGTCCACTTCTTGGAGGAAACTTGCAATGCGATTGGCGTGACCATCCACATCCTGAAGCATCGAAGCAAGGTCGTTTTCTTTGATCATTGTCGCATCAGTTCGATTCAATCGGTGCGTCAGTCCACCGCCAAGGTGCACTGCCCACTTGTCCATCAGTCCCCAAATTGTTTTGCGGGTGCAAGCGATTTGCCCCGGCGCGATTGCGCTCCAGCGTTTTGCTTCGGTCGCAATGCCAGAAAGCTGGCCGAGGATATTGAGAATGCTTCGCTCCATGGCTAACACCGCCTCCTTGTCTCCAGTTAGGGTGGCGATCTCGTCGCCTTTGGAGACCTTTTTCCCATCACCTGCTCGCCATGTAATCTTCAAGGAAGGTGCCCAAATCTGCAACATGTGGTCAATCGGAGAAGTTCCCACAATGATGCCATCAGCTCGCGCTACAATGGTGGCCTCGACAGGGTCGCTACCACCCATGAAGGGCATATCAATTCCATCATCGGCAATGACAGCGCCAACCCATCGATCGAAACTACCGAGCAGCATCCTCGTCGGGCCATCTTCCGCAGACCACAAGGCGTGTCCGCGGTCGTGAGGGGGTCTGGATGCTTCGGCCACAGACTGTGCGGGGGGTTCGTTGACTTCAAACCCGTTGCTGGCTTTTGCAGTGAGCGATGCAGTACAAGTTTTGATAAGGGCATTGGAGGACATTGGCTCATGGAGATAGAGGGGCATTCATCACTCGATGATGCCAAATTAAGTTCCCATGTGATGATGAGTCCTGTGATCCACATCTACGGTGCAGGACTCAACACCGACCGTCCAGCCCACACGGCAGTTGGGGAACTGAAGAGAAAAGGGTGGGCATGTGCGCCAATCCACCCACGAGATGCCGGAGCCACAATCGATGGTTTTCCCATTCGTCCGTTTCTCGACGATGGGCTTAGCCCGCGAGTGATTGTTCTTTTTCTCGCACCGGAACGGGCTCGAAGCGTCGTCCGCGACCTGATTGTGCGACTGGATCACGAGGCGTTTCCACTCATCTGGTTTCAACGAGGGGCCGAAGATGACCAATCCATCGAAGCTTTGGAATCTATGAATGCACCGTATGTGGTTAACGACTGCATTGTAGAATACACTGGACGCAACAAATTTTCTTGCTCAATTGAAGCATTGCCTCAAACCTTCTGCCTTCAAACCGCCTCAGAGGATGGCGACGGGTGTTCTGTCTGGACGGTTCATAGCAGCCAAGACGCTCAACTTTCACCTCCAACACATGCCTTAGAATGGGTTGGTTCCTTGGATGATCTCGCTTATTCGCAGCACACCATACCTCGCTACATTCGCTCGCTGCGCATTCAGGATGAAAGCACGCACGCACTCGCCAAACGATTGACAAAACCTGAACCATAGCAGGGGTAGCGTTATGACGGACTGGAAGAAGGAGAAGTCAATGCGCGCCTTATTGATGTGCTCCATTTTAATCGCTGCATTGTTGGTCCCGATCGCAGGGGCTTCAGCGAGCCATAGGGGGGAAATCGATTCACAATGGGCCCCCCTTTCAGATTCAACACATCATCCAATCATTGATTCATATTCCCCGTCCATTCAAGCTTCTATCACCTTCCACAGCGATGTTTCACACTACACCGATGAGCAATTGGCTTCTGTTGGTGAATGGATTGTGTTCTCGAAGCATCCTCTCGGTGTGCCCGCTGAGGCCCTCTATGGCGCACAGGTTGTCACACTCGAAGCATCCGAAGCCGCCTCGACACTGGCCAACTGGCAAACATCAGGTCTGATTGAGGCAGCTTATCCGTTAATTGAGCGGTCTATGGAACCAAGATGGACGCCAAACGATGCAAAATTCAACGAACAATGGCACCTCGTCAACTCCGGTCAGACCGGCGGAATAAGTGGTGAAGATGTCAACATCACCGGTGCATGGAATTCTTACAAGGGCGCAGGTGTCGTCATAGGGATTGTCGATGATGGACTCGATTGGAACCACCCTGACATTTTTACAGATTATGATTCAAGCCTTGATTATGACTTTTGCAACAACGATGGTGATCCAACACCAACCTCGAACAACGCTCACGGAACGGCTGCAGGCGGGGTTGCTGCAGCGACGGGCAACAATGGAATTGGCGTCACAGGCGCAGCACCTGAAGCCACGCTTGTTGGTCTTCAACTCATTTCATGCAGTACGACAGATGTTCGAGAATCGGACACATTGGGCCACGAGCGCCAATCAATTGACATCTATTCCAACTCGTGGGGCCCAAGCGATAACGGGGAAACCCTCTCTGGGCCGGGCCCGTTGATGCTTGCGGCCCTCGAAGCCGACGCCCTCCAAGGTCGAAACGGCAACGGCAACATCATCACATGGGCTGCAGGAAATGGGCTCGATGACAATGACAATTCGAACTACGATGGCTATGCGAATTTGAGGTACACCATCGCTGTCACTGCAGTTGACCACAAAGGACGTCAGTCGTACTACGCCGAACCAGGTGCTAACATCCTTGTTGCCTCGCCCTCAAACGGCGATGGAGAAAGCATTACAACCACAGATATCGAAGGATCGGGAGGCTATTCAAGCAGTGATTACACCAGCACCTTTGGAGGCACTTCTTCTGCCACACCCTTGGTATCAGGAATTATTGCTTTGATGTTCGAAGCAAACGCAAACCTCACATGGCGCGATGTTCAACACATTCTTGTCGAAACATCGCGCAAAAATCATGCAAACGACCTCTCTTGGTCCACAAACGGGGCTGGTCATCTCGTCAGCCACAAGTACGGCTATGGCGTCATCGACGCGGGTGCTGCCGTGGCAGCCTCAGTAAATTGGACCACATCCAAAGAAGAAATTTCATTCACCTCAGGAACGATTCAAACCGATCTCGATATACCTGATAACACTGGCGAAATCGTGTATTCGAACACCACCGTTACCGATGCTATACAGATCGAGAACATCGACGTAATCGTGGATCTGCCACACACCTTCCGTGGCGATATGAACCTTACATTGACAAGCCCCTCGGGAACGAGAAGCATCCTTGCAGAGAAGCACGGTGACGGTGGGAATAATTTCAACAATTGGCGCTTCGGCACCGTTCATCACTGGGGCGAAGACAGCCGAGGCGAGTGGTCGCTTTCTTTGGAAGATCAAGGCAATGGGGACTCTGGAACGCTCAACGATTGGGAACTCATTATCTACGGAACCCAAATGGTGCTCGATTCAGACGGGGATAACCTCACCGATACCAACGAAACGGAGATCTATGGCACGGACCCAGACGACATCGATACAGACGACGATACCTTAGACGACGGTTTGGAAGTCCTCGTCTACGGCACTGACCCGCTTTCAAAAGACACCGATATGGACGGGCTTGATGACGGCGTGGAAGTCCTGATTAACGGCACAGATCCGCTTGACAGTGACACCGACGACGACTTGTTGAGCGATGGTGATGAAGTCAACATCTATGGCACCAACCCGTTGGTTTTCGATGCGGACGCTGACGGAGACGGGTATTACTGGTTCCAAGATTGCAACGATTCGGATCCATTTGTTTCTCCAGAGGCCATCGAAGTCTTGAACGGTATTGATGATGATTGCAATGGCTCATGGGATGAAGGTTTCAACCTCACTGATGCCGATTCCGATGGGCTGTATGACTTCGAAGAGTACCATGAATACGGCACAGATTGGCAAAATCAAGACACCGATCTCGATGGTCTTGAGGACGGTACAGAAGTGTTCATCCACGAAACGGACCCACTCGTCAAAGACAATGATACAGATCAAGATGGATTCTATTGGTTCCAAGATTGCAATGACACCAATGCTTCGCTCAACCCTTCTATTGCTGAATCTTTGGATGGAATCGATAACAACTGCAATGAAGAAATCGATGAGGATTTCATTGGAACCGATGCTGACCTTGATGGGCTGCTCGATATGGAGGAGTACCTCATTCTTGGAACCAACCCATTTGATCCCGATTCTGATGGTGACGGATTACTCGATGGCATTGAGTTGTTTTCAACAAACACCGATCCTCTCTTCCCTGACCTGGATAATGATGCCGATGGCTACCGTTGGTTCAACGACTGCGACGATAATGACAGCATGATTTCTCCGGGTGCGGTCGAACGCTGGAACGGTCTTGATGACGACTGTGATGAGCAAATCGACAATGGGGTCGATCGCTCGGGCTCGGTGTCTGCCTCTCCACAAGTGAGGAGTATAACGCTCAACGCCACGAACGATACGCTCCAACTCGCCCTGTCTTTGTCCCTCGATGAAGCCAGCCTCGCACGCCTCAGCCCAACCGTGCAGTGGTTCAGAAACGGCACTTTGATTGGAACGGGGCTCACCTTTGAGGAACTTGCATTCAATTGCTCTGCGCCTCGCTCAGATTTTGCTCAGTACCTTTGCGACACCAACGGAACGGTTGGTCCCGAGATGGTTACGGCGACCCTCATCGAAGAGCGAGGGCAAGTCGAGGTTACGTGGGCTATCACCTATCTTGTATGGAATCCACCACCACCGCCCGCTGACAACGACGAAACCAATGCTTCGGATGAAAGTGATTTCATGGCAACGCTCGAATCAAACGCACCACTTGTCATTTCAGCGATCGTCTTCACGTTCGCTTTGCTCGCATTCCTGTTCACTCGGCGACCCAAAAAACCATCCCAGCAGAAAACGAGCGCTTTCTCACAAGCACCTCAAGCCTATGCTCCACCGCAGTTCGCAAACGTTCCATCAGCACCCGATCTTGGTGCTTTGCCAGCTTATGACCCGCGCCGTTAAGCGCCCTGGGGTTGTTGTATGAGGCTCCATCCGAGCAATCGACCTTCATTGGCGTCGGCCAAGAGGTTGAGCTGGTTGCTCCATCCATCGTTGCCATCCCAAGACCTTGCAATGTCAACAGAAACAGCGCCATCAGCGTCACTTGCTAAACTTGAGAGGATCGAATTCAATTCCCCGCCGGGGACGACCACCAAGTAACCAGTTTGAACATCTTGGTGATAGGCACCATCTGTGGTAAAGAAGAGATCGTTACCAGTAAGTTGGCCATAGAGCGTTGTGTCAGCGAGCCGCTGTTCCATTTGTGAGAGGTTGAGCGTTGAAGGGATGGCCTCGCGATTGAAGGCCACGCTATCATCGTACACGCCCTTCTGATGGAATTCGCAAGCAGCGTCGCCTGGGGTGCCTGTGAGGTTGAAATTTACCCATCCAGCGCTCTCGTCAGCGGCAACCCATGACATGTTCCACTCGCTTCCTTGTTCAAGCGCTTCGGTGGTCGCCCGCCAGATGTAGCCGTTGTCATCGAGGGCGTTCGTGGCTCCACTCGCTTCACCTTGGAAGTAGTCAAAACATTGGATGGCTTGCTCAAACGTATGCGTTCGCATGTCGCTGTTATCGGGCATGTGGAGGTCGTTTGCCCCCCATGAGGTGAGTTCGTCATCATCAACCTGCAGCTGATTTGCTTGTGGTCTTGACGAGTATGAACGTGCCAAATCGAGTTGCTTTTGCCCACGTTCAATCGAGGTTCGCTCGAAAACGTGGTGCAATTCAAGATCACCTTCTGGCAACACTAAATCATTGAGCAGTTGAGTGGTTGCCGAGCAATCTTGTTGACTTGTTTGTGAACTGGATATAACGACATCCACTTTTTGCTTTGCAGCCCAGGGGTTGCCTTCTTCAATCCACAATTCCATGGTCGCTGAGCCCAAGCAGTAGGTTCGAATGTCTTGGTGGGTTGCAATCACTTTCCATGCAGGGTTCCCTGAAAATTCATCGATGCCGATAACGCGCCATTCCCACCCATTGTTGCTCCCTGTCGCCCCGGTGTCGATGAGGTCATTGCCGAGCAAATCGCCAACTTCGATTGGCTGCAGCATCATGGCAAGTCCAGGTGCCAAGGTATCCAAGCCACCAAGCAGACCGCCAACCCCGTAACTCACCGTTGTGCCACGGTAGCGTCCAATTGGGTCAGGCAAATCAACTTCCCAATCCGCCTGTGTGGACAGGGTTGTTTGTTCCCGAAGTTCTGTGTACTGTTTTGTTTCAATTTGAGCACTCCCATCGGCACGAATGAACGTCGATGAACACCCGTTGAAGATGGGATCGGTGAGATGGCGTTTGACTGTGAAGGAATCCAAGGTGTTGCTGTTGATGCTTTCTACAGCCAGCCATTGGCCCCCCATTCCGCCGTTGGCAATGACGGCACCAAGTCGATCTGTGGACCCCTCGGCATACAACTGATCTGTGCCACCTTCGGTGATTGAGAGTTGACCATCCCCTTCAAACAAAAGAGACAATTTGCATATCTCCTCGTCAGTTTCGAGTTGGTCTAAAACGAGCTGAATGAATTCATCCGTGGCGAGGAATGTGCCGTCTTTGACGGTGTAATTCATTTCGTCTCCGTACCTCAATTGGTCCGCAGTGAATGGTTCTAACTGGCTGTTGATGTAGTAATATCCACCTGCTCCGAGAATGATCAGCGTGAGCAGTGCAGCAGCCACTTGTGGGCGTTTGACGATGTCGAGCAGGGTTGCTGGCTGTACGGCAGTTTTTGCTGAGGCGACGACTTTCTTTTCTGTGATGACAGGCGCCTCTTCGACCATGATTTCGGCGTCCATAATTTCAGCCTCAAGCACATCTTCTTCTGGCTCAGGCTGCTTTACCTCTGCCTTTTCCGGTTCAACTTCCGGTGTGAGGGTGTCTTCATCTTCCATTGAAAGAACAACTTCGTCTTCTTCAGGTTCTGAAACCGACTTTTTGGGCGCAATACTTGAGGCCTCACTTGGCAGGCCAACTTCGTCATTGGTTAGCCCTGATTCAAGCAACCGCTCGACAAGGTCACTCTTTTTCCCTGAGGTTGGTAAGTCGTTGAGAATGCATAGCGCTTTCAGTTTTGCAACTGTTAACGTCGATGCAACATCATCGCTCATGCTTGAACCCCAACCTGTCCCTGACGCCTATCCCTTTCAAGGATGGCGCTCCATGCATGGTCTCAGCGCCGAGTTTTGCCCTTGTGCCATTCGCTCGTCAACCTTCATGGGGTACATAGGCCCCATCTTCGTTTTGGACGTAGACCGTTTGGTCATAGGAGCCATCAGCGAGTTTCTTGAAGAAGTATCCATTTTCTGCAGGTTCGTAGGTTGGTTCACCAACGATTTCTGATGAAGCATCGCTTGGTTCAGTTGACTGAGGCGGGCCAGATGGTCCTGCAGCACCAGGGGGTCCTGGAGGGCCGGCTGCTCCGGGTGGCCCGGATGGACCCGCAGCAATTCGCTCACTTGAAATGGAGGCGAGCACTTTGTTTTCTGTGGTTTCAAGATCTTTTTCAAGCATGTTTTTGACAGATTCGCCGTGCTTTTGGGCGCCCAGGAAGGCGAAGGCTGAGAGTCCGAGGCACACAAGTCCGAGAAGGCCAAGAATAACTTGGTTTGGATAGACTGCACCGTCGATGTTCATGTCTGTGCCAGCGGTTCCCACGTTGGCTCCATCGCCGTCAACAAATTGAACAATCACACAGTATTGCCCAGCGTCCAATTTGAAATCAAATCTGTACTCTCCACCTGCAACCGGTGTTTCATCGAGCAATTGGTATTGGTAACTGTGATCGGTTCCTTCACGGGCGAGGGTGGTTTGTGAACCAAGGTTTTGGGCGCAATCATCCTCTTGAAGTGCATAAGCCGCGAGGTGAACATCCAATGCAGCCGGAGGGTTGACGACTTCAACGTCGATTTTCAATGGTACATCCATGAAATCTTCACCGGGTAAGGAAGGTCCCCAAACCAAACCAATGTCTTTCTCTGCGGAGTTGGTGAACCCGTCGTACTCTTCATCAAACGACATTGGGAAAAGGGCGAAACCGAACATCAAAACGGCAATGCCAAGCCACATGAAGACATTCCACCGTGATTGTTTGAGTGCTTCTTGACGTTGCTCCAACGTCATGACTTCAAGCACTTCATCTTGGTCTTCATCGACAGGTGGCTCAACGGCGACTTCTGTTGGCTGTTCTTCTGACATAAATCGCTCCATTCCGAGCGAGCACTTGAAAGGCGCGTTCCCTCGTCGTGCTGGTATGGACAGGGAAGGGGAGGACAGTCGTGACGCAGACGCGTCCCGCTCTGACCTGCGCTTGGCCATTCTCTCACGTGGACCCCGTCTTTACAGCACACGCCGGCTGGTCGAGGAAGCGCGAAAGCGAGGCCTTGACCCGTATGTTGCAGACCCAATGAAGTTCTCTCTGTTTGTCGCTGATGGCCGGATTGATGTGCTCCACAATGGGGAACCATTCAACTTCGATGCCGTCATTCCAAGAATCGGTCACTCGATCACGAAGCACGGGGTTGCAGTGCTCCGCCATCTGGAACAGTTGGGCATTTGGACGGCCAACAGCGGTGTCGGAATTTTACAGAGCAGGGACAAATTGCATGCTTCACAGATTTTAGCGCGCAACCGCTTACCAGTTCCCAGAACCACCTATGTGCGCGACATCATTGATGTCGAAACAGCGGTTGATTTCGTTGGCGGTCTCCCCGTGGTGATCAAAGTCACCCAAGGCACTCAAGGCCAAGGCGTGTTCTTGCGGCATACATTGCGCGAATCGCAAAATTTGGTTCAAGGATTGTTGTTGACCGGTCGTGCCGTTCTGGTTCAGGAATACATTGCAGAATCCCACGGCAAGGATATCCGGGCCTTGGTTGTCGGCGACCGGGTTGTTGCAAGCATGCGACGAAAAGCCCGTGGGCGAGAATTCCGTTCGAATTATCACTTGAATGGGACCGTCGAAAAGGTCGATCTTCCCCCTGAGTACGAAGAAGCAGCATGCCGTGCAGCTCGGGTGTTGGGGCTCCATGTAGCAGGGGTTGACTTACTCGAGGCAGAGGATGGTCCGTTGGTGCTTGAGGTCAATTCATCGCCAGGATTGGAAGGGATCGAGAAGGCCAGTGGCGTCAATGTGGCTGGCGCCATTATCGACTATGTCATGTCTGAGACTGAATTTTCTGAAGTTGATCTCGATCAATTGCTTCGCACAGTGCCAGGTTCTGGGGTTCTTTCGTTGCAAATTCGTAACCATCCGAATGTGGTAGGAAAACGTCTTGCAAGCCTGTTCAAAGCAGGCGCCGAAATTCCGGTGTTTGCGCTCTCAAGAGACAATGCCCTCATTTGGAATCCATCGGATGAAATTCAGTTGCGTTGGGATGACATTCTCGTGTGTTACGGTGAGTTGACGAAATTGAGAGCGTCCCTTCGGCAGGCGATTTTGGATGTTCCAAGCGATGCTTTCTCCGTCGAAGACCGCGAAGGGTCGAACGCTTGACGGCGCAAACGACCACCGGAACAGGCGATGGCCCCCTCCATTCCATCGCGCGGTGGTTTGATATGGGACCATACGGTACTGAACCTGCTCTTCGGAGCACGGGATGCACACCCGCTACGGCGGGAGGCGGTGAACGCCAATGGAAAAGCGGAGAACACAGGAGCGGCAACGCAAGGCATTGAGGCCAAGCCAAAGAAGGCTTGATGCATCCAGTGCTGAACTACCGCCTCGCCTCGTTCACATGGCCGATCTCCCTTGGGTCACATGCTATCGCCAAGCGTTGCGAGCCGAGAATAAATCTGAAAACACACAGAAATCCTATGCAAGCGGATTAAGAGCCCTTGTTGAAACAACCCTCCCTGACGAGGATGTCCTTGATGAAGCAGGGTATGACACGATGAGCGTCGAAACACTTGCTGAGCGAATGGAACCGCTCAATGGGCGCCTTGATCGCTGGACGCTCTCCCTTTCAGAACTGCGGCCAACCACCTACAACGCTCGGCTTGCAGCAGCTCGCCATTTGCTAAAATGGCTCGGACATCGTTGGCCCGATCACCTCGTCAGAGCGCGCACAGGTCGCCGACTCCCTCGCACCCTCACCCGACGAGAGATGTCCATGGTGCTCGAAGCGGCAGCAAACAGCGAGAACCCTGTTGCTTCCATCGTAGTCACAATGATGCTCGACACTGGCTTACGCGTCAGCGAAGTGTGCAACCTCGACATCAACGACATCGACTTGGAAGATGGCTCAGCGCGGGTCTTTGGAGGAAAAGGCGACAAAGACCGACTTGTGCTGTTCACTCGACGCACCCTCGAACGAATTCATGCGTGGATTCCAGTAAGGGAGTCAAGGCGGAAGGGGGATGATTATGCATTCCTTCTGAACTCAGCAGGTCGTCGTTTGCAGCCGCGTGGCGTCCAACGCCTCATGGACCAACTTGCAGCCGATGTTGCACTTCCCAAAGGAAAACTCACACCTCACGTTTTGCGCCATAACTTTGCGACCGGTCTCTTGGAAAGGGGTGCAGACCTTGTTACAATTCAGCGCTTGCTCGGCCATTCAAGCATCGCTACAACGCGAGTTTACCTCGAGATTTCGGACCAAACACTTCGTGAAGTCTACCATCGGGCTCAAGCGACGCGTGAGACGATAGAGGCGGCAGCTGAAGCATCGCAAGAAGAACAGAAGGTCGAGGAGAACACACCTTCGACGAGTGCCTTCGGCCTCGAGTGATCCTCACGTTCGCTTCGCCTTTCGCTTTGAGATGGTGGCAGGTCCTGCCCACTCGCGTTTTGGGGCGATTTGCTGCCCTGAGTGGCCAACGATTGGGCAAAATTTCCCAGATCGGCACCTCGAACAATTTTCTTTCGGAGGCATCTCAACTGCTTTTCTCAAGCGGCCGTATTTTCTCCTTGGCATGCCTCGATGTTGACCACGACGGTTTTCAATCATAGCGCTCAAAGACGCCCCAAGACCTCACTTCTTGTTGAACCAAGGCATGTCTCGAACGCTCCGTGGAATCTTGAGCGTACCACCCTTGCGTCCATCATCAGATTTCTTCGAGGGCAGGGTCTTCTTTGCCGTGGATGTGGCTTTCGAAGCCGTAGATTTCGCAGTTTCTGTAGCTTTCGATGCAGTTTTCTTTGCCGCAGTCTTCGCCTTTGAAGCCGTTTCCTTTGAAGCCGCAGCCGTTTTCTTAGCGGTTGATTTTGCCTTCGAAGCCGTTTTCTTTGCCACCGTTTTGGCTTTTGTTGCCGTGGCCTTTGTGGCCTCCTTTCCTTTCTCAGCAGCCTTTGCAGCAGCGCCGACCTTTTTTGCGACGGCAGCGCTCAAGCCAGCGTCTTGCAGTTTCTTTGCACCAGCGCCAGCCACCTTGCTGACAGAATCTAATTTCGCAGCGACCAGTTTCTTTGCTGTAGCAGCACCAATCCCCGGCAGTGCAGTTAACGCTTCAATCTTGGAGGAACTCTTCTTGGCAGCCATTGTCTCACCTGCTTCGCCATAGTGAGGGACGCACTTCAATTCTTCTCCTAAGCAACGTTCGTCAAGGGGTGAGATTGATGGGTTGGACGGTTGACCACAGGGTATGACGGGGGGCGTGTTGGGCAACACAACCACGCGCATTGTGGCCCAAGTCCATCGCGCAAATGCGAGTCATAAAGTTGAACATTCGACCAATTTATTGAGGCCAAAAGGCTACTCCTTGCCCAGTAATGCCGTGTACCTCGGTGATGTTGCGATCGCCTTGCTTGCAAACCTCTCCCAACCAGAAACACCTGAATTTTCTCAGCCGCCTGGATTCAATGAGCAAAAATGGATCTTCTCAACGCAGAGTGGAACATTGCATGTGAACGTTGAATCCCATGCATATTGGGGCATTGGTTTGTTCAATTCAGGCTACCTCAACGTGATAGAAATCACTGGTCCTCATGAGCATCGTATGCGTTTGTTGTACGATGTGCGGGCATCTGTTGGGCGTAATTTGTGGGAGTTCAAACATCGCAGCAGTGCGGGGAAGTGGATGGCAAAGCATTGCAACGGGGCAACGCTTGACGGAAATGAAACAACGTGGCTCGAAGCATTGGCATCTGCAAAGGGAGCCTTCGAGTCGTCCATCGAAATTCTTGAGCAGCGAATGGCCGTTGTCGAAAAAAGGATGCAAGAGCCCCATGAAGGCTCAGATTATGTGCTTGAAAAAGCTCAAGTTGCCTTTGCCGCCGCGGAACTTGACATCGGCATGGCTCGCAATGCACTCGCTGAAGAGAACGCGCCTGGCTTAGAACGCGCCTTGGCGCGGGCCGAGGCAGCCTTGATTGAGGCAGATCCAAGCACAGGCCTGTTGACTTCTGAGTACAATGCATCAGCGCCGACAGGTCTCGCTTTGAGGGCGGACGATTTGCCACCGGCGGTCGCTTTGTCGGAACTTGAAATCGTCGACCTCACATCTCCATCAGACGAAGAAGAGTAATTTCGAGCGAAATCCTTCGCCGCGTCGCGTTGATAAAGGGGTGGCATCTCGCAAGGATTGGTTCACATGGCGTCTAAGAAGAAATCCGATGGCAGTGGAATTCAGCAGGCTGCAGGTCTCATTCGATATTTCGATGAAGAATCTGAGGATGCTTGGAAGATTACTCCGGGCCAAGTTTACTTCGCTTGTATCAGTCTTGCGACCTTCTTTTACCTCGTCAACCTTGGCGTTGTCGGAGCAATCATCGACCTCTTCTGAGGCGAAACGCTCACAGAGGCTGAATCATTACGATTCGCTGTTCTTTGATCGCCATGCACTTTGCGACTTTCATGGCTGTTTCCATGTCGGTCGTGGCACCAATGACTTTCTCACCTTCAGCTTCGTGAAGAATGAGTTTGTGTGTGAGGTTGTGCAAAACACCTTCTTCGATGCGCTCGAACACCCAGTGTTCGTTTTCGATTCTGACCATGGCAGGGATTTCGACCAATGGCCCCATTGCTTCACCAATTCGTTCAGTACGGGTCTTTAGACCACGAAGATCGCGCAGAGGACTCCAATTACGTCGTCGGACGTGTGTTTTGATTCTCTTGTTCTGCTCAACGCCTTCTCTAAATGCACGTGCCATAAGGGTCCCATCCCATGAAATCCGAGGATTCCATTTGCGAGGCTTCTTGAATCGCTAATAAGAAGCGCGACGCTGAACCCCCGCGAAGACGCTGTTTTACGGGGTTGAGTTCAACGCTGAAGGGTTGTGAACCATCATACCAATGAAAGCCACGAGAAGCGCAGGGATGGCAAGAATCAATGCCGGCAAGAGCGTGCTTTCCGCCATCATTGGAATTGCTAAAGCAGCGACCGTCGCAATCATCAACGGCGCGATGACGAAGCGCATCTGTGGCGTTCGCACATCGGATTCAACGATCCATGGAAGCACCAAGGTCCAAGCAAGAGCAAGCCAAACGCCTGGGAGTATGTAGGCTGTCATCGGTGAAAAAGCCATGAGCACCATCGGCGTGAACAAGGCCATGTTTCTCAACCACCACGCCTCTGGTCGGGGGGCAGCATCGAAGCCGAGCGTTGGCATAAATTGGGAGAGAAGCATGGCGCCAAGTACAGCAGCACATGCCCAGAACCCGTACAAATTGGCTCCGATTGTCGTTGCGAAAAGAGATGTAGAGTTGAGCAACAGGCAAGCGCTCAACAGCATGAGTGCTGCGCTTAAGACAAACATCGCTATCAGCGCCAAGCTCCGTCGCTCGCCATACAAGAGTCTGCTTTCAATGGTCCTCGATGGTCGAATGATGAGGGTGAGTGAAACTGTAGCATGAATCACCATCAAGAG